>Ga0065711_1007760_pt1 | contig 19906 bp, 8 predicted proteins | sample Hoacrofraction12_FD_59098 | JGI IMG/M metagenome (GOLD analysis project Ga0065711, IMG submission 59098) | Hoatzin crop microbial communities from Cojedes, Venezuela - Epithelial fraction 12 v2 (version 2) | ecosystem: Host-associated > Birds > Digestive system > Esophagus > Crop | place... | reverse complement strand
CGGGGGGGCCCAGCCCCGGGGTAGGGGGGGGGGACACGGACACGGCCGCTCCCCGTCAGCGCCGACCCCGCTCCCGGCTCCTCTCCCCGTTCGCAGGCGCCGTGACCGAAGTCAAAACGGACATCTACGTGACCAGCTTCGGGCCGGTGTCCGACGTGGAGATGGTAAGGGCCCCGCTCGCCGCCCCTGCTCTGCTGTCCCGGGGTTCATCACGGCGGCGGCCGAGCTGACCGTCATTAAAGCAGATTACGAGGCTTAATCTGCTTGGCAAGCGCTCGGGCCGGTGGAGCTGCGCAGAGCTGCGGCCCCGGTGGCGTCAGCCCGGGCCCGGGGCTGGGCACGGCGGGCGATGCCAGGGGACGCGGACAAGGTGAGAGATGCCTCTCGAACCTTCTCGAGAAGGTCGGCAGCATCCATGGCCAGAAGCGCAGATTCGCGGGCAACGGCCTGAAGGGCAGCCGCAGGGGGATGGTGTCAGCTGGGGACGGCTGCCCCTCGTCACGCCGGGTGCCATTTCGGGGACAACTGCCCCTCGTTACACTGGGTGCCATTCTGGGGACAGCTGCCTCTCATCGTGCCCAGTGCCATTTCAGGGACAGCTGCCCCTCGTCATGCCCGGTGCCCCCCGACTCAGGTGGCTGCAGGCTGGGGTGAACTCCGCCGCTGACAGCAGCAGCCCCAGGAGGACGTTAAGCCACTGGCATGAGGATGGCGTTGCTGTTCTCGTTCCGGAAGTTGGCTTTGATCACCATTTTTGCCCTTGCACGCTTTCCCCGATACCTGCTCGCTGGAGCCCGCAGTCTGGTTTGCAGGCGAGGAACTGCGGGCCCCAGGATACAACCAGAAGTTTCTCCACCTCTCATCATCGGTCGGTCTAAGAGGAGGCATAACCTTGCTTCCTTATGCACTTGCCTCCAGCCGAGGTTTATCTCCTTTTCCTAAGCAACTTCTGTAGTGAACTCCTTTTTGAAGGCTTATTTTATTGCATCACTAAGAATCCTTCAGAAAAATAACTTATATTAATATTAACTTGACACCATAATCCTACTGTGATGTGACTTGCTCGCATCAGTCCTTCCTTTGTGAACATCCAGAGCAAGCTGCAGAGGAGGCACTGAGCATGTCTTTTTGTTCTTGGCAATTAAACATTGACAGTTTGTTTTTGCACCTTGAAAGGATACTAAAATTAGACATTTGTATTTCCTTAGACCTCAGTCACTTTGAATTAAATTAGTGTCTCTGAGAGGACAATGAGGTTTTTTCCTTCTATCAAATTATCTGTTTGCTGATTAATTTGTAACTATTCTTTAAATAACAATAGGATATTTTTTCCTATACTACTTTGATTTTTTTTAGTAACTACTTAATGGTAATAGGATTAAGTGTTTAAATAGTGAATGAAATGCCGTTGACGTGTGTTAGGTTCTTTCACGGAGCTACACAGCAATTTGTGACTGCTGGCCCCCACACGTAAGTCACCTACCTGTTTATTTTCCACAGGAGTATACAATGGATGTCTTCTTTCGGCAGACGTGGACTGATGAGAGGCTGAAGTTTAGTGGGCCAACTGAAATTTTGAGATTGAACAATTTGATGGTCAGTAAAATTTGGACACCAGACACATTTTTTAGAAATGGAAAAAAATCAATTGCTCATAATATGACAACTCCTAACAAGCTTTTCAGAATTATGCAGAATGGAACTATTCTTTACACAATGAGGTAAGAGCCTATTCTTCTGCTTTTGGTTGACATTTATTTCTGATTCTTTCAGCAGTGTTCCTGCATTCTTTTTTTTTTCATTGTTGTCTACTATAATGTATTCTAGACTAACCATTAATGCTGATTGTCCCATGCGGTTGGTGAACTTCCCTATGGATGGACATGCTTGTCCATTGAAGTTCGGAAGCTGTAAGTTTTTCTGTATCTTTCGGTTTTTTATAGTAATATGTTTGGCCTACATGTATGTGAGAAGATCAGAAGTGAGATGCTAGGACACTACTCAATGACATAGCTGAAATTTTTTATTATATTTTTATACTAGAATCTTACTTTCTCCTCTGAGACTCGGGCCATTCATAAAGATGTGGATTTGTGCATGGAAGGGTGACTGTGGAAGCGTATTTTATTGTTTATTATTCTTACACGCCTGGTAGTCAAAGTGTGTCCTTCAACAAGTCATAAAATCGGTGGCACATTTACTATGTCGCTTCTAGTTTTGCAAAATGAAAAGCCTCAGTCGATCTGTGGTAATCAATCTGTGTGCTTTATAGCAAATTAAGAAGCAAAACGTAGTGCCTATCAGGTCCTGCCTCAACCTTTCTCTTATTGTTGGGTTTCTTGTGTTTTGTCATTGATGAGGTTAGGAGCTTGCTGGAGCAGGATGCATGTGTCTGTGGGTTTCTGAGGCACAAAAGGGATCATGTTACTTATTTTTTTCAGTTGCTTATCAATTAAAAAATTAATAAGAGTAATTTTTCCCTCTTTAACTCAGATGCTTATCCAAAAAGTGAAATAATTTATACATGGAAAAAAGGACCCCTGCATTCAGTAGAAGTTCCACAAGAGTCTTCCAGTCTGCTCCAGTATGACCTCATAGGACAAACTGTATCTAGTGAAACCATTAAATCTAACACAGGTAAGACATGGCCAGGTGGGAACTACTGATGTTATAAAACACACCTTGAAAATAAATTACAGGTTTTTTTCTGTATCAAATTGAATTGGTTTAATCATCTTTTGCCATTTTAAAAACTAAAATCCTTGGAAAGATTCTAACCGTTGTCTCTTAAAAGGTAGCTTTTCAGTACTGTGCCTTTGAGCGTACAATTTTTTATGCAATTCTTAAGAATTCCCCCTGCCTCACCGCCCCAGTAAAAACAGTATATAAAATGAATATTATTGTCCTCTGTTTCCATAAGGTCACTTTACCTCTTTTAATCAGCTTACTTTTGTTCTGCACTAGGAAGCCTGTAAGTGCTTTCCTCAGAGCATAGTATGTTGGGTTTAAGCCAATAACGTTTACTCGTCTGTTGCCAAAATAATGCTGACATGCTTGTCTCTTAACAGGTGAATATGTAATCATGACAGTTTATTTCCACTTGCAAAGGAAGATGGGCTACTTCATGATACAGATATATACTCCGTGCATTATGACAGTCATTCTTTCTCAGGTGTCCTTCTGGATTAACAAGGAGTCTGTTCCAGCCAGAACGGTGTTTGGTACGCTGCGTTAAGGTCTTTGAACAGCTCAGCATCACATGTACCATTCATTCATCATCTTTCATTGCTTGTTTGCTTTAGGTGAATATTCACTTCAGCTGCTCTATTTCCATCTGCAAAGGAAAATAGGCTACTACCTCATTCAGACATACATTCCATGCATCATGACTGTAGTCCTGTCTCAAGTTGTGTTTTGGATCAACAAAGAATCTGTTCCAGCAAGAACCGTGGCTGGTATTCCTGTTTTCTTCTTTTACCATTCACTTCATTCGCTGTATTGACTCCGTTGTATCAAACAGCTACTGTAATCCAGTGGGGACTGGAAAAGACAACTAGTAGATTTCAGTGAAAAAAAGTAAATACTAAGATTTAACCAAATAATATTCAATCTGCCCACGAGGGTCCAGATTCTTTACTCAGAATGTTTGGTTAGCCAGACTCGTTTGTGATGTTTTTCTTCACCTCGATACTGCTTCGTATGCAGGAAGGAACAATTTCAGAGTAAATGTCAACCTCTCAATTTTTTAAAGAGAAATTTTTCTATGGAATTATTCTCTTGTGAAACCAATCTGAGTTAAAGGTTTTTAAAAAAAAATATCGCATGGGTGGAATTAATCTCATCTGACACAAGGCACCTCATCTGGCACTCGTTCTGAAGTGCTCTCCTGCCCTTGTCTACACCGGTATCTGAACAGCTAGCGAGAGCTGTAGGTGGATAAAGTTAGGTGAGATGAATCCCGTCCCTAGCACAGGTTGGAGTTGTCACGTGAAAGCTGTGTTCATATTGCACAGCAGGGCCCTTTTTTCTTTCCAGTAGTTGGAATTAATGCTCCCAAAGGTGTGTTTTATCTCCTTAATTTTTAGTGCGCCCCCCCCACACACACTTCCACAGACCAGCAAGTGAAAAATGGGAGGCAGAAATACTTGAAGAGGCCCTCTTGCGTTCTTTATAATTGTGTCATTGGGAAGAATGGCAGACTGCTAGTATGAAATTCCTTATTTTACATGGAGCTATGTACGTGGCTGTGCGTAGTTTTATGAAGCGTGGCTTTATTGGAAATTATTTAGAATAAGATACATGGTAATTGGAAGCCTAGTTTTAAGTATCCTCTGAATCTGTATAGCAATGGCTATTACTTCACCTTTTTATGTGCCTTTATCTAGTCTCTTTTATTCCTGGCAGAAAGTTCAGCTGTTATTTTGCAGCAGGGCAGTAGTCAGCTCCTGCCTTCCTAGCAGTTCACCCTGGGAATTCTAAATTAGTACCTAGTTGTGAAATATTCAGGTAGGGAAAGGTGTTTGGGGTTTTTTGTTGTCTCATTTTTAGTAAGAAAAGATAACACATTTCAGTATTTGCATTCTGTAACAGATTCTTCAAAACTTACCAAGAAGCATTGAAAGTGGAAAGAGAAGGGTAAACAGTCATCAGTTACCAGCTGTAATTTGGCATTCAGTTTGGTAAAGGAGCTTTCCACAGTGCAGAGCATTTCATCAATATTCACTCCACATTGAGAGAAGTCTTATCTATATCTGTAATAGAATAGGAGTCCTATTCCTAAGTTTAAATTCCTGCTGCAGTAAGTTTTTATTCAGACACAGAATATATCATTTTTATTACTAACTAGCACATGGGCAGATTCTAATCTAATCACGCATCATATTGAAAAGTTCATTCTGGACCTTTGAAATTGAAATATATCTCAGCATACTTGTATTCATATTATAAAATGAGTGTGGCGGATTTGGGAGAAGCAGAGATCCTGCAGATTTTTATACCGTCTCCTGTTTGCATTTCATTAAAACATGTTAAGTAATGACATTGGGATGCAGTTAACCTCAGACAGCTGGCAAGCTACATCATGTGAAAGAGTTGCAAAAAACCTCTGAAAATAATCAAGCCACCCTGTCTTGGTGCTGCAGTATGCAATGACACTGCATCCTTTGCACTGAGCATCATTCACAGCATATTGATTCGTCATCACCGCATGACACGGTAACATCTTTCACTCTCCCACCTACCCCTTCCCAACGGCAGGCAAGCGCAGAGGAGGGTATTCTCCACATCACTGTCTTTAAATACCTGCAGTTTTCATATTCTAGCAGGCATAATTACACATAAACATGAGTCACAGAGGCTTATATGTTAATGAATGAGTTTGCTGTTGCACTTTTTGCTTGTGTCAGGCAGCAGTGGGAAGTAAATATATTTCCTACATTATTAATGCTGTACACTCCAAAACAGAAGGAATAAATTCATGAGTTCGCATGAAGAACACTATGGGGCCCATGAGCTACATGAGCAGATTTGTTGTGTGAAAATAGATAAAGAGCTCTGGAGAAGCAGCATTTCTGTCCTTCCATGTCTGTGACTACGGGTCCTGTTGAACCAAGATATTATTAGTGAATCTTAAAAGAACATATCCAGTGATGAAAGACAACTGCACAGAGGACCAACCTCTTATCACTAGAAATATTTGGATCATAGCCTACCACTAGTTTTAATGCAGAATTTGGTTGATTCAGTGAGGGTTCTGTAAGCCATGATCTGCCTTGTGCAACAACAGGAGGAAGAGGGGATACCTGCTGGGAAACGACAGCATGTTAATGTAGATTTCTGCCAAACATTCCACTTACTGACCCATCAGCTGAACTGTCTTTCATAGTTTGAGCCTGAATTTTGTTGTACCCATGTTTATCACAGTTCTAAGCAGCTGCACCGTTAGGTATGTAGTTACCTTAATTTTCAGTCTGCTCAGTGTATTACGGAAGTTTGTTCAGAGCTTTTAGATGCTGAAGCCAGTATACATGAAGTTCTTAAGCATACAGAATGCTTCGCAGTCGTGTTGATTAGCTGGTACATAGGTAAAACCAAAGAGGAGGAGGGTTTTTTTAAAATATATGTGAATTTAAGAGTAGCAGAGTTGAAGCAAAATTCTAATGCTCCATTTTCTTTCTCTTATTTTCAAGGAATCACTACAGTTCTAACAATGACCACTTTAAGCATCAGTGCACGCCATTCTTTGCCCAAGGTGTCCTACGCTACCGCCATGGATTGGTTCATAGCTGTGTGCTTTGCCTTTGTCTTCTCTGCACTTATTGAGTTTGCAGCTGTCAACTACTTCACCAATCTTCAGACTCAGCGAGCGATGAGGAAGGCAGCCAGGGCAGCAGCACTGGCAGCGGCACTATCGGCAGCAAATGTACCGGCAGAGGACGAGATTGTCTCGGTAATTGCTTGCTTTTCTGGTAATAAGCATCATATAGGAAGGGGCAGATGAAGTAGTGAATGAAAAACAATATTAAAGTGGTGTTAACCTGAAACAGATTGTGTAACCAGATCACGTCTATTTATCAAAGACCTTGCTTCTGTTTCAGAAAATGAGAAGACTTCATTTATTCATACTGTTTATTTAAATTTGAGATACGATTTACTAGAGAGATGTTTATTTGGTAAGGTATTTAAGGAAAGCCATTAGGCTGTTACTCGTAATACTTCTCTTGAGCAACGCTGTAGGCAGCGTGGTCAGGCAGCTGCGGTTCTCTCTGTAAGGCTGCAGAATCTGTAGGACGCTGTACAATGGAATGAACGTGTGCCTTGGCCAGCTGATGATGGGATCACTGGAGTGCGCTAGTGCATGCCATAAGTGGGTCATCTGGAAGAAGAGGAATTAGCCTTTACATAAACTTGGCATCTGTTACTTTCATAAAAATCTGTGTTCGTGGAAGCTTGGGGGAAAAAAAACATAAATGTAAAGATTAAGGATAGATTTTAGTACATGTGAAAGACAGGAAGGCTTTCTAGTATCAAAAAGACTGTATCAGAATTGCTCATAAATATTATTCCGTACATCTCGGGCTAAGTAATGAATGCTGCCTCGCAACATATGTTAATGTATTTATCACTGTAGCCCTCCTGTTTTCAAAATCACTTTTACTACCACCATGTTTCCGATTTTGAGAGGGATAACAGAATTTGAATGACCTTCTGCAAAACCTTAGAGTCTGTAGCTGAATAAGGAAGTCAGTCTAGGAGCTGTTGAATATCAGGGCAACACCCACCATACAGTCATTTTTCCACGTTTGCTTATAAACAGCAGTTAAATTTATAAGATTTAGGTACATTCAAACCGTTAAATTCATAATTGAGAAGTTCCGTAAAATAGCGAAACCAAAGCTCCGCAGCAGCTTGCTACTGCTCCTCACTGGAGCTAATCAACAAATGGTCTTCATTTCACCCAGAAAGCATTGTGTTTCTGCACCATGTAGTATTTTGCCTACAATTTATTAATATTGAATAAAAATGAAGACATTGCAAGATACATTATTTTTACTAAATATATAAATGTAAAAAGAAGAAAATCTCTATACATTTTAACTCAGAACCACAGCTTTTCTCTTTGTTGTTTACACCACAGTTATATTAAGAAAATACAAAAGAAAGTCCAAAAAATATAAAAGGAGCTTGGAAGCAAATGTTTGCAGAATCTTGCACTAATTTTAAAGTGACAGCAGAAAGGCTGATTTAGGTTTGGCAATATTTGCAATGTTCATACCTACATTTATTTTAGCTGGCAAACTTTTATAATTACATTTAAACTTTACAAAACCAATGAGAGGAAACGAGAGTATGCATTTGCCAGTGTTTAGGACATACTTCCCCTTTCCCAAGTATCATGACATTTGACTGAGAAGTACTCTGGACTGAATGAGCATAACGTTACAACAGGAAACTGCTGTAAAATAAGGAAAATACTGTTAGGACTGAAGGAACTTTAGAATGTACTAAAGCTTCATTTTTATTCTTTTGTTAACTTTTTTTGGAAGGCATGCTATCAGAAAAAAAGCTAGAGAGAGCGCTTGGCTTTGTGTAGCATGAGGAAAATACTGATAGCTGCTACATCACGAGGAGGAACAACAGCTCTGATCTTTCCTACGCACACTGCCTTGTTCGAGTTAGTCACAGGGAGGTTTCCCAGCAAGAAAAAGCAACTGGTTGTTTCTTGAAGTCCCCGCTGAGTGGTGTGAAGACGTTTGGCTTGCTCTGCCGATGCTGCTGCTGGTGAATTCACAGCAGATGCTACAAAGCCACCGCCACCCTCCCACCCCTCCCCGGTCTCCGGAGCACATTGGTTTCAAACAGTAACCCTCTGCGTGTGCCCAGCTGGGCAACAACACGCTGCTGAGGACTGTGGCTCCTCCAGGACTTGCAGATGAGATCTCCATGGTGTCTGTATCATTGCAGACCAATGATACCAAGCACACACTACAAAATTGCTGTTGAACAAATTAATGAAAGCAAAACAAACTAAAAGGCTTCAAGTTTGTTGTCAAGGGCTTCAGCCACAAACAAGGGCAGAGCCAAACACAATGTATGCATTCCTCGTTTTGTAAACATTTACTTGTTACAGTCCGAGTAAAAACAAGCGAAAAATAAGCATCTAGGAATAAAATAAACATCTAGGAAGCACACTACAGACGTTTCCTCAAGGAAACTATTTACAACTAGCTAACAACATGCAGATTTAGAAGAGCAGTCCGAAGGTAAACTCAGTCTCTAAAACAGCCCACGGCATTCACAAAATTCTGTAGTCTTGATCTTGCTCAAAGCTCATCTTATCCCTGACAGTAATTTTCAAGCCCTGATAGTCCACCAATTTTTTTTCTCACAGGACCAGTTCCCTATGAGAACCCACCTCTGCAGCAATAGAAAAATAAAAATCAATGAGATCATAAAAATGAAAGGTACTTACAACTGAGGGAAAGGTGATGTGGTCAAAATGGCTTCTGGAAGAATTAACTATTGGATTCAAAAGGTCCCATTCCAGAAAGGCCTGCTGAGAAAAAGGAGTCATTACCAGATAACAGACTTTAAGAAGCTTCTTTTCTTTTTTCTTTTCTTTTCTTTCTTTTTTTGTGTAGTGAAGATAAGGGGGAGAGAACTTTTGTATGTTGTCACCTAGATGGATGTACCGCAGTCAGTGATACAATTTCCGCTGAGACAGACCTGAACTGGCTACTTTGAATGCTAACAGTGTAGTTGGCACAGGCTGGCTGCGTGAGCATCTGACCGTTTCCTCGGGACTATCATCCTCTGCTGAGCTGTGTGCTGCTGTAGCTACGTTACTGCTTTTGAGGCAGTTCTGTTTAAATAAGGCACACAGCGTAATATGCAGTTTCTTTCTTATTGTAACTTTCGGGGCTGTTTCTGAGGTCCTCATTGGCCCTTTGTTGCCCCATACCCCCAGCCTGTTCCCTTTGTTTGCCTCTAAATTCTTTAATCACTTTTCCTTCCAGATTTTCCTTTTTTTTTGGTTGTCACAATGCCCAGTTCTTATTCTTTATCCCTTGCATAATTTATCTTACCTCTGTTTGTCTTCTTTTTGCCTTTTCTTCCCATATACTCCACCTCTCTTCTTAAAATGTTTTCTAATTCACTAGAAAAAAAGATCTGTTAGATTTCATGTCTTATACATTAAAATGTTTTTTAACTTTCAACTTTATTTGATAAAATAACCAAACTAAAATCTTTCCCTCCTCTCATACCCTGGGCTTTGGCACCTTGTCTTTTCTAATCTGTGATTTTTTTTTTATTTCTGATTCTTCTTTTAGATAGGATAGTAAAGTTTTTCATCCACTTGTAATACTAGTATTTTTATTTGTGATTTTTAAGCACATGAAAGTGGTCATAATGGTAGCTGTATAAAAGGGTAGTTAGTGGATGAACAGTAGTGAACAGCATGTCAAAAATGCTTACTGTCTTCTGCGTTTATATTGAGAAAATTTCTGAAGATTGTAAAGGCTTACTTGGTTTTGGGGAGTCTGTGTGTAAAAATAGAAGTGAACAAGTGAGATGTACTGACTTAGAAATTTTCATGGCTGTACCACTGCCAGTGGAACTGCTACCAGTAGCAACGTTAAGAGTAACAATACAGACTATGCGTTTTTAGTAATGGATTATCTGAAATTGCCTGAAGAGTGGCTAAAGAATGTTGTGGAGGGAATAATCTTAGGCCATCTGAACTAGTACTTTCTCTGTGGCAGGAGACCCATTCTCCTCCTTTGCGTAAGAGAAGCCCAGGGAGACAGTTTTGGTATAAATGAAAAGTCAAAGGAATTATAAAGCAGCCAGTTAGAAGCTTTTGCTGCTTGAGTGAGGGCCTAAACTCATCAAGATAAATTTATTTACAGAATATATTAATTTTTTTTAAATTTCAAATTAACTATGTTTCCTGCAAAAAACCTCAAAAATCTTTCAAAATGCTATCAAAATCCTCCTTCCCCCTTCAGTCTAGTTAATTTTATTTAAAATCTTACTTTATTCAAATGAACAGAACTTTTCCTCGCAGGTTTTTGCATCGTAGCCAAAAACCCTGTACGCTCAGAAAAGCAGAATGGCAGAGGACCAGGTCTGCCCTGCCGTACCAAGGGAGGCAGGAGACGCTGAGCTCGAGTCGTCGGCGTGCGCCGCTTTGGTGGGAGAGGCAGTGCTCCGCCGGCGTGCTCGGCACGCTGGTGACAGCCTGGCCTGGCTCCGGGAACGCTGCTCTGTTTGCCTCGGCTGCCTGAGAGCAGAACTTGGCTTGCTCCCTTTGTCAGCTGCGGGCAGTCCCTGTGTGAAGTGCAGAACCTGGGTGTTCCGCTCCAACACGCGATGGCAACAAGCTGAGCAGTCATCTGGACCCGGACAGAAACCTGGTTTTATTCATACGGTGACCGAGCTTCTGCTGGCGGGGCAAAACCAAAAGAGTTATATAGACGTATAAAAAACATTATGGCATTTAGCTTTTTAATCCATTTCAATGTGTATTTTCTATATCAATCATGCTGTTTCATCATTATGGCTTCATTTATCCAGGACTAGTCTGATACTGGAAATGAGAGGGGAAGGGGAGTCGGTGACGCTGTCTGGCGTGCACCATTTGAAGTAATGCTCTGTGAGGTGGGCAGGGAGTGCACGCCATCGATCAAAAGACATCCTTTCCACGTGAGGGACTACACATAAAAGACAAAAGATTGTTACAGGGGAGGTAGCTTGATTACAGTTACGTTCTAAAAGACCAGTTGTTTTAACAGAAAACAGCACAGAGCAGTGAAATACTGCTGGGAGGGCTTCCCTCTCCCTACAGATAGCCCTGTCCCCGTGGTTGGAAATAGCATGGCTTGGGCAGAAAAGGGTTCTCATTAACAGCCCTGCCCAACTGCAGAGCAGCCGTATGTTGCTTCGCTATAGAGGATTGAGTTTTCTATAATTACGTCAGAATATATTGAGTATGTTTAATGAGCATCCTAGTGTAACTGAAAGGAGAGCACTGTTATTGGAGTATTGGCAGCCCTTTATGAGACCATCCTAGAAGCAGCTATGTGCATTAAAGTCTTGACTGAGCACATGGCACTTTCAATCGAATTAGGGAGACCTTCCTGCTTCTCCACAATTGCAGATTATCAAGTAGACTATTAAAAACAAACAACAGCTTTCAATTATATTGACTTTTTGTCATCCCAACAAGGAATGTAGATGCTGATTATTTGGTTCTGCCTGAGTTAAATATTGGTCTGATTGACAAAGCCAGTGCAGGGCAGTAAGAAAGGTTTAGAAGTAGCTGATATCATACACCACAACAGAAAAACTCAAGATTAATTGGATTTAGGCATTTTTTTTTGTTCAACATTGAAGTCTAATCCCAGTGCCTTTTTTGCAGGGGGGCAGTGAGAATAAAATAAAGTATGTTAAATTATAGAAAACAACCCCAGACAAACCTCTGTAGCACTCTCTGTGCAATTCTGTCTCACTGAGACACTCAGAGAAGTAGTTTCCACATACTGCAGAAATTCAGCAAAGTAAATGTAGAGACAGGGACTGCTCTGGACTGACACTGAAAAGTTTAAGAGCCGAACATGACTTGGAACATCTAGATCTGTTTAACATAAACACCTGTTTTGACAGAGGCTGTGTACTAATTACGTGTTTTTTCTGATGTGCTACCTACAGATGTTAGGAAGAGACTCTACCACAGTACATTCACCTTGAAAAGAGGATGGGCAGGGTTCCGGTCTCTCCCCTGCTTAATGCTACCTGCTTTACATGACAGCAATTTTCAACACAATGGGCATGATATATTTTTCAAAGTTATGCTTTCTGCCTCAAGTGGCTCTGTAGATCTCCCATGCAAAATGAACCAGCTTTGAAGTAACAAGGCAACAGCCTCTCCACCTTCACCTGATGGTTAGGCTGTATTTTGAAAGGGGAATTTTGATAACCCTGAAGGTTAAGAAAATTTGAACATGGCTTTCCCGTGCTCCAAATGGGTAGTTTAACCTAAGCAATTTAACCCATTTATTAGGGTAAAGCACAAAGAAAACAAATTTGCATGTTATTCCTTGTAATATTTCTAGGAAAGGAATCTTAGAATTCCTGAAGAGATGCCTAAAGCTAGGGCTATTAATGACTTCTAAACTACATTCAGCTTTTAATTATGCAGAATACTGTTCATAGATGTTTGCAATACACATTTTTTGGATGAGATCCCACAGATGAGATATGTCTAAATTACAGGTTATAATGAATCTCTGGCATGAGATGGATACTTAAACTGCACAGGAGCGTAAAGATTGAGGTGCCTTAGCGCGAGCCCAGAAGGAGATCTTGCATGGTGCAGTGAACTTTCCTGCTGCAAGGTGCTGCGTGTGGATTGTTCAGTAGCTAAGCAGAGATGTTATAGATCACGCTGCTGAATGTAGTGGCTAAACTATGCTTAACTCCCTCTTTGGGAGCTAAGTCACGAGTGTGTGTTTTTATGTGTAGAATATGAATGGTTGAAATTACCGAAACTGTATCTAGTCATGAGGTGGGCAGAGAAAAAGAATGTTATATATTTAATGTAGTATTCTACCTTGTACAGATACTTAGTTTTGATCCCAGGTCTGTTTTTTTCTGGCGTTCTTTTTAGTGTTTTGTGATATCAGCGAAGTTCAAGATCCTTAATCCAATAAATTATAAAGAAAAGACACATTTTTAGTCTAAACTTTTAGGGTTTATTCTCATGAACCTCTTTTTACTGCATTTCCCGCAGGAAAAAGAGACATAAGCAAGTAAAAGAGAGATAAGTAAGGACACACAGATGCTAACTTGATTAAAGTTAGCCAGTATCTGAGTGCATAAGTAAGACACTCGTGTTACTGCTAGGTCATAAACTAAACTGATAGCGAGAATATGCATTTGTAGTACAATGCAACAGAGGCTAGTGGAGAATTTTACAAATATGAATTACAGAAATATGTTGAGGAGAAGAAACATAAGAGCAAAGCACATTCATAAATCACAGTTAGCATCCGTATAAAAACCAGAAGAAGCAGACAGAATGCTGTTTACTGCAAGGTTATATATGCTCTGGTTTTTCAAAGCTGGAAGCCAAGCAATTTGCTGAGAGCCTCCTGAGATGTTCTGAGCATAAGCAAGTTCTGGGGATGTTGGTGAGAGTTGTGAGAGCGCAGCAGCTTTATAGACAAGACGAGACAGCTTTGTGAGCTTTCTAGGGGATCAGATAGCTGAGCTGCAGAAGCTTACCAGAAGCCAGACTGCACCTGACTGGCCCACGTACACACCAGTCTTCGTCTAGTCCAGTCTGGTGGTATCGCACAGTAAACAGTGATCTTGCAGGCTGTTCTGTGTCACCGGGTGGTCACATGTAGTGACAAATTTAATTGCCTGACGGGGCTAACATTCCGCAGGAGTGCAAGAGTACTCCTCTGAATCAGCAGTCAGTCACTTAACAAGCTGCCGTATCTCACTCCGACAGCGTGCCATGCCTCAGGCTGCTGCTTGTTGCTCTGGCTGCTTGTAAACAGTCCTTACTATTTGAGTGATTGCCTGTGTGAACTGTGCAAAACAGGCTATTCTTTTCTGTTTTCTCTCTGTGTTTTGCTGAAGTTTCGTAATGTCATTGTAGGTAATTGCTGTTAAACNGAAAAGTTAAATCTAAATATAATAGGCAACTTACTGTAGCTGTTGTTCAGAACTCGACTGTAGTAAGAAACTCTATGGTTTCCTTTCGCCACCTCCTCCTCTTGGTTTAGCAGCGAATTCCAGTGAAAAATATGGATTGTGGTTCTGAGGCAGCAAGTCTGGGCTACAGTCAGCTGCCACACTGAGAAACATCTTCATTACACATCTGAGAGAAATTTGGCCTTAGAATTCCGTATTCTGGGTAGTGGGATACAAGAAGATAGTCTTGACCCCGACTTGCTGGATGGGCACATGAGGGTGTTAAAGACAGCGTAAAGAGCTACTCAGGGACTTTCTTAATGATTTATAGCAACTCCAGACACCTCCTCAGCAGGTGAAGAGCACGGCAAACAACTGTGGCTTTACTGAGACAGTAAAATGCACCGGTCCTCCCTGAATATTGGAATAGGCTATTTTAGGTAATGAGAGGTTATTAATATCGCTGGTATTGATAGAAATGGACCTAAACTGGCCCCAAAGTGGGAGCATAATCAAGTCAGTTAGTGCACTCCCCAAGTTCTGAAGATACACACTGACTCCAGATCTTCCTGTCTCCAACCTGCGATGAAATCACAGAATCACAGCACGGTGAGGGTTGGAAGGGACCTCTGTGGGTCATCTGGTCCAACCCCCTGCCGAAGCAGGGTCGCCTACAGCAGGCTGCACAGGACCTTGTCCAGGCAGGGTTTGAATATCTCCAGAGAAGATTCCATTGAGAGAATCCTCCTTCTATAGGATTAAGATTTAATAAATATTACAAATAAAATACTGACCAGGATTACACTTTTCCAAGCACCTATTCAGATGATCACAATGAATTTACTGTCGCAGGATGCTAAATAAGTGCAGTACTGAACATCATCCTCAGACCATAGGCTACATCTGCTTTGCCTACTATGATCTCCATCACCTCAGTACGATCACTCCCAGTCCATGCTTGAATGATTCAGAGCAGAATTTGACCCACCTTATACCAGAATATTACAGATAAAAAGGGCTAAGATTCGCCTTAACACTCACATTGTTAGGAACCACTCATTCTCCACAAAAGGTCAAGCTGTCTTGCAGTAAAGTGAAAAACAAGCTACCTTACAGCTTCCACTGTTCAGCTCAAAGCAGGGCATACAAGCAAAATGGAATAGCAGCCTTAATGAGAGCAGTAACCCAGGCTCTGTCAGTCAGTCTGGTTACAGAGTGGGATTATTATGATGATTAGCACCAGTGGACATGGGTAACCCTCTTTCTGAGACACATCTGTAGATCATCCTCCATTTAAATCTGTCTGTTGCTTGCTGTGTTACTGGAAAATACAAAACCAAACATCTGCGTTCCAGATAGGCACAGGCCCAGAGTACGAATGCCATTTAATACCCATTCAAAACGTGATTCTAATCGTGTAATGTGTAGGTGGCAAAGGAAGGATATGGCAAGTTGGAAGTTCTGATGGGATGTGGGGGAACAAAAAGTTAATAGGTAAAAGAGATATATACAGAAAAGGCAGGGTTTTTCCTTTTTTTACCAACAAGATGTTGTTCTTTCCACCTTTCACTTAGAGTAAAACCAGGAATCCTTCTCTCCCTAAGTTCAGTTGGATACCAGTCGATTCATCCCTGAGCAGAACTTGGCATCATGTTGTAGCAATGTCATTTGTTCTGGTACTCTGGCAGCAACACTGACCGCTAGAAGGATAATTCCTGTCACAGCTCTGGTTTAAGTCATCCATGAGATACCAGGTGTGCTAGTCTAGTCTCTTATCTAGAAATCGTAGCCCAAGTACCAGTATAGGCAATGTATTTCATAAAATGCTTCTTTTCCTGTTAACAGCCCGTTCATTTGTCTGATGGACTAGAATCTGTTTCCATGCATAGAAATTCTGCAAGATAAATCCCAAAAATGCTGACAGTGGGCTACGTTGAAGAGAAGGATTGTTACTAAATCATCCCAAGGAATGACTTTTGAAGTTGCATAGCTAACAGAATTTTGCTACCTTAAAACCATTCGAATGTTACTATTTGGTTTTACAACAGATACATATGCTGTTATGTTGTAAGTTATGTTGTCTGAGACTCCCCTCATTAGCTTCAGCCATTCGGTCATTTGGTTCTGCTGACCAAAAAAGCTGCCTTTTCAAACTGAGAATAGCTGTGTACATTGTGCAGTTTTGCTGCACAATATTTTTCATCAATAATCTGGAAGTTTTGCAGTCCTTTATTGATGAAGCTTTAGATTCAAGCTCAACTAAAATGTTGTATGTTAGCATTGCTTGTTGGAGTCTCGGGTATTGCTATTGCTCCCTATTAACAGAAAACTTGGGTACTTCATATCAAAACAGTAAAAACCAACTTGACACTCCAGCATTCTTCTGTATTTTCTCAGCCGCCAGACGAATCTCGGGGCTGCTGCCATGCATCCACGTTACTAGTGGTAGTGCTGGGTAGCAACAGTAGCAGCAAGGCTTGTGGCAGTTTCCTCCCGTTTGATACTACTGTGAAAGTGAGTAACTGATACTCATTACAGCAGGCTTAGAGCCTGTGGTAGATCCCTTTCCTAAGCCGTTGCTGCAAGAAAGAAATCTGTTACTTCTACTCTCATGAAAGTAAAAAATGGCAGCCTGGCCACAAATAAAACAGGTGTACATAATGAATCTACCTGTCAGCCTAGCAACTAAGAGGTGAAATCTAAAGATTCCTGAGGTCTGGCTAAATTTTTAAGAGTTTTCACACAGCTTTCTGAAGAGTAATTGGACCTGGCTATGAATATTGCACAAAATATAGGAATACTTTGGTTTCATTTTACCATAAATGAAAATAAAAATAGTCCCATTACAGTTAGGATGGGTATTTTTCTTCAGTTGTATGCATGAAACTGCTGTGGGAACCATGAGATATATCTGAAAATGACATTTCATCCTGGAAAAGACTACAGGACAACTTAGCACTCGTGTCCTCAGCACCTGTGAAGTTAGCCCGTTTCCTTCTGTGCCGCAGTTTGCCAGTTCAGCAGCAGCTGGTCTGGGGACTAATCACAGCGTGACAGCAGACACCGTTCAGTGAGCATTTACCAGAGCTCGCCGATGGGCTCACACGGTGAAGGCTGCCCTTAAGCCAGCCCATGTGTGCTAATTTGTTTAAATTTCACTCATATCTATGTAAACTTCAGTCATACCAATATGTTCCAGTTTGGGTACACCGTTACCTTCCTTTCTTTTCCTTTTAGCTCCATCTTTTCTTTGTTTTGTAGGATCCATTTGTTACCATGTGAAGAATATGGAAAGCACATATTCTTTTAAGTTTTTACAGAAAAGCTTTAGACCACAAATGCACCTCTGTACGTTTGCATTATTTTTGTGATTTCCTTAGGTAGCTCTATAGCAGCAAAGCAGCAATAAAATCAGAAAGTTGAGTAAAAAGGTGGAGAGAAGCCTAATGATCACAAAACATAAGAAACTGTATCCAAATATCACCCTCTTTTTTCTTTTCCCCTCCTTTTTTGTGCTGCAGCATTCTGACTCCAATTGTAACCTGAAGAAGCGAATAAACTCCATAACATCTCAGGCAGATCAGCCTCCCGAAGCCAGCATAATATCAAACAGTGCATCCCAGTGTCAACCAGTGCCTGCTCCTCCACCACCACCACCTATTGGAGGCACAAGTAAAATAGACCAGTATTCTAGGATCCTCTTCCCAGTGGCATTTGCAGGATTCAACCTGGTATACTGGGTCGTTTATCTTTCAAAAGACACTATGGAAGTAAGTAGTAGCATTTCTGAATACTTGCTTATGATATGTAATGTGTTTACTTGACCAATATTATTTTAGTTGTTCGTTTACTCTTGCAACTCCAGTTAATCAGTCCTTTCTGAGGAAAGTTACTGATAATAGCTTTCTCTAAAAAGTCAGCTGTGGCTTCCAGCAGTAGTGGCACTCAGTGCAGTGCAGAAAGGCTACGTGAAGCTGAGAAATGTGAACACTTACCTCTATGCCGTGTTGCACTGAGCAGAACACACTGTGTAAGACAACGCATGGTGCCATTCTCAGCAAATAAACGAATCTTAAATCTTCCCTTTCTTATCTTCCTATCTGCAGTAAGGAATGGTAGAATTATCAGTTGAAGCAATGCAGTGAAGGAGATAAGAAAGTTCGTTATCTCCTAAGGTTTGCTGAGTGAGGTAAGAAGATAACAGTCTCCCCCCAAAAGTTTGTATTCATTCTAAACATTAATTCATAGTATGGAGAAGTGACAACTGCAGTATATAGTTTGTGAATCAAGAGTCCCTGTTTTTATACATTTTACACTGATTTTTCCTGTTTCTTCATATTGCTGACCTGTTTTATGCAGATAAAGCTTCTAAATTCTTTGCTTAAGATGGTCTGAATCAGACAGAGTGACCATGTCTTGAGATATCCATGAGGCCCAGAAGAGATGCGTGCCCTATAAATTGAGCATGTCTAGAATAATCAGTCAGCGATTAGCTTATAATTTTCAAGCAGTCATTAAACTTTAAGTCTTTAATAGTTTAATTCTCTAATTTTTCCGTTTTGCCTAAATACAGCTAACGGTGTCCTGTTTCCTTGGTAAAAAATATGTTTATTTGCCTTGTTGCCATAGAGTTTTTGAATCTCGCTGTACGTTGCAGTCGATATGATTGGTACATTTAGCTCGATTTAGGACAGCTAGATAGAGATAATGATGGTATTTAGATAGTACTGAATGCACAAAGTCCGTACATCAGTAAAAACAGAGGCTGGCAATCTGGTGTGAGTGGTGAGCAGATTGTACCTTTATTTCCTGTATTAGAGGTAGAGCAGGCCAAGGGAGATCTCACGGACAGCCAAGAGACGCTGCAGTTGGAAGTAACAAGACAGTGCTGATCAGCAGATTGGTGGCATCTTGCCTCTGCTTGAAGCAGAGGCTACTAGCCTCCAATTTTGCTGATTTTTGCTACTAGTATCATGTGGAAAATGCTGTCTCTCGAAGATGGAGCGTGCTGCCAAGCAGCGTGTATGAAATCAGGAGGGCAGGAAGATAGGAGGCACTATCTCTTACAAATGTTTCTGCAGATGTCTCTCTCAAGAGGTCACAGCTGCTAACTCCTGGCCACTCAAAGTCTGCCCAATGCTAAATTTAGCATTTGTGCCAGAGTTACTGATCCTGCTATTAAAATATTGACTATGTGTGCAAATTACTTAGCCAGAGAAGGGAAGTATCGAAAAAGCTCGTGTATAATCATTGCAGCTTCTGTTTAGAGGCCAGTTCCTCAGCTCGTGTGGCTTGCCATAACTCCGATGATTTCATTCAACTGTTCACATTTTGGATCTAGAAGTATTTGGAGCATAGTTGTCATTTCCCTTGGTAGTGATGAAATATTTACACTGAACCTTGTATATTAATAGTTATATCAGAACTAGGCTTTTAAAATACTTCTAAAGCCTAGGACATAGTGCTGACTATAAATATTTTTAAATGCCATGTTTGCAACCTCACAAACCTGCCCACAAACTCAGAAATTATGTTCTGTAGTAGCCCTACCGAGTGACAGAAATCCAGCAGCAAGATTTAGAAAACAATATTGACAGCTGGGGTGTTTCAAATGATGAAGAATGTAAACAATTATGTAAAATGTTGATCAAGCTCCTCTTCATAAATTGCATTTTCCCCTTTGTGTACTCAGTTGTAACTAAGG
>Ga0065711_1007299_pt1 | contig 19906 bp, 15 predicted proteins | sample Hoacrofraction12_FD_59098 | JGI IMG/M metagenome (GOLD analysis project Ga0065711, IMG submission 59098) | Hoatzin crop microbial communities from Cojedes, Venezuela - Epithelial fraction 12 v2 (version 2) | ecosystem: Host-associated > Birds > Digestive system > Esophagus > Crop | place... | reverse complement strand
GCCCGCTCTGCCCCCGCAGGCCGCTCCTTCCCGGCTCTCCCCGGGGACAGGCGCGGTGACAACTCGGCGGCGCGGGGCTGCCTCGGGTGCTTCGCTCCGGTGCCGTCCCACCGGGCGCCGCGGGGAAGGGAACTTGAGCCCCCGCGAAGCCCCTGACCCCTCGCCGGCATTGCTGCAGAGCGCCGGCGGGCCTGGCTCCCGCAGAGACGGGGGCTCCGGGGCTGTCGCCGGCGAGTAGGCAGTGCGGCGGAGGCCCGGCGGCTGCACGCACACCCAGCCCCTTGTCAGCTGCGATGCGGCGATGGGCGGAGGTGCGGGGGGGGCAGTGCGGGGCCGAGTCGTGACTGGGTTCGCTCCCGCCCAGCCTGTCTCTTCCTGCTTGCCTGGGATCCGCAGGCTGCGGGCTGTTCCGATTTTCCCCTCCCTTACTTTTCTTTGCTAGGGATGACCTCTAAGGATGCTTCAAGTGAAGCTCATAGTAACTGGAGATGACTTTGGCTATTGTCCTCGGAGAAACCAAGGCATCGTGGACTGTTTCCTGGCTGGTGCCGTGTCTAACGTGTCCCTTCTAGTCAACGGAACTGCTGCAGCAGAGGCAGCCAAGCTGGCAAGGAGGTAAGCCACTTTCGTGAGCTCCTTTGTGGACAGCCTGCACAGGCTATCCATGGAAAGCCAAGCCTGGAAAATTTTGTATCCCCACTATAAACATGGTATCATACCCAGGCTGGTATAAGAAAACTGGATTTCAGGCATATTTACTAAGACTCTTTGCGGTAAAACCAGTGACCTGCCAACCATACCCAGAATGACCCTTTCTCTGGTATTAGCTACTGCACTGCGCCTTTTTTTTCCACGGGATAGAAAGCCACTTACACAATTTGACTAGTAGAGTTTGGGTTTGTCGGACTTTCTTTTCCCATACTTCTAAAACATGCACCATCAGAATGGAAGTCCACACTGTAGACCCAGACCAAGCTGTTACCTGTAAAACTATTAGAATGTAAAAGCACAGATCTTTACATCTCATTTAATTTGGAGCATTTCAGCCAGGCTGAACACAGGGTCAGCCAGGTTCATTGCAGGATCAGGAATAGGTGTGATTCTGTGAGGGCTAAGTTACAAATTTGGTCAGTGGAAAACTTGATTTTTCCATTGCAGAAACCTTTTTAAAAAGCACTTCAATATTTCTATTAATTCTAGGCTTGATAAATCCATTTGTAAAAACTGCATACATAGAGAGGGAAAATACCTTGTACTTTTACCTTTACTCTTTTCAGAGGTTGCTGGCACAGTTGGTTCTGTAGCGAATCAGATGCTATGTGTCATTCACATGGAGTAGCCCAGCAAATCCTTCAATAGGAAGCATTACTTGTATTTAGCAGGTAAAACCCAGGTAATACTTCAGCTCCAGCATGGCCAGGCACTCGGAGGCAGGAGTACATCCTGAAAGAGAGCAGCAGGGTTGAGAAACAATTTAAGAAAGCAGAAAAGGAAAGGAGCTGTACTGGTACTAGAAGAAGCAAGACCTTATGCTTCAAATACAGCTGCTGCAGGGGACAATTTCATGACAGCCATGCTGTCCTTGTTCTCCTGGAGCATCTCTCCCCAATTTGGCTGTGATTTTAGGGGTGCTTGGAAATTGCTTGGAGCTGGTAGGTTCTTCGGTGTTGGGTGGTACAGGAAAGCCACGGTGTGGTGTTAGTGGCAACTGGTCTTCTGTTAAAAAGGTTAGAGATTACACCCAAACCTTGCAAGAGGAACTGCCTCTGGGATGAGAGGCAGAAGGACACAAAACTGTTGAGATGCCTAAAAATCCTGTTAGTAAATGAAACAAATAAAACATAAAGCCAGCACTTCTCTCAGGCACAGAGGAACCATGAAACCATTTAAGCCTCAATGCTCTGGTGATGTTGTCAGCTGTTTTAGCCATGCTCTTTAGCAGGCTTTTAAATATAGCATCCACCTGGCCTCCTTTCCATAGCCAGAAAGTAGGCCATGTAATCAGAGGTTTAAAAAGCACCTTTGAATCCAGGTCCTGACACTTGTGCTGACAGCTGATATGGGTGTGAAAAGGCAGGTTGGAGGGCAGGTGACAGCAGAAGCTGCAACCTGCTGCTACAATTTCATTCTTTTGGGGGGAAGTTCTGAGTTGTAAATGTGAATGGAATGGATTTAAATCTATTTCTGAGAATATAAGCAGGGTGAGTTTGTGAACATATGTCAGCACTAAAGATCAATGGCCTAGGTTCTGCGATTCCTCATTTGTGTAACTTTCTGCAGCTGTATTCAGCTCTCCCCACGCATGAGGGAAAGCATTTGCAGGTTTGAGGAAAAGCGTTGGTCGTGTTTTAATGCAAGTCCCACTTCAGGTGCTGCTAGTATACACGCACCTAATTGGCATCTGTGCATGTAAGCAAACTCTTGTGTCACCCCTAAGATATTTATTCCTCTATTGCAAAGGTTCATGCAAACTCTTTTTAGACACAGATGTCTAATAGGTCAGACTTCCTAGAAATGTCATTGAATCCTCCTCATCTTGTGGTGCAAAAATGGGAAAGTATCACTGTTGCTTGACTGCCTTGCCACTGTTATTCCCTCTTTCCCCTGCTTGGCGGTGTCTCCCATCCCACTGTGAACACTGAGGCTTTGCAATGTTCTGTGTTTTATGGGATGAAAGTCTGCCCTGTTTTTTCTCCCCATCTTTGTCTTCCCCCCACAGACACCCAGCTAAGCAATTACTGTATATATACACATGCATATACACTCAACACCATAGCAGACATTTCAGCCTTGACCAGTGGTGTAAGAAGGGAGACCGGATCAGCTGAGGGAAGAGGCTTGAAGCAAGTACCTTGTTCTTTCCTGTGGTGCATTCCAGTGTTGTGGGATTTGGTCTTTTGCACCCATGGTGCTAGGATTGTCAAAGTGCTGGACTATTTCTGTGGCTTGTGGAGATTATCTGTGTGGTTCTTGATTAACTGTCCATGACATGGTTGCTCATCACTGCAGGTCTTGAGCTCTTTCTTCTTACTTGGTTTTCAGTTAATTGGACACAGGCAAAGCTAATTAGTAATGAGACAACTTTTCCTGCAGGATAGTTCTTCTTAAGCATCTCATGCTGCCTTGCAATGTTAGGACTCAGCATCCTTCAGAAAGGAATAGAGTTCCTCTGGAATTTCATTATTCTCTTCATTTTCACAGTGATTCTGTAGGCTTCTGGGTATACATCTGTCGCCCTGTGTTTTGGTTAGAAGCCTTGGCAGAGACGTGATGATAGTCAGGAAATCTTTGTACCAGCTCTAACACAAACTAATTGCAAAACAGCAGAACGACAGCAGTAAATAATACACCTTCCCTAACATCTAGGTTCTGAATCTTGGGCTTTTCTTATTTCCTGTCATGACTGGGCTAAAAGAAGGGACCCACTCACTTCAGGCAAAAGAGGCGTTTCAGCAGAGGCCTGATTCATCACCAAATGACCAAACCTATTGATAGCAACGTCTAGAGCAATACATAACCAGAACAGCAGGTGGGAGAACAGACTTCCATTGTGGGTTTTTTTTCAGTATCTCAAAACTTTTCTCTGTATAGGGTATAGGCTGACGACAACTTCCTGGTTATCCATATAATATAATCTTGATTTTCTACTTACCAGTGCCCAACTTGAAGACAGCCAGTCTTCCTGGTGATTGTTCCATAGCCTCTCCCAGAGATTGGAAGGATTATTTTGTTACCTGAAATGAACAGGTCCCTTCATTTTTCCTTAGAAATATAGAGATAGCAGAAATAGAGAGACCTAAGATTGTTTGCCTCCATGTTTTTCCCCCTTTTATCAACTGGCTCAGTTGTGACTATTAGGATCCTTTTCCAGATGATTATATCCAGATACTTAATGAAGAGTGACATATTTTAGAACACAACCTCAGTCTTCCTGTTTTTTTTGCAGTTTGAATGTTGAACATCAGCTGCACAAAAGCTGAAGCCCCCACAACATCTGGGTACATTTAACATAAGAGTCTAACAAAACCACATTTAATTGCTGTCTATGTTTTCACTTCCTTTCCCATCAACACTAATTGCAAAATGTGTGTGTAAATTGTGACTTAATTCTGACCCTCCCAGTCAACATCTGACTAACCTAGGAGTCTCTCATGCTTTCTCATCATGCTTTTATCTGACTGTTAATCACATAGCAGACAGTTCCACTGCTGAACTGTGTTTGGATTAGGGGTGGGGCCCAATCTGAGGCCTTAAACTAGAATGCCAGATTATACTGACTTTACTGGCAAAAGCACTTCTTGCTGATGTAATCATGGACACAGGAGCTTCAGTTAATACAAACCTGTAATGAAAAAGAAAGTCACGCCCCTAAGCTATGTTGCAGTACCAGTTCTTAACACTGCAGAGGCTTTGGAGTGTTTCTTCCAGCAGAAAAAAATCCTTAGCAGTAATGGAGCAAGACAAGATGCTATTTGATGAAAGACAGTTAGATCTTCAGTTTGCTGAAGGGTGGAAGTGTCTGTGTGGGAAAGTATGCAAATGCCAACATGGAGAAACTGAGGGTTGTACTCTTTTGCACAAAGCTTTGTCTGGTTTCAGACACTTCGATATTTACTGAAGGAGGATGTCTAGATACAGATATTTACATGAGGTTCTTAGCTGTGTCACACTTGGGCTGAAACCTGATGAACCATTAATTTTCTGGATATACAAACAGGATGTTGAAGGTGAGGTCTGTTTACCCATCAAGGAAAAGGGTAAGTGCTGTGCTTACGCCAGAGAATGCAGCCTTCAGCATGCAACTGGGACTGTGCTTGGCAAATCAGATAACCCCCACAGCCAGTACAAGGGCTCCCAGGGATGCAGGGACTGCACAGAGTCCATGCTGTGGCCAGGCAGGACCCAAGGCACTGTTGGTCATCCAGCAAGCTCAGAAATGCGCAAAGCTGGTGGGCACTTTAAAGAGTGACTCAGTATAGTCACAGTCTCCAGGGTCCTTTTACTGCTAAGGATATGAATGAACAGCGATTGCAACCGCACAAAAGCCCATTGCCTCAGCAGAGGACATTTGTTCAGAGCACTCGTGTGGCAAAACAAGCAATGGCTTGAAAAGGAAGCAGTTTAGCTGATGATATTTCCTCTCTCTATTTGATAACTGGTCTGGGCTTGCTGACTCAGAGCTGTCTTTCCAGACTTGAATTCCTTGTTGGCCCTTGTAGCATTTGTTTTATGGGTATCTCCTGCTTTTTTTTTTTTTTTCCCTATTTTTTTCACCACCTCTGCAGGGGATGCTGAGCAGAGAACCACAGAGCCAGGCTGGCTTTAACAGCCAACTTTCTCTCAGTGGAAACAGCTCACTAATGGCCTAACCTTAGTGGCTGCAGAAGCTACTGGCCTGAACCTCTTCTCAGCAAGCTCACAGACAGCCCAGTCTAATGCCCTTTACGCTGTAGGAGCACATGCTTGTAGACACTGTCCTTTGGCTTTATCAGGAGTGAACTGAACCCTTGTGCTACATCCCGCTTCATGTCTGTGCATTCTCCAGGGCAGTGGGACAGGCTTGCAAACACCTAGACGCGGGCCTCTCCAAAGAGATTGTGGAAGGGTCATTGCTGCTTAAAATAACCACCAAAATGAGTTTAGAGGCACCAAGCAGATTCCTTAAGATCATTTTGTTTTGGCAACGGTAGCTGTTACTGCAGTGCTTTTATTGCAGAAACTAAGCTGTTGCTTGAAGCTCAATGCCAATCCTTTTATTCTGGATCTTCGGCAGAGCAATTAGCAATTAGCAGTTAGACTTGACTGAAAATGATCAGCAGGGCTCAGCCTGTCCCATCTGTAAAGGACTTGGGCAGGGGAGTGGGTAGGAGACCAAACCCGCAACAGCTGAGGTCTATTCCCAGTGTGGCATCACACGCTATATAAGCTGCCTGAGCTGCTGGTCTCTGCTTCAGTGTTTCAGCCAATACAGTAGCAGATACTTTACAGTCTTTGAAAAAACAAGGGCAACTATAAAGTATGTTTATGTAGCAGAAAGAATCATCTGCCCTCTGAAAAAGGGGCTCTTCCAGGATATTCCCATAACTCGACTTTTCTCCCTGCCTTTTTTACAGTACAGCATGCCTTGCTATTGCTCTTTGGTTGCAGAAGCTGCATTTCAGTGGTGAGAGGTACTCAGGAGCAAGAGTTAGTCCAGTGTGTATAGTGGTCAGTGGGGGAAAAAAGCCTGTTGGTTCAGTCTTGAAGCCCAAGCCTCTGGTCAGGACAGAGCATGAGTGGAACCCTGTCTCCCGAGGTACAGCCCAGCTAATTACTATAATGCTTTAAGTTTTGCTCATGTTTTCATCTCATTGCACTTAGGACTTCAGATACTCATGGAGTGTCGGGGCTGTTAAGAGTGAACACTGGGCAGCAGGACATTTGGTGTTGGATAGGAGCATTCGGAGGAAACACACACATTTAGGTACAGGAAAATGCTAGCTAGCAGAACTCCGCTGTGCCCGCTGTGTTGTCCTCCTTCCCAAAGCATTACAGCTTTCCCAGCATGCCTGCTTCTGTGCATCTCCCACAGATGGATATTTCTGAACAAGTTTCTCTCATGCTGCGTTTTGAGTTTTGGTTTCAGTCCCTGTATCCCAGAGCAGTTAAATGCTAGCAGTTCCTCTTTAGATGCCTCAGCATGGACAGTCTGTCAAACGAGCCAGGACTAACTCCAAGAGAAAACTATTAAGATATTCAGCTGGTGTTAGCCAAAGCTCCGAAACATGCTCTAATGTTACAGCCAGAGTCTCCCCTTACAGAGAGAATAAGGCCAGCTCTCTCTGCACTTCCACATTCTCCACGTTCCTCAGCTCTGGGGCTGGTTTCAGCTCAGGCAGAGGAGCGGCTCTAACATTATGCGGTGCAGTGCTTGGCTCCTTGGTGTCCCACACCTGTCGGCGGGGCTTGCGTTTTCCTGGAAATAGCTTCCCTCACAGCATTTGAGGCATTGCACAACTGGGGGCAGTTCATTCGATGCTCCTGGGAGACAACACTGAAAGGCTCAGCTGTTCATTTCTTTCCCTCCCACAACACATGAGAAGTAGAGTGCTCAGCCAAAAAAAGTCTTCCATCTGCTGATTCATGGTAACACACAAATCCTTTTTCTTGCAGACAGCAGTGGCTGTGGTACAAATAATGCTATCAGCTGATGCAGTCAGAGCTTCCCACAGACATGATAAAGAATCTGGGATGGATTTCTAAAAAAAAAAAAACAAAACAGAACAAAACCACAGGCTCCCCCTCTGCCTTTGGGCTTGTGCAGGTTACAAAGCAGGTTGTAGGATGGAGGGGAAGCCTTCCTGCTGCAGCACCCCTTCTGCACCATAGCTGCCTCCTGCCCTGCCATCAGCTGCCTGCTGAAGGGTCCCCACTCCCAGTGACAGCACCTTCCCCTTCTTGTATTAGCAAGGCATTAGTGTGTGCATGTCATGTGCTCAGGCGCCATATATGAAAGCCAGATGAACATTTATCATCAATTATACAGTCAGGCCCCGATGCAAAGAAGCCATCAAATCAGAAAAGCCAGAGAGGACCTTTTTCTCCACAAGCTGTTTTGCTCCATTAAGCAAACATTCAAGCTCCCTAATGACACAGTGGACTAGAAAGACATGGACTCATTTTGTCTCATGGGGCTGTCCATACAACTTGACTCATAACGTTTATGTCTTTGAGAAGGAGCAGTATTTAGCAACAGACTGCACCATCCACCTGGAGCACGGGACGTGGAGGAGCCAGGAAAAAGGACTTTCAGTCCTGCAAGGGCCAAAGCCTTAGGATCCGAAGGAGCTAAGTGAGTCTGACTTGGTCCAATCCGTCCACAATCCTGCTGTCCTCAGTAACTTGGTGCTTCACTAGTCAGCTTCAAGGCAGCAGACAGCAGGGGAAGATCTGCTTTTTGGCACACTTTGTGTAAATGGAAATTGCTTTTGTTTTCCTCTCTGTGGTACAAGCACCGTAACAGGGACAGACCACGCCCAGTTTCAGCAGAAGTTCCAGGAAGGATTTAAAGCATCACAGACTTGTTGTCTTGAAATCAACTCTGCAGCACGACTCAGACTGGGCAGCCCAGAAGGAGTATTGCAGTTCTGTCATTTGCTTACTGAGTCAACCAGAGGCCAGGGGCTGGCTTGGAAAAAGGTTCAAAGAATCATTTTGATCGCTGATTCTGAGGATTCCAGAAGTGCTAATGAAACTCAGCACGAATCTGAGCACTCACAGGTCCCATTTTTTTCGTAGGGGAATCCACAGCACAGACAAAGAAGGAAACACCAGCACTCTGCAAAGCCCCATGGCTGAGAGCAGCTCTGCAGACACACTAGCTCCGTAGTTTGTCTGTGTTTTTTATGGTTTTGGGTTTTTTAAATGTTGCAGAGTGCAAGTGGTTAACCAACTGGACCCTTGTGGTTCCTTAGCAAGGCTCTACACTTACACTGCTGACCTCCCTGCAGTGATCTTTCGTGTGTGCCAGAGGGATGCTACTTTGTGCAGCTTAGCCTTGTCACTCAGTGAGTGATCATCTGCACCAGCAGACAGAAACCTGGCCACAGCTGCAGCCTCTTGGACCAGGAAACCCTTAAACTCAGAGAGTATTTACACTTGTAGCCTATGCTGTTGCCATAACAGCTGCCTTGGGCACTGTTTATATATGACTTAAGGGCAGCTTTAGAAGTTGTCAAGTGAAACTCAAATGTCTCATAAATGTAGCATCTTTACTAGGGTAAACAACTCGAGGGAATACCTAGCAAGGGCTAATGAAGCGCTTTAGAAAAGGCTTTCAAGGTCCAGATTTCTCTGTTAGTCATTAGGAACAGCAGGGCAGTTACTGGTAGCATGCAGTTATAACATTTACTGCTGTTAGAGCATTTAGTCTGAGATACCTCGTGGCTGCTCTCTCCACCTGAGTCAGGATGGGAATGGAGCTGGGGGAGTCCCACAGACCGGCTCTTGGCAGACTGCGCAGGGTTGTTACCCGGAGATACTCCGCTCTGGTTAGTGTCCTTCTGCGTTCCTTTCTAGAAGAGCAGGGATACGAAGATGCACTCCAGTGAGTACACCACCACTTTTTACATCAGTCTAGATCTTTCACTGACATCTTCCCCTTTGGCCGCAGTAAATGAGGTAGAGGTGCAAAGCTTCACAGATGTTTCATCCCTGTTACAGATACAACATCCCTATAGGCCTGCATGCCAACCTCTCCGAGGGCTCTCCTGTGTGTGAGGTGCTCAAGACAAACTCCTCTCTGCTCAACCAAGATGGATTCTTCCATGGGAAAATGGGATTCAGAACAGCTCTATCAAAAGGTCTCCTGAATATGTCAGAGGTAGGAGAAAGCCACATACAACCATGCAACTTGCTTGCCTGGTACAGATCAGCCTGTGCTTATCCCAGCAGGTAACAGCTGAAGATCTTTCCCAGGTCCCAGCTGTGAGTAAGCTTAGAGATGAATCTTGACTGTGTTGCCTGGGCAGCTGGAGCTGGCTTGCTGGGTCCTGGGCTTAGTTCTGCCAAAGGCTCCGCAGCCTTTGAGAACTCATTCCTCCCTGCTTCAGTGCCTGCATACGCTAATGTCCTGTTAACTACTCATCTGACAGGGCGGAAGAGGCGTTGGAACAGGTATTTGCAAAGAACCTAGAGATCAGTAAAGGGAGAAGGCCAGCACAGTGCTAAGTAGGCAGCAGGCTTTTCATCACCTTGTGAGCAACTTTTGTTCTCTAGGGAGACGGCTGGTTTTGCCCCACAAGCAGGGATGAACATGTTCAGGGGACTGAAACTGCCTATGGATATGAGCACCCATTTCCCCACTCATTTTAAAGGGAAATGCTTACAGAAATATCCTGTGTATTTTAGAAGATCCCAGTATCGGCACCATCCACATGACCGCTACCATAGAGACCCATGCCTAGGGGAGGTTTGGGCCAGCCCAGCAGCACTGCACGTCCGTTTATACTTCATAGCACTTTGTGCCTCTCAGGGCCAGGTCCCCAGTACTGGCCAGCAAGGTCTCCAGCAGCCCCCCCTTGCACTCCCCTGATCTCAGCCTGCTGACATGTCTTGCTCTGAGCCTCCTCTGTTGCGCAGGTGAAGCAGGAGCTAAAGGCCCAGGTGGAGCTGTTCCATGAGCTGACAGGTCACCTACCTCCTCACATGGACGGGCACCAGCACATCCACGTCCTCCCAGGTAAGAAGGGAGTCCTGCTCTTCCCAGTGCCAAGCAGGTGAGAGAGTTGGCGAGTCAGCTCGGAGTGGCCTTCCCTTGCCACGGCTCCCTGTTTGGGCACTAACCCCACCGTAAGACACCTGCTCTGCAGTTGCAGTTTGCATGTTCCCACCCGGGCTGTGGGGAGACAGTTCTGCCCAGGCCCAAATCGGCTGCTTGGTGACTTGGGTCTTCCTGTAGCAGCACAAGGGGATTAATGGCACAAGTGGCCCATGTTACACCTTTTCCTCCAAGGACTGGCAATTCACCTCAGCGTCCTAATTCTGCGCTCCCACCCGTAGTGAAGGAAGCAGCGCAGGGCCAGCAGCAGACTGGCCAGTTTAAACTGGAATGCTGGAGTTTGGGAAAGCTGGTAGCTCTTTTAGATGCTACAAGAACTCCATCCTGTCAGTTGTGTTTCCACACCGATCTCTGTCTGCAGGTCTCGGGGTGCTCTACAGAGATGAGCAAGTATCTTTTGTCCCTGTTTTGCCAATAAGGTCATTGTGATACAGAGATGGACAACTAAGTGAGCAAAGAAATCCAGATTTCCCCACTCCAGCACTCAGCTGCCTCTGGATGACACGGCTCTTGGTAGTTTACCCTCACAACAAACCTGGCTGTGCAGGGACTTGATGAAGAACTTGTTCCTGACGGTGCAGTCACCTCTGGTGCACTCTAGGACCAGAGTCACTAACTTAGAAGGGATTGCTGGACTAAATGCTCACTGCTGAAGGGAAGACAAGGCACCTACAGCAGATGCTGGGGGAGTAATGTTTCCAGTGTAGAAGGGTACTCCCAGGTGAAGAAAACCATTTCAGCAGAAGATAAGCCAAATGGGATTACATTTTCTTAAACACGGAAAGATGTCTCTGTGCTAACAGCTTGCAGGGAACACGACGAGCTGGTTGGTTATCTGACTCCTGACTACAGTGCCTCTGTTTTTACTTGCAGAGGTCAGGCACGTATTTGCAGAGGTGCTAGAGGAATATGGGATTAAGTACACACGTGTGCCTATAGAGCCAGGCCTTCATAATTGTGACTGGATTCCACCATCCCTGATGGACTTTTATCTGGGAGTAGAAGAAGATTCTTTTAACACAGTGGATGTATTTACAAGGCATGGAATAAGGTAAGAAAAGGCGCTACTCATCCTTTTTGTAGTGAAGCTTTAAGATCTTATCAGTTCCTGATAGCATCTTTCCAGAATAGAACACTGCCTTTCTCTTTCCTCTTTGGGGAAGGTTCAGGAGGAGCACAGAAGTGCTGGGGCACTAGGGCTTAGCGAGAGGCTTTGTTCGAACAGAGATGACTCGCTTCTCACCTGAAGGGGATTGTTCTTTTCAGGGTATGGTTCTCAGCCTTCCTAGTGAAGCTGCATTACTCTGGCATCCTGACGGCAGGAGGCTGAAGTGCTGTAACAACACTGGAATTTTAAAAGTATGCTCTAGGGAAAGTTTTCAAGAAGTAACTTTTCATCTCCCTGGCATAGTGGAGAAGGGGTTTTAAGTAGCAGGAAAGAGACTAATTAGAAACAAGTGTTTGCTGTTAAGGGGAGGCAAGAAGCTCAGAGAGCTTGCAGTGCCACAGCAGGTGATCACTGCTCTAAGCAAACAGTCTTGTCAGTGTCCGGCATCTCAGGGGCCAAACCCAAAGCTCAGTCCTCCCCCCAGTAACATACTTTTCTTAAAAGCTTAAACAGTGCTTTATGGATTAAAGACATTTCATTTGAGACCCTTGCAGTCACCTGTCCTTTGGGGCACATTTCATTACTTTCTCAGTCTACTGAAAGAGTTCTTTTCTTGGATTTTTTTTTTTTGTATCGATTGTTCCAAACACTCGCAGCAGGCTGGCATTTCACTGTGCGCTCTCCAGCCAGAGCGCACGGGCTGCACTCGAGCAGCCCGTTTCTGAGGGAGGGACGGGCACAGCAACTCACAGAGCAGTTCATCAGGCGTCAGTAACCCTCCTCTTGGGGCAGGTTCACACCGGGGCTAGTGCAGGGGAGTTCAGTGGGAGCCTCACATGCTGCAGGGCTCCCCGCACGACCGAAGGGGCAGGGCTGGTGTCGATCCTACCTCCAAGAAGCCGCTGGTCCAGTGATCCCCTCTCCAGGGGCGCAGGGAGGATGTGGCGCCACCGCCGGGACCCAGGAAAAGAAGAGTGTGGGCAGCTGAAGTCACAGGAACCCAGCTCTGCAGCTCCGTTTCAGTGTCTGTGCAGAGAGGCACCACGCCACGTCAGCTTACGAGACTGGACTGAGCAGGAGTGCGCTTACTGCACAGCACTGAGGCAGGAGCACATTTAGTCAGTTTACAGTTAAAAAAAGTTAAGCTATTTTTTTCTGAAGTCCTGCAAACTCTTCTCAAGAGAGCTGAATGTTCAGCTGGGCTCTTCCTTGATCATGCAGTAGAGACTCCAGCCTTGGTTTCTTCCAAAAACCGTCTCATGCTGCCCTCACGGACACTCGCACAGCCCTCCCAGGCTGGTACGTGCCACGCTTAGAAGAACTGAGGTTGGCAGCCAGGCCTGAACAGAGAATGGTCTTGAAGCTATGGAAGAAACAGCTGCTAGCTGGTGTCCTCTTAGCTGTACGGTTTTGTCCAGTGTTTTTTCTTGATTGCAGCTCTTTGATACATTGTAGCAGCACCATTTGTTAGCAGGGTGATTTGCATTTCATTTCAGTCATTTTTTTTGTTTCCACTTAGCTGAGGGTTATTACTGAGAGCGGGTTATTAGTCAGGTTTTAATTGGCCCAGCAATACAAAGTTATTCTGATAGCATGGTATTTCTCAGTTTAGCTCTGCTCTTCCCTTCTGTGCCAACAAAATGCACCTGTAAACCCACAGATGCCAATCAACCTTGTGCTGTGACACAGAACACACAGCATAAGAACAGCAGGACTGGGGCTCTGCTGGGACTTTCTGTCAGACTTAAGAACTGCTGCTTTAAATAGTATCCTGGTTTCAATAAGGAAAGAGAAAGCATTACTGGTTTGTAGTTCTGGTTTTACTTTTGTTTACAGCTAAAAATTTTATACCCACACCCCCTTTTTATCTTAAGTTTTTGCTCCACTTTGATTCCTGATCCCCTGGATGTAAGGCACGCTTTTCTACCTACCTCGTTAGCATTAATATCGGTGTTCCCTCCTCCGGCTACAGGTGGCCAGACATTTACATAGGTTTGAGCACCATGGGCAAGAACATGTCTGTCAGTAGCATCTGGAGCGCCATTGATGCTGCCATCGCGGAGTTCACGTCCAAGGTGCCCTCGCCCGCACACCCGGCGCCACAGGGCAGGACGGTAACGATTGAACTGATGGTGCACCCAGGGTACCCGAGCATCCCACCCATTGGCGGCTGCGGGGAAGGACCAGACGATTTCTCACAGTCCTGGGAGCGCCTCCACGAACTCCAGACCTTAATTAAGCCAGAGCTGCAAAGCCATTACAAAACCAGGAACATTCAGCTTTGTTCATTCAAAGACCTTTAAGCAAACAAGCACACACACACGTACTTTTGTTCATGAAGACAGGTGGTTGCTTGTGTCCCGAGAAGCCAGACCACTGTCATCAGTGCAGTACTTCCTGGCACAGCTGCCAGGAGCTGTGCGCAGCCTGGGAATGGCATTAGGCTGCTTGGGGAAGAGCCCTGACCGGTGGCTTTTAGGCCACAGCACCTGCTCTGAATGTGATGAACCTCTTCTGCGTCACCCACTCACACACTGCTCCGGCAGCGGCCAAGGGCCAGCCCGGCTCCCAGGGCTGGGTTCCTGCCCAGGCCATGGCGAGCAGCATGAAGACAGGCTTTGCTGCGAGACAAAGGAGCACACTGGCACCCTGAGGGTTCTGCTTGTTTCTCTTTTTGGACTTAAATGCAAAAAAAGAAACATGCTGGGGAGCAAGTGCTGCTTTGCACCAACTGCTCAGTGTAGGTGGCCCAGGGGAGGCCTCACACCCTGCAGCATTTGGTTTTTTAAAGCACTCAGTGTGGTCCCTTACCCCCACTCCACTGCTCACCGATGGCGAGCGGCACGGGGCCACGTTCCTGCAGAGCGTTCCTCTCCTCAGAGCAGCCATGTCACCCGTTTACTCTGGTGGTGTCTGCAGCAACGCCAGCTCTCCTGATGTACACTGCCTCTTGTCATGAAGCCACCGCAGAAAAGTAACATCAGCCACAGCCCTCCCCGAGAGGCTTTGCTTTCTTTTTTTCTGGATGGCTTTGCAAGAACAGCAACTGTTGACCCATCTGCTGTGTCCGTAACTGCCGCACACGAGCGCCCACCAGCAACTGCTCCTGCGCTGCCTGCTGCCTCTCATGAGGAACGTGGGATGGCTGCCTACCAACTCTGAGCAAGTTTTCAAGTGGAGAAGGTCCTTGTGTCTGTCCACTTTTAGTCCTGTCATCAAAGCGTTTGGACTTTAACAAGCCCTAGTAATACCGATGCGTTGAAGTGCATTAACTGTAGCCCTGTCACTCGTGTAACTTTCATGTGGGAAAAAAATATTTTTGATAGTTTATGCTTATTTTCTGTGCAAAAGTGGTCTCTTTAATGTAGTAATTTTTGTTTAACCAATTTTTTAAATATTAAAAATTTCAATATGATCATCAATATTTGAAGTGAAAAATAAACTCAGGCCTTTTTCTATTGTAATGCTTCTGGAGGCTTTTGGCTTTAGTTACAGCTGGAGAGCCAACTGCACCCGCTCACCTCCGCTCTCACTGCTCTTTCTGTCTGACCTTCCCTATAAAACATCTGAGGAAGGTTTTGTTCCATACAAATATGAAAAATAATATCAAGGATGCTTTACAAAATATTTCCCCAGGTTCTTTCCTAAATTATTGTGACACAATTAATTTGATAAATGACAGGTTTGGTTTTAAAAAAACCCATTTGCTGCCCTGTGCAAGTGCTACACCACCCAGCCGAGCTGATGAGCAGCCGTTCCCTTTGGGAATGCAGGGATGTCGGCAGCTCGTCCCGCCAGTGTGTGACAGCGACGCTCCTGCTGTGGGTGACAGAATAAAACCCCCAAGAGGTGTCAGACCTGCGGACAGCAGCTGGAGTTCCGAGCAGAGCCAGACCCGGGAGTGCCATCTAGTGCCCGACGATCCTGCAGTCCCATGCAGGGAAAAGCCTGACAGCAACACCGGTTATTTAATACCAGAGCTCAGCTTTTTATGTAATGTGACCTTATTTTGACAGATATTTTTTTTAACCTTATATTTAACACTTAAATGGCTCCACCCGCTAGCCAATGAATCTGCTCTGCTCACAATCGTCAGGACGTTACACCCTGTCAATGGCTGTGTGTGCTTTCTGCTACCTGAACACCGCAGACACAACGGCAGTCTTACCTGAGTTAGTTCCACATTGCAGACAAAAAATACGTTTTGCAAATTCCATATTTTTAAACGGACAGCATTAAACCCCGAATTTTCTTTTAAATTCAATGGAGTTTTAAATGGAGAACTGACTAAAGGACTACTGAAAGACTTCTAGATAGGGAACCTTTCAATTGCGTAAAATGTACCGCAATAGGGAAGGAAGTTTGTCAGGGGATCTATGAAAGCTTTAAAGACAACACCGAGTTCAAATTAAAAACACATTCAGACCACTGCCTACAAATGTCATTGTACCAGGATACTTCAACAAGAAAGAAGTCTAAACCCCAAATCTCTCTGAAAATAAAACCATGCCACAGAACCTTTGAGAGCAATTTTTATTAGGGTAGCAGAATGGAATTGCAGAAAGCCTATACCAGTACTCCTGGGTGTAGTTACACCAGTATGTTGTTTTTATTTTGGATATTAAACTGCACATTTAGAATTCAGCATGGCTTAGGGAACCAGAGAGAACAAGAGCTTGATTTCCTGAGTTAACATAGGACTTCGTACTTTGATTTGTTTGTTCTCAGACTTCAACTGTACAATACCGTGTCTGACCTCTGTCTCTCTTCAGAGGGCTGCCTACAGACAAAGCTGTCCCTCAGGTTACACATCTCATCATTTAGGAATTGAACTACGACGAACACACCAAGAGAAGGGACAGCAATCTCTGTCTTCTCTGTGACCTCAGCAGATGCCATCGGAACAGCTGGTGCAGCGCTGCGGTAGGCCTGTACGAATTGGCCGGAGTTCCTCAGTCACACAGCCCTTCTGGTTCCCCTCCACTGGCCTCCCAGTCACACCGATTCCGATCAATGCAGTCTTCGACCTGAGAGGCTTACAACCAGAAGGTTCTACTTGTTAGTAGTAAGGAGGGCAGCAAACTAGTGCTATAGTTTTAAATAAAAAGAAAATTCAGAGAATGGCAAGTTGCCATGCCAACAGACATGATCCAAAGGTACAGTGACTCACGTGATGCAGAAGTTACACACTTCAGTTTGACAGATAATTTGGCATTATTTTATTATGAATCCGTGTGAGCGTGAATGAAACAAAATCAGTACCAACTTTCTGCAAACGAAGACACAAAAATGTGAAAATTTGGTACTAGACAGTGCTCTCACAAGCATGAAAACACTTAGGAAATGTAAGTTTCCGCAAATAAGGTGAATGTGGTTTAACTTTATTTACCTGCCAAAGAATCTGTCTAAGAACACTTAAACATAAAATTTCTTAGCTCCCTAACTTATAAAAAAAATTTACTTCCAACAGAGGTGAGGTACAGGGCTGTCATTGTTTACACTAAATCGGAAATTAAAGCCGGATGAGAGGGATGACTGAAGAAATAGCAAATATACAAGACATTAAAACCAAAAGAGACCTACCGCTGACACACTAGTTCTGAAAGGTTGCAAAGGCAGAGGCTGTATTAAAAATGAATTTCGGAGTACAGACAACCATCTGGGTGCGAGGGACTTTCTGCCTCCACTTCCTGCACATCAGAATGATATGTGCTCCCAGATACCTACGGATTTCTGGAGATAAGCTGTGTACTCAACAACATACCCAAGTTCGACAGGCAGGGAAGAGCTGGCAGTTTGACTGTATGGCAGTTTGACTGTGGAGCTACGATCACACTGCAGACTGGGGAAAAAAGACAGGCAGGCAGGAGAAAAGGAGCAGAGACAGTAAAGGATGCTCAGTTCTGAACAGAATGGGCTTCCTTCAGCATGCGCAGGTGTGCCCTGGAGCAACGGGAAAACAGCTCTGCCTCGTGAAGTTAGAATGATAGAATGATACTCGCAGTACTCATTAAATCATCCAACCTGCGTGCTTCCGAAGCGCGGGAGCAGCAGTGGGGAAGTGTACGCCGCGACAGGTTATTGCTTAGTCCTGTTCTCCCCCCACGGTCAGTAAGAACTGCACAGCAGCTGGGCAGGGAAGGGGCACGAGTGCCAGCCCACAGCGCACAGACGGCTCTTACACACTCTGTTCCGAGACGACTAGCAGTGCTGTCAGAGTTAGCACTTGAATTCAAAATTAACGTTTCCAAAATATCAAATTTTAATGGAAAAAACCCAGTTTATCACTTTGGTACCTCTTGGTCCCCAATTTCTGAAACTCTTCTAAACTGGTCGTCGTGTTGTTCTGTGCACGTTTCCCCAGCTGCTCTGCATAGCTATTAAGAATAGAAGTGAAAGAAGTTTATAATCACATTCCACTACTCGCTTGCTACAGATTTTTTTTTTCCCCAGAGATTTCCAAAAGCAGGACATAAGCCATAATTTAATTCAATGACACACACAAAAACTTGGGTTTCCCCGTTTAATAAACATTTTGTGGTAACATCAGCCAGATTTACATAAGACCTGGACATTATTTCTGATTGTTTTTGTGGAGTTGGTTTGGTTTTTGTTTATTATGTTACAAACTGAAGTTAAGGGGAACTTGCAACAAGTCCCACAAAGCACAGTGCAACATTTAGAAAGAAAAGTAAACAAAACTGCCAAACACTCAATCGTTTTCTGCCAGAACTGGGATATTTTTTCTAAGACATCAGTTTGGGGAGGGGGATAAAATTCAATGAAGAATTAAATGAACTCAAGATAGTGGGAACTGCAAGGAAAAATAAGAAATGACAGCCACAACCTTTTCAATTTAAGGGCAGAATATAAGTCTAGATATTTTTGATAAATTCTGACAAGAAAAAGAAAACAGCATACTTTAAAGTATATTGAAGCAGTGATTTTTAAACAAAGAAAGCAGAACTAGAACATCTTAAATTTTAATCCTTTCTTTACAGGTTACCTAGCCCACTTTTGATTAAGAAAACTGTAGAAAGTTAGTAACAGCCACAAGTTAACACCAAAAGGTGGCACTTGTCAATTTTCCATAGAGTCCTGCTTTGTGGGGTGTCTCAAATGCACTGCTCCGATCTTCTAGCATACGTTGCTGACATCACTTGTGTCAGATTTTAGTCCACTGGTCGCTTTTCACCATATTTCTTTGTAAACTCTTCAGCGTTCTTACAGAATTTTTTACGGTCCTTAGAGTATTCTTCAGCTAGGTCAGCCCGAAGGGGATGCTCGGGCTGTGGATCATTCACCAGTGCTATGAGGGACTGGATTACTGTCAAAAGAAGTATAAATACTGTCAGATACTAAGATGGTTAATTTTTTACAAACCAAAAAGTAAGCAAAATTCCCCAGTAAGAAAAGAGCTTTAACTGCATTTAAAGACTTCCCTATAAATCTCTGTCTTTTCAAAACCAGAGCATGAATAAGCTATAGCAATATGCCAAGATTTAGCTCAATGACCATGAATGAACACCAGAAAATCGTATTTGTAAACAAAATCAGCTTGAATAGAGATCAAAATGCACTACAAATTATTTCCCGTGTAACTGGCATCCTATCTGAAATACCCTCCTATGGCTAAGAAAGAAACTAAGTTTCACAGACAAGTTCATCTAAAAGGGATTGGGTAAAGAGGGAATTCCGTCACGAAAGATTTTTTCCTAACACCTGTCACAATGATGCAACTGTAACTGGGCCTGCTTTTGGAAACCATTTTTTCCAGCTTTCTTTTTCTATGACTCTTCCTTCCCCTACAAACAGAAGACAGTTCTTCCCCTTAGTCTACGCTGCCAAATACACCCTCTAGCAGAGATACACCGGGCAAACAAATTGGTGAGAACTGCAAGATGCTTTTCACCCCACTGCTAACAGCCGCTTCATCAGCGTTCCCCTATCGCTTTCAAAGCAAACGACATTCACACAATGGCAGGACCAGCTGGGTAGGTGAGGAGAGAGCAGTGCATGTTGTCTACTCGGCTTCAGCAAGGCTTCTGACACTGTCTCCCATAAGATCCTCACGAGGAAGCTTGGGAAGGGTGGGCTGGATGAGCGGACGGGCAGGTGGATGGAGAATGGGCTGAACGGCAGAGCCCAGAGGGCTGTGATCAGCGGCACAGAGTCTGGTTGGAGGCCTGCAGCTAGTGGTGTCCCCCAGGGGTCAGTACTGGGCCCAGTCTTGTTCAACTTCATCAGTGACCTGGATGAAGGGACGGAGTGTACTCTCAGCAAGTTTGCTGATGACACAAAACTGGGAGGAGTGGTAGATACATCAGAAGGCTGTGCTGCCATTCAGTGAGACCTTGACAGGCTGGAAAGTTGGGCAGAGAGGAACCTGATGAAGTTCAACAAGGGCAAGTGCAGGGTCCTGCACCTGGGGAGGAACAACCCCATGCACCAGTACAGGCTGGGGCTGACCTGCTGGAGAG
>Ga0065711_1005540_pt1 | contig 19907 bp, 10 predicted proteins | sample Hoacrofraction12_FD_59098 | JGI IMG/M metagenome (GOLD analysis project Ga0065711, IMG submission 59098) | Hoatzin crop microbial communities from Cojedes, Venezuela - Epithelial fraction 12 v2 (version 2) | ecosystem: Host-associated > Birds > Digestive system > Esophagus > Crop | place... | reverse complement strand
TAGCTACAAGGCTTTAAAAGGAAAAGAAAAAAAAAAAAAAAAAAAATCAATCTTTCCTACTGGGACTAATTAAGACGAAATGAAGAGCAAAAGGAAGGAAAAAAATCATGTCATATTATCAGGAGCTTCATACATACTTTCTAAGCTCATTATTGGCATCTTGCCCTGTGTTCTTCGAAAAAACTGCTAAGCAGTGGTATGGTAGCTGGCACAGTATTAGAAAGATTCTCTTTTGCACAGTCCTGATCTGAATGTCACAATGGACTGTGCCAAGAAAAATTATACATAGTTATTAGCACAGTACTGTTTCAGGTAGAAATAAAGCACAACAGCATTCACACTATGAATGTATATGTTAAGAAAAAAAATGATAATATAAATCTAGACATGTTACAGTACTTGGGCATTCAGGAATGCCCAAAGCCACATTTTGGATTCCCCTGTAACAAAAAGCAGCTGATGATCAAGTTCCTCTCTACCTACTACACAGATTAATCACCAGAGTACAAAATTTTTAACTGCCATTTTTGTGTCGCAGGCTAACAATTGGCATTACTCATAGCTTGGTCACGAATACAGGGACAAACCCATCTTCATTACAAGAGAAACTATCCTCATCTTTATCATATATTGTAAAGATGACAAGTGAGAGGAGATGCATTAAAGGTATCTACTTGGGATGAAGCTACACGAAACTTGACGTTCTCTTCCACAGCAGCAGCTCAGCTAGAACTTGGACCCGTGGTTACAGGGAACCCAAGAACTTCAGCCCTGCTGATGGAGCGCTGTGCTGTCCCTGCAAGCCGCACTATGATGGAAGTGCCAACTCAGTCTCAGTTACTATTCCCTCGTGGGAAAGAAGGACGTGGTTGTGAAGAATAGCTGAGATTTTCTGTGGCAATGCAGCAGTGGCAAGACAGACCCAGCTGTGTCTTTGAGGCTGCTGACCACGCACACAGACTTTGTCACAAACTGTGGCTCTGTGTGTACTAGAAAGAACTTACAGCTACAGCTACACCAGAACAGCTCTACGCCCTACACACAAGTCCTCTCCATGCAGCTATGTCAGCTCAAAGAATTCTCCTGCTTGCATGGTTCCAGCTAGTCCTCAATGAAACAGGCTTTTTTGAAGGAGCCAGGGTGCACCTTACGTTCATTGTGGGCTTAGCTACAGTAGTGAAGAGTGGGATTCTCCTCCCTCCTCCCACTCCTGGTATTGCCTGTAAATATCTGAAATGAAAGCCAGACATATCCCTGCACCGTTCATTTATTAGGTGATGCAGCAGCAGTCCTCCACAAGGCTTGATACAGGTCTGGAGAGAAATATCACTGTACAAGCTGTAGGCACAACACCGAGAGACTTCTCTGGTCTATACTATGTTCACTAAGTTTAAAAATTTTAATGCACCTTTTTCTAGAGACATAGGTTTGCATTTTAACTCCATTACAGCTGCATCTTGCATTTTGTCTGGATGATGACATCCATTCTATTGCAGGTGCTCTTCCACAGGAATGTTTAATCAGTCTTGGAACCATACATCTTAATTACAGCTATTTCACAAAATCCTTTCACACCTTAAGCACACGTCCTACAAGTTAAGGGAACAGAGACATCCTTGCAACTTTCTATGGAAATCAACATTAAGCTTTCATTAGCATTACTGATAACAACAGAAACACACCTAAGTGTATTACGAAATAGAACAGATTCACACCTGCACCTCCCCACTCCTAGGAACCATTAGGGTAATTCTAAATTCAGCTAGAGTGCCTCAGGCACCGAACCCTATGAGAAAAATGACATCAGCTGCTAATGCAATCACATTCAAGAGTGCAAAAGTTTTCAAAGCTCACTGAAGGACTTGGGTTGCTTTGGAATATCCCACCACATTACCGATTTTCTGCATCTGGATTTGCAAGTTACCCCTAAAATCAACCTGCCCTTCTTTAACCTCTTTTGGATAGTAAAATTCTATGCATTTTGCTTGCTGACATAGCTTTCTTTTCCCCCCAGGGTTGCACAGAGGGTTAAAAAGCCAGGCTTGTCTCCTCTTGCACCTGACAAGCAATTCATATCCAGGCTCACTTTCTGATTTACTGATCAACCTACGGGAGAGGATGTACAGTGACAAGAGTTTGAAAAACCGATAGCAAAGTTTGAAACAAACAATAGCTAGCAAACTATTTACAAGAGAAGTTGTCACAATTTATCAAAGTCTATCATTTTTGTGGGAACACCGTAAGAGATAGTATTTGAAATTGCTATTAAAATCTTTATGCTACCAGCGATTCGTGCGTTTCTGGATGTTTTAACAAAAACGGAAAATAAAAATCAGACTTGGACTTCAAAGTCTGGAGTGTTCAAGTGAGGGATTTTGGTTCACTCCCTCTGTAGCTTTCAGAGCTTATTCTTACCTATATTCTCTCCGTGTGCCACTCTGTGACTCTACACACAGAGGAGCTTTGCCATCTCCAGTCACTGGTCCACTGAAGTGTGTCCGTTTCTTCTATTAATTCTATATTGGGAAAACCACTCTGAAAAATAACCTTTTGCCTAGCCAGTAAAGATTCAGAAAGTGTAAATTATAGCGTATGGCAGCCGATTTGCTCAAGGGAGCATAGCATTTACCATACCCAGAGCTGGTTCTGACAGCTTAAACAGTGACAAAGAACAAAAAGTAAGTCTTAGAACCACAGAAATGAGAGCCTTTATTCCGAATTGCTCCACTTGAAGCGGTGAAGATACAGACTAAAGAAGTTCAATTAAATGCAAAAGCCTAACATGTGAGCACAACAACCTATCTTGTGCTGGCAGATTTCTGTACTCCACGTTTTCATCCGTAAAATGGAAAGAAGCCATTCTTTGCAAAGGTATGTAAAGCTGAGAAGAACACATTCATTATGTAAAAGAAAATTGACCTGTTAACAGTTAAACTGAGGAAGATACTCTGCATATGCTAAAACAGAAGCTGAAGAAAGCATTATAAATGGCTAAAAACAATACCAAACACTAACAACAGCAATAAAATCTGCGCAGAATAAACTTCTTCATTTGGGGAGGGAGGGGGAATCCTCTTCTCTGGTTTCACTTTTGGTTTTTTTTTGAACGTTAACCATGTGCAGAGGGAATTCCATCAGGACCTCAGTGCTAACATTCCCTTCTCTGCCTCTGCAGTACTACAAAGATATTTTATACCACTCCTATGATAAAATGCAAAGGTCTGTTTATCTGAAAGACGATGCCTTAGCAATCCCCTTACTAATTCTGGGCTGTGTGATATTGCAAGGCAGAGCATGTCAGGATACTTAAGCCGGGGATTTGAACCTATGACCTGCGAGGTGAAAGTACTCTGGAAGATATAAAATACCTTACTAGATCACCACCACCTAATAAAAAGGAATGAGGATTTTTATAAACTATTTTAACTTCCAAGATTGTCTTGCCCTAAATGGAGCAGTATTGATGAGAATGAGATAGATTATATATACTAGCACAGGAAAATGCTATACTAAAGCATCAACTCTGTCAAGCCTTATCTGTACTGAAGCAAAGACTCTTCCCTTCTCGCCATAAAACACAGTGTGTGGTATTTTATCTAGTCTACACACACACACGCTAGATCTACAGTCTCCTGTAGCACATCGGCAAGCGTAAACCAGCGGCGATAATATGATGTGTTGTGCATTTTACCAACCCAACTTGGCAATGCTATAATTCTTCAATAACTATGGAACATCTGCAGTTTTTTGATACTTCCCTAGGTTTCATTCCCATGATGCTCTGAGTGTCTGTTCCGAGTACAGAAAGGTCAACCAGCCCATCTGGAATCCTCCCCATTCATCCATTCTTGCGTGCTGCCTCTCTCGCAAAAGGAGTTTCTGCAGAATTTGTCACTTCCACCTGTTCTGACAGGTTCTCCCTGCCTGACCCGTAGATAGCCCTTGGGGACATTAATCATATAACAGTCTGAGCTGTGAAAGAAAGAAGGCTTGGCTGGATACTGTTACAGTCTCTGTCACCTACTAATCATGTCCTGTGACACAGAGGGGCTTAATCAGACGGTCAGGTTTCTCATTAATCATTGTGGCCTCACAATGAAACTCTTCTCCAGGAGATTAAAGTTTAGACAATCTTCTCCACCCCTGTTCCTATTCAACTGCCTAAATTTAGCTCAACTCCCAAGTACTGTAATTTAAGCTCCAACTCCTATTTCCTAAAATCCAAAGGTCGATTTTTTAAGTTTCTTACTGTGACTGAGCACGTGAACCTTTACAATGAGGAAAAAAAAGAATACACATACACTTACCGGGACAGATAGACAGATAAAGAAATAAATTTATTGATAAAGTATATGATGAAAATTCTTAGGATGCATATAGAGAAATGAAGCTATATAAAGATAACTGAGCCACTATAACAACATTAAGGCAGCATTTATTTGTACTTAATCAACATGCAATTAAAGGAGCCAACTGTAAAAAAAAAAAACACACAAACAAAAAACATTCTAACAGACATTTGCTACAAGAAACTTTTGTCCTGTTATAGTCGATGTTAAATCTTCCACTACAGCCGAATGAAATAACTTCAGGAGGCAAAGAATAATTACAGGTAACAACCACGTGGTTCTAGAACAAGAAACAGCCATATCACAATCAAAACACCACATTCATTTGGTTATGCACTTTAAGCCTGGTCTTGTTTCTAATTTTCCAAGTTTCAAAAGGCAAACAAGCTCCAACGCAGTTTCTGCTGTGTCTTGGCAAGTTGGCTTTGCACTTCCTCCCTGTGTTTACTTTCCCTGCACCATACAATTACAGGAAACACGTATCATTTTGCCTACTAAATCACAAAACACACATACTTCATCAACATCTAAATCATCTCTCCTCTCGGCTGGGGTTGGGGGGGGATGTCACCGGGAGAAGACAGGCAGGATGGCAGTGGGAAGCTATAGCCGCCATATGATTAACACAGTCTCCTACCTGCCTGAACTTGACCTGACAGCCTACCGCAACAAAGTCAGCAAAGAAGCACTCAGTTCAAGAGTTACTTCAAGGCATGTGTTTACCGGGTTCCCCAACAATACACCTCGTCTGAAAGCTACCACAAAAGACCTACAACGCTGCCTGACTTCACTTCACAATGCCGAGCTAAGGCCTGGGTTTTTTTGTTGTGTTTGTTTCTATTCAGTGATCCTCCATAGCTAGCCTAGAAATGACAGTAGGTGGAAACGCTATCTTTCATTACACAAAGTATAAATAGTGTAATCTATCAGCACTGTCAATCAAGATGATTGATTACAGGCTGTCATAGAGAAGAGTGACATATTAGAAAAGTTTTGTTAACAATGCCTATTGCTAGTCAGCCTGCCACAGAAGCTGGTGATTAATGTGTTGTCAGCCTGTAATCCCACACCCCTGGCTAATGAGGCAGGAATTTATCATCTTTACAGAGTGGCAGATGTCAGAACGAAAGGAATCCAAGTGCTGGAAACAATATACTTTTTCTTACCACGCCTGACAAGTCTGACAGGCCTAAAAAACCACAAAGAAGCTTTGTGTAAGCACAAACTTAAAACGAGGAACTTTCATTTGGCATCTTTGCTTTAAATAGTGCTGCAAATCAGCCTCTATCCCTCAAAAAGGGCACAATAAAAAGCTCTATGAACTCTGAACCCATCCCTGACAACTAGGAAACCTCGGGAAAGGTTTCCATGGCAGGCAAACAGACAGCTCACTTTGCGAGAGAAGCAGCAAGTAACTTTTAACTTTACCTGTGAACTCGTGAACTATTGCAGGACAAAAATTCTTCTGCTCGGAGCGCAGACTGCACCCTACTCCAATGCTTTATCAGTGAAGGCCTTAGGAAGCAGCTCTCCAGAAAGCCCGCATCAGTTTGGCGTTACAGATTCGTTATGGGATGGAGGAACATAACACAGAGCATTGTGAAAATTCTGGAAGCTATTCCCGAAGAAAAATAAAATGCGACACAAGCATCTGCACCGAGAGGCAGCTCTAGTACTTTGTACTCAAAATAGTTTTACATCTGACTGAAATCTGCTCAGAGTTGAGAACTCTTCCTTCAGAGGATTTAAAAAATATTTGGAAGATTCTCTTTGAGTACTTGAAAGCCACACAGACGTGCCATGCCTTTGATAGATCTACTTTACTGGAAACTTCAATACAACATCGGTGATCTGCTTAAGTTTGTTTCTCCAAAATTACAGTGTTCAAAATTCAGGTTTAAAGCAATGATTTCTCTTTTGCCTTCAAGGCAACTCCGTAAGGAAGGTTCTTTTTTGCCTTCACTGCAGTAAAAACTATAAATTATCCTAAATAAGGGAAATATAGGGGAAAAATATCTGTTTAGTTTGAAAAAAAAAAAAAAAATCAATGTCAGCAAATCTCAGGCAGCTTGTACCACTATTGGCTGGCACCGTCAAAAATCAACAGCTTTTCAATTAATGTATTAAGAGGTTAAATCTTCTGCTTCTGAAATTTCCGATATGCTGCAAAAGAGTTGTATTTTGCAAAAGATTATGTGTGGCTTAGGCTCCTGTCAGTCAGTAGGGAAAGAGGGCAAATCATCTGTCTTAAGTTTTGACTAATGTAATCCTTTTTCAAAAACAGATACCGCTGCTAATGCAGAAAAACACAACACCAAAAAAAAATTTATAAAGAAAGACAGCAATCGGGGAATAAAAACACTGCTTTCTGTCAACAGCACCCTTGGGCTAAAAACACAGCAAAACATTGAGAAATTTAATCTCCAAAAGGCTGCATTCTGGAGTTCAGACTTCTTTCAGGTTTATGAGAGACTGGAACTTCCCACACTAGTCAGGGAAAGAGAGGTTTACTGGCTTCTAATCTGCGCACCCCGGAGGAGACCAAATCAAAACAAATAGCAGTGCCATGAAAACCAGACCCTTCCTTGCCAACAATGGGATTCAGCAGCAACTTCTGACCTCCTTGGAAGGCAAAACGTCCCCGACAGCTCCCCCAGTGCCAACAACAGAGCAGCATTTTTTTTTCCCGTTTAAACCAAAGCTCTCTCCAGAGACTCTCCACACAAGCGGTAGTTGGAACTGCACAACAAGTAAAGTTGCATGCGATTTGACCTAGGAACGAGGACACACAAGCTGACTTTGAACCCATACAGTTTTGCATGCTTCAATACGTACTAGTTAGCCATTTCAGCTGCTGATAAACTGGAACAGCCACATCCATTTTTCTCCCCTTTTAAAGGGAAAGTAAAAGGTAGGCCCCATGTCACCGTTAAGCACAGGCTTGCAGATGAATGACTCATTAACTAATAATGGGACTGTGACGGCGAGTTTTAACTTTCCTTTAGGGGAGTGGAAGGTCAATGTGAATTTATGTTCCCTTTTCTGGTTTGAAAAGTCTCGATAGATTCAGCGCAGACACTTCAGACCATATTAATATAAGACAGCACAGATGCGTCAGGCATCTCCTGACTGGGGGAGCTCTCCTTCCTTCCCCAAACCAGCAACAACAAACTTCATCTGTTTTTCACTTTGCAGTCCCTTCTCAACTGCAATAGTTTATGGGAAAATCTATCTCCTGAATCTGCATAAGTCAAAATGTAATTAAACGTTCCAGTTCTAGCTGGAAAGCCTCTTTCTTCCAGGGATTAGATTAGACTCATTACTTTGGTATGTACTGACCTTTAATTCCCTTGGCAGCCTCTTGGCAAACTGTGATGCTGCACAGGCTTCTTTGGAAAGAACCCGCTGTTCATTGCCCCATGGTTTTGGACTCTACGCTTTTGAACCAGGTTGATACAAAGAATTCTTCCTCAATTCCACAAGAATATAAAATTTCACTAATTCATCTCAGTTTCTATCCTGAAAAGCCTTCATTCAGACCACTAGGAATTTAGGATAAGGTTAACTTCTGAAGACATCAGCAGAACTATTTACAATATGCCATGGTAATGTGCTGGATTAGGGCCATAATACTCAATGTTTCATGGGATTCGGCCAAAAGCCTACAATTCTCAGCAATCTTGTTCACAAATTTATACACCTTTTAAAAAAAATATGAATCGGATTAATTCTAGGCCTACCTGAAAATTATAGTCAACACATTAAATGTTAAATTCATTGGGAAAGGAATTGCCACAGAAATCTGGAGAATGGCAATAATATAGATTCACCCCAAAATTAATATTTATTCATGCTACAACTGTAGGTGCCTCTCCACATTGAAGATATGCCTTTTTAAAAGTAAAATTACAAACACTGCTTTTTTGCTGCATCTGGAAGACATGGCTGTTATTAAATTTCTTCCCACTCTTTTAGCCAGCACCTGCACAAATTAATTCTCTGTTTAAGCAGTTAGTTCTAATAGCACCTATTATAACCCTGACGTCCAAGCAATTTCAACCAATGAAAAAGAATGTATCTATGCTCCTGTGTCTTAATACTGTCTATAGAACATCAACCAGTAAGAGAAATTAAAACACGTTTATGAGCTGGCATTATGGAGTTTGGATCTAATAAATCATTATTCTCCATAGAATTACAGTTGAGCCCTTCTTGCACTGAGTTATACAAACTTTTTGAAAGTGGGAGCATAATGTCTTTTTCTGAAGCTATGTTATTATTTTGGTCAAAGACTGTTTACACTATTAAACAAACCCAATTTACCAACTTTGACATGTTTGTACAACTGCATATAATTTATATTGGAAACATGACTTTTAAATGAACTTTCTGTAGTCTAAGCTCTCTGGTTTCTAGCCTGAAGTTCTAGATTCTTATACTGCACCAAAAACCTTGTTGCTGGTGTAAATCATATTCTCCAAGAGGTTTCCAATAAAGTAAATAATGACTGTAATTTTAAATTGTTCGTTAATACCTTCAAACAGCCTACATCTTTCAAATACTGATTTGACTTTCTCGCCAGGTGCAGCACTTTGTCAAGAAAATAGTAATCGCCAAATTAAGAATAGGGAAAGCAATTCCTTAATGCTGCTCTTTCCCTGTTAAGTTTATTTTAGTAGGTTTGATACATGGAATTTAAATTAGGAGTTCATCATCCTAAAGCATCAGAGACTGATTATAAAATAACCCTTAATAAATTGATACTGTCCCCTATAAGTTGATATACTTATTATGGCACACTGCAATTGTATCTGTGCTGTCAAATAATCTGGGCTGGGTGTTGGGTTTTTCTTCATTCTAAAAGACCACATCTGCCTAGTAAATATGAAGCCAAATCTATGCCATACTTTTACAGAGTTTCAACACATTACCTGCCAAGCATTCCCAGGTTTCACTGATTTATCTGGGAAACAACAATGCCTAGTATTTGGACAAATTCAGGCACAAGATATCAAGTAAAATTTAACATTGCTTCTAAAATCTTGGGTTCTTAAAGGACGGCATAGTCCACACTTTTGGGGATGAATGTGGAGAGAAATGAACCTTTGGAGCATCTGGAAGAACAATGTAAGATGGAAGAACAAATTTTTCTTTAAGACCTATCCGTTATTTCTTTAACCACTGTCATGAAGCCACATCTACCAAAATTCATGCTTTTCCACCTCCGCATAGCTTTTCTCAAACCATTTTCCCCACTTGCAGACTTAGTAGAGGATAACGTGAGTCACAATTACCCCTCCACTGGTAGGGGAATGTTGCGATTTATGAAGATCTACATCCGTACAGACATTGAGACACATGCCAGCCAAGACTTCTAGTAACTCCAGAGGCAGATAGAAACACAGCTCCCACTGACTTAAAACTCCTATCGTGAAACCAGGGCTGGTTTTCCAAGCCTCTCAAGATACCTCTTAAAATCTGCCTCAACGCCCCTGTAAACCCAGGCCTAACCACTGCAATGAAAGGCAATCCCTACCGCATTTGAGGCAAGACCAGTATTTCACCGTGGCTCAGCTTTGCACTTCTCTCTCCAGTACAGTGTGAGATGAGAGGAAGAATGTTCCAGACTGACTTAAAAGTCTAAACTCACCCATGGTTCCAACAGTATATCAACCGCCCTGTAGATTCTGATGTGCCAAAACGGGATGTAAATCTTAAGGCCAAATGTGGTTTTGAGACCTATCTGGCTTTTAAGGGAGAAACAGAAGGAATAAGGAATCTGGGGGGGAACTTCAGTCATTTATTCCTTTTTTTTTTTTTTTTTAATTCCTCCAGATTTCTCCAAAAGTTTATTCAACTGTGGCATTGTTACAATTTGAACTTTTAGCACTTCAATGTTTCTATTTAATAAAAATTATCCTTTCCCTCATTTGTACCTGATTTTGCAGTCCACATCAGTGTCCTTCAGTATTAGTGAAAAGTAAATTCAGATGTAGCTGGTTTACATTTATAGGCAGAACATCAAATTGCAGAAAAGTGGCTATTAGTTTTATTTTAGTAAAATCTGTAGTAAAATCACAAAGCCCTAGGATAAGAAAGAGCAGTTACTCATAAAGCGAACACTTAATATTAGCCCCTTGAAACAGTGTGTAGGAAAAGTAATTTTATTCCAAGAAACTGTCACACCTCCTCTCTTCTGAAACTATAAATGCTTTTTGAGGATGCCTAAGTCCAGTTTACAAGCAGTTCAAATAACAAATGTAACCTAAGAGTCCTAAAATGTGAATCCTAAATTTAGGCTAAGTGAATACTGTATCAGCGTACTATCCTTGGGGTTACTCCAACATAAGCAGCTCTGTAACACAGCTCACACCTCTCCTCAGAAGCTAACTCGTGTGTGGCTATAGCTTTTCTGGGTCTTAGTACCAGAGGAGTTGCCCTTCCAGCATAAAGGAAGCCTCGAGGTCCTCTGGATGAAGTGTCAGTTAAAACTTCCACCAGCTTTGTAAAGCACATGAACATACCACAAAAAAATTACAATTTCCTGAAAATGATATGGTTATAAAATAACTGTTATAGAGTGTACGATAAACCAGTTTCATTTCAGAACTTGTCAGTCATGCAAGTATCTGATAAGACATAATGATTTCTACAACACAGAAATATTTTATACGTACACACAAATTTTTCTGGCAAATTTGCTTTCCAAAAAGCTTTATTCCACTGCCCGTTTTGCACCAAACCCTCTAAGAATTTTTAAATTTTTATCAAGAGGTTTCCAAATTCCACATTATTAGTTCAGCAACAAGTGCACATGCATTCAGGGGAGGCAAGTCAAACACACATCTTTTCATCCCAGTTCGTAAAGCCTAACAGGCCTGGACATAAAGAACCCTTGAACAGGAGCCTCCAAGAGAACGGCCAAGAGGGAAAGTCCCTGAAATACTGCAGTCAGAGGGGATAATAAACATAGCATTTGTTTTATATGGCTGAAGTCCAACAGAGGAAAAATGCAAAATAAATACAGATTATACTAAACACACCTTCCTAAAAAATGAATGGAACGCACTAGAAATGTGGCATAAAGCTCACATAAAAAATACCAAAGATGAGTACATTAAGACAAGTAATTTAATTGCTTTGTAGATAACACCTAAAGCTATGCCAAGAGTCTGGAATGAGGAAGAGGAAAATAAAATCCAAAAGGAACCATTTTTGCTGCTTCAATTCTATAATTTTGGTCTCTTTATTAGATCCACTTCACAGGTCCTAAATATTTTCTCTGTAAAGATACAACCCAACCTAGTCGGATACAACTGCCTACATATCCTTCCTCTGAGTTAATTTTGATTAAATCTCTTTCAGGTCTTCATTTTACAGATAGCTCCTTTACGGTGCTATGCCTTTCTAAGCATTGTCTTACACTAGCTTTATGTAGAAAGTGGCTATATTCTTTCAGTCTCAGTGAGCTGGTTTAGGTTAAAAGCAGCAGGAGAAATAATTCCCTAGTTTTTTTCCTGCAGGAACATGCAATGTATTTCTCTGTATTGTATATTTGCCTCCACTCTGAGCAGAGGTTGTGCTGCAGTTCGCGCGCTTCTACATTGCTAAACTCCCGGAGGGAGTTTCCCCGCTTCAGCCCCTTTAAGCTGTGCGAATCTGAGGGCTATGGTGCTGTACTAAGTTTTGATACGCAAAACCACAAGTCATAACCATGGAGGTTCAGAAAGCTCTAGCTGCTGTTTCTCAGATAAACTCAGAGCTTGGCCCTGCACATACTCATCCTTTGCTACATCTACTGCAAGCCGGAACAAAAAGGACCAACTGGAATGAAGATCAACATGCACTTCTTCCCAGGAGGAAGGTCACTGTGCTTGTACAAATGGGCTCTGAGCTCCGGTAGCAATAGTGCTGCTATTCCTGCTGACCAATTAAAGCCCGTGGAATGACCCTTCTACTCTCCCGGTATCTTTAAACCAGCCTAGTTCAGAACAAAGCATAGCAGAGGAGGGGTGGGTGCAGAGAGGAACCATCTGCTGCCGGGTTAAATGACTGCTTCTCAGCTATGGTGAGCACACACATCTTCACGCTCCGCTCCAATGCTATTTAAATTCAAGACACTCAAGTACCAGCATCAGTCCCAGATGAGCCTCCTGCCATCCTGTGGGAGCACATGCTGGCAATCAGATAAGATTAGCCACAAGAGCAGGGAGCAACTGGGCCATGCAGACAGGCAGTGTTGATGGCAGAATCCCAGTCAGCAGGACCCACCTCCCAGGAACAACTTAGAGGCTAAACTCATGTGGTCAAAGCTTAAAAATCAAAGCCCAAATTAAGCCCAGATCAAAATTACAATGTAGGCACAGATTAAATTGTCCCTGGTACAGATATAGCAACCAGAGCTATTGTGATTTTACCTTACAAAGCGAAAGCTGACTCTTGAGTTCAATATCTTGAGCACCATAAAGGCAGCAGGCATCTTCAGCACATAAATAACAGATCTGAATAGCTGTGTAGATTCCAGGTGTCTTGTCATGTATTCACACATGTAGAAATTCTCAGTAACAATTTCACAGCAATATTGATGCATAAGAGTTGAGCAGTAGCAATGTAAGATGAATTCTTAACAGTTCCTGCATCTGTGCATAACATAAACATTATCAAGCTTTCAAGAAGCAACAACATAGTCCCAAAACGTACAGAAAAACTGAGCAGATTTCCCATAGAAGTTGAGGCTTCCACTTGAAAACCATCTACTTGGTACTACTGTTACCTTGCCATTTTAGCCAAAGGAGGTTATTTTTTGAACTCGGAATATACATATACATATTTATATAGTATTACACATATTTATACAGTATTTTTTCTCCTTGAAGTTTTAAATCTCTAATCAGTTTCAGAGATTTAAGAAATAAAGCAACTACCGTAAGAATTGTATCTGTTAAGGTAACTCGTCAAAGGGAGAATTTGCTGTTAAGAATTTCTTTCCTCCTTCCCATGCTGCTTGCTTCATAAATCGTAGGACTTGTCAGCCATGTCCTGAGAAAGTTTGAGGCTGCCCTGACTTAGGAATCTCTAAAGTTGACCGTAGGCATTTCATCAATAACACAACACTCTGACTCACTGAAATGGGAAGCAGCAGCTTAAAAGAATACTGTGTTTTGTCACAGGAATGTGGTTGCTGTTTCAAGACAGATATATTCATTACTGTTTGTAGTCCACTTTTCAACCTGTAAGGCATCAGCGCTCAAAGGTATTTGTACTTTGTGACGTACAGACCCAAAGAAGTAGACCTGCATGTGGAAGTCAAAACTACTGCTACTTGGAAAACTACAAGATTCAGTGGCATTGATATCATTCAGCTTTGTTGAACTAATTAAACAAGATCATTTAATGGTGCAGTAGATGTAGACCTTGCTACTATATAGGAAGTCACCACCCATCTTGTCTGACTAAGAATGTTAAAAGCACACAAAGAGATATCCACAAAAATAATTCACTGGAAGCTGATCTACCAAGAAAAGAAACCAGGAATGCAATTCAGCTTCCTCCAAACACTATGTGGACAGAGATACCTGAGATAAAAGAAGAAAAAAAATGGAACAGGAGTTGAATTAGTCTTAAATTATTGTTTTTTCTGGAGCATATATCAAACTGGGCTTCGTTGCTGAAATTATGAAGTTCTGGTTTTGTTTACTGCATTCAAAAGACGGACATGTCCCCTCTTTGCCTGACAAAGGAAGAAAATATCCTCATCAGCCTGTAGATGTTATCTCCTGCTACACACTGCAATTTTGCTTAGCATAAAGTTAATATGAAACATACATTAGCATTCTATTTGTGGTTAAAAAGACACACTTAACAATTTGAATTTTCTTATTCAAAAGCTTATAATTTATCCTGTTTCATACTCCTCCTCCTCCTCTATCCTTAACTGTTAGGTAGCTACCTCATTTAGCTGATGAAAGTCTGGGGAGGCACGCAGTGGTTATTTCTCGCCTATAGAATGATTATTTTTTTACTGTGATGAGGTGGGAAGTTCATACAAATCTTCTGATAAAAACATTTTAATGGAACTTTTGTGTCTTTCTCGGTAAAAATTACCTTTTACATTGTATTTTCCTCTAAACTTTCAGAAATAGTATAATGTTAATGGTTTTCTGTCTCAACACCAGCATCTTTTTTATTCTATTCCTTAGTTTACATTTTTAAGTAATATGTATCTCTAAACGCATGTTTTATTTATATCAGATTTTACATTATTTTTGAGCTACTTTCTCCACCATATGTACACGCTTTGGTGGTTTATAACAGCTAATTCTTTCAGCAATCCTAAAATCACAGGAGTTTTCTCTACAATTCTCTCTGTACAAATAAATCATTCAGGTTTTGCATTTATTTTTCAGTAATGTCTTGGGCAGAGACTCGGGGCAGGGGGTGGGGATGTTTCAGTTCAAAATTATTTCTTAGTGGTACATACAAAGGTTTTGAAGTAGGGACTTGACTGAAACCCTGAGAAACGTAACTGCAAAATTATTAAATCTGGTACGAAACTTGCCATTCTGTCCTAGGTGGGGGCAACACGTCCCTCCAAAAAACAGTGATGTCCAACTATCTGCCAAGGCCTGGCCACTGAGAGTAATTTCTAGCTTGAATAATAGTAGGCTTTTTCTGAAGCCAATTGCTACTCTGCAGTCTGATCTTAATTGGGAAAGTAAATTTAATTATTTCTCTCCTGAGATGGAATTTAGACTACTCACATATCTGGGAATATGAAAGCAGAATATTAACTCTGGAAGCCGACCCCCATCGAACCTCCATGTGTTGCCAGTGACCCATCACAGCTTAGTAAGACCATCACCAGATAAGACAGACTGCCTGTAATAAGCATAGTGGGTTATATTCAAGTGATTTACAGCGAGGCTTATGGGAAATGATTTTATACTGTAGTCATCCTAGAATGAGTCTTCTGATGAACAATAGCTCTTCAACTCAGGACTATTATCTCCCAATATCTTACCTANTTCACAAAGAGACTATGAGGTTTGCACAGCAAAAAAAGCATAGAAGTACTTCAACTATTGTTCAATCATCTGTGACATAGTTTTAATGTTTTTAACATTGTTAAATTAAATTAATGTTTCAAATACTTGTCATGACATGTAAATAAACTGAAGAATTTTCTGCCTAAAATGTCAATACAAATAAAAATGTGTCTTGTATAATGCCAAAATGCTAGTTTCGTGACAGTTAGCAAACCTCATCCATAACCGCTATCGACTCTGAAAGGATTCAGTCATACAATTCTTTGAACGACTGGTGCAGCTACTCTATCGTTAATTTTACTATGAGAGAAAAATCACTGAGAAATATACTTTTATAATAAAGTCATCCAACAATTCAGGATTTCTCAGAATCTTCAGTATTTACACCAAACACACTTTCAGGGATATCTTCACACCGCACTTTTAACTAACCACTATTTTCAGTAGCATTTTTTTTGTTCCCCAACACAACTATCTTACAGTCCACCACAAAGACATTCTTATTCAGAGAAGTTGTTATGCAACCACTCTAAAGGTAAGTTCATTTATCGAAAGGATACAGAATCCAAAAGTCTAACAACAATACTTTAAAGAGTTAACGTGATTATTTCGTCACCTTAGACAGAAGGAAAAATAACCTGCAACTACTGGCTTATCAAAGACAGATGTATTTCCTGGAAATACAAGGAATTTTGTGCTTGGTTTCTTTAATGAAAACTAATCACAGGGAGAAAAAAAGAAAACTTAGGGAAATTTTCTGAAAAAAAAAAAAAGGTGAATTTCTGAGAGATAAGAAGGTCACTGAAAAAATGTTTAGGACAAGTGACACACTTGAGGGATTAAAAAGAAACATTAACGTAATAATGTCATTCCAAGTGAAAAATCATGTGTTAGGAATGTAAGTGTAGATTAAGGCATGTCTTCACTTTTAATGAAGGGCTGGAGGGACTTCCCTTCTTAAAATCTGAAGACTATAAAGAAACTTTGAATCTTCAGAAGAGATTCTGTGGAGTTATGCAAAATCTTCAGCAGGTATAGAGGCACGCAATTTGAACTGAAAGTGTTTGATAATATTCTTTTCCCATCACTTCATATCTTCTGGAGAAGTTTTATACAAAAGCCAGTCATCATTGCTCACTTCAGCTGTTCTGCACATTTCAATTCTTGCTTGTATTTACAAGGGCACAACGTAAGTATTTTGAAATAATAAATTTAAAAAAAAAAGCGGAAAAGCCCATTATATTCAAGAATCCACACAGGATGATGGGATATTCATCCTTTTACCTCTTGCTCTATGATTTGGAATTTACCACCAGACCCACAGTGGGCAACTCTTCCGACACCGACATCCATGTCATTGACAGTATTCATACTGTTCATTGCTTGAACATTATGCTTTTAACATTACCAACAGAGAGGCTGAGAACGGCGCTGACATGGCAGTTAGAGCTCTTGAGGTTTTTTGCCGATGTAAGGCACAGTACCCTCTAGCAGAGCCCACACGTACAGAGCAGGGGTAAAGAGACGTTGGCCGTCACGTGTATGAACTGGGCATCTACCTCCTCTTTGCAATGCTACCCATCCAGTACATCTCAAAAGATATGAATTCATTTAACTGCCCTGAAATTCCACTAATTTTGACATTTAGAATCGGCAAGCAACGCTTTAGCTCCAAAAGAGAATCTAACCTATATCGGGTAATATAATCAAAACTAACTGATCTCCTTTTACGTGCATTAGAAGGCTGTGTTAATATTACACTTGGGGCCATTATAAATGTCCTACATTGCACACATTTAGGATACATCAAAGTTATATCACACAGTTATTATAAAAATGTCGCTTCAAACTATTTTTACACTAATAAGATGGTCTTCAATTGAATAAATTGCAGTTACAGAGTGATTACTACTGTTACAACTTACATTTAGTTCACAGGTTAGTATGGTGATGGATAACATGCAGGGAAAAAAAATGAATGCATGATTCAACTTTACAGTTTGTCACTAACCAGGTTGATTTAAGCCATAAGTAAAAGTTGAAACGTCAAATCTCCTTGGAAGATAGAAGGTAATAGACATTCCACTTGCTTCTGAAGTGCACTACCAATAACATACTATTATTTATGCAGATAGGATAACACATTCTCTTAGCCCACGCTGCAACATATTTTGTCTCAAATTAGCCAGTAAATCACTATTGCAGAAGCTATTAACAATCATAAAGACTTTTGAGTTTTACAAGGTGTTCATAATGGGCCATTCCATATGATTTATAGCAAAAACATGACATCTCTTCAAATACAACTACTCTGTGGATGTGGGGTTTGCTGTGTGACCTCTTCTTGTCTTTGAGACCATATGTAAAACTTAAAAGTCTGGGCAATCTTTCTTCATATTAGTCAGACAAACGCAGTGATAAAACACAACACTCACAGACTTTCTTTAGAAACGTGTTCACCTTTGATGAATGAGGCTTACACAGAAATACTATATTTTAAACGAAACTTAAATGGGTTTCAATAGTAGATAGGATTAAATTCATCCAGAGGTACTTTAAAACAGGCACAAGCAGTTACAATCACGGACTACGTGGACACGGGAACGTAGTTCTTCAAAGATTTTGTTCACTAAACTGGTATCGACTGAACTACAATTAACATATGTCCCTGACTTTCATAAACATGTGTTCACTTGGTGTATTTCAGTTATTGAAGTGGTCTGGAAACAATGTTTCTTTACTTCAATCGTGCTAAGAAGATTTCGGAGAGGGCTTTCCTTCTGTGCAACCTCTCCATAACAGAAACTATTGCACTACTTAAAACTGTCTTAACTTCACTTAAGATAATGTACTTTTCTGATCTCACAAGATAAGTAAATATAAACTGCTTTACACTTCTAGCTTTCTCTCATCCAGTTAACACTCACTCTTGTCTTTTCATGTTTTTCTTGTTTTTTTACAGCTTTTTTCTATCATTACTGCTCAAAGCGACTTATAGGCCTGTAATTTTACAAAAACGGATTGTGGGCTTACTGTTCAGATCTTCCCAGTCACCTCCTCTCCACAGTTACAGCCTGTTTGCACTTCTCAAGAGCAGGTGCTGCAGTTCTAGTCTAGTCTACTCATTACCTACCAAAGTGCAGATCTAAGGTGACAAAAAACGGCAGATCTCCTCTTTACAAACTAAATTGCTATATTTGAGAGTCAGTTAAAAAAGAGAGAGAAGTAGAAAAATAAAATAACCTTTTTCATCGGAAAGAGCCCGGAGGTATGATTGTACTGAACTTACTTTAGCAGTGTTCTGAAAATGAAATTAAGATAAATGAAAGTTAAAATCCTACACTTGCTACTTTGAGACTTATTTCCTGCAATGACCTTAGTTAGAGAATCCAATACAAATGAAAAAGAGAAAAAAAAGCCCAGTTAAGAGAAGAAAACTCAAAAGGAACCAAGAGAGGAGTCAACTGGAAAACTTGTAGTTAGCAGTTCCAGAATTGTCTGGAGGAGGTTCATAAAAAAACAAAAAGGTCAAATGTATGAAATTGAAACAGTTTACTGCATTTATATTCTTGGGGCTGCAACAAGCACATTAAACAGGCAAAATGTTATTCTTGAAAATATAAGCTTTTCTAACATAGCCCACATCTCTTCTTGAGGGGGTGGCAAAGGAGAGGGACAGCAGAAGGCAAACTAACCCAGACTCTTGTGACTGCAAAGAAAAGTTTCAGTGTTTTTGCATCTTCACACTCTGCAGAATTACTTTGATCGTGCCCTTCTGACATCCTCTTTGAGATTATTCCAAATGCTACCATTCATGTGAGAGTCAATCTGCCCTTCTTCGGGAAGCAAGGATAGGTAGAGAAAGACAGAAAGGGAGATCTGAATATCTTTGTTCCAAAGAAAAGAAAAACCCAATGTGTGTGGTGGGAGTGGCTCTGACCGGAGGAACTGCATTCAGCAATCCTTATTTCAGAGAAAGTAATTAGAAGGAATGAAGATTCACATTGCAACAGCTGCCTCTTAAAGCCTCTTTCTCGGAGTGACGTAGCAGGAATTTGGGACAACAAGTTCTAGATACAGGGGGGGAAACCAGAACAAAGGAATAGCAAGAACTGTTTTTTGGATTGTATAATCCTCAGCTCAAGGGTGCACTTAAAATATGACACTATGATGGTTTCAGGAGCTACAGCCTTCTCATTCATATTAGTGCCAAGAGAATACGGCAAGATTCTGAAAACATACCAGAGATTCAGGGACAATAAATATACACAACATTAAAGGAAATGACTGTTTCAGAGGTTTGCGGTCGGATGGTTACTACAAATAGACATCCACACGTGCAATGTCTGGTGTCCCTTATGTGGCATATGTGACTGAACCCAAAGTATACTTACCCTTTATACAGGTCTGCAAGAATAGCCATAAAGTTGTGCTTCTGCCTGAGAGATTTGTTTCCAATGTTGCCAGAGGTCTATACTAGGCAAAAATACACCTTTTTTTTTTTTTTTTTTAA
>Ga0065711_1037360_pt1 | contig 19909 bp, 10 predicted proteins | sample Hoacrofraction12_FD_59098 | JGI IMG/M metagenome (GOLD analysis project Ga0065711, IMG submission 59098) | Hoatzin crop microbial communities from Cojedes, Venezuela - Epithelial fraction 12 v2 (version 2) | ecosystem: Host-associated > Birds > Digestive system > Esophagus > Crop | place... | reverse complement strand
CCACCGAATGGTCCACCCATCAAATCCATGGCTCTCCAATTTAGAGAGAAGGATGTTGTGGGGGACCATGTCAAAGGCTTTACAAAAATCCAGATAGATGACATCCATTGGTTTTCCCTCGTCCACTCTTGTTGTTACACCATCATAGAAACCCACTAGGTTGGTCAGGCAGGGCTTGCCCTTGGTGAAGCCATGCTGGCTGTGTCGAATCACCTGCCTGGCCTCCATGTGCCTTAGCATATCTTCTAGGAGGATCTGTTCCATGATCTTCCCAGGCACAGAGGAGAGGCTCACAGGTCGGTGGTTCCCAGGGTCTTCCTTTCTACCCTTTTCGAAAAGGGGCACAATGTTTCCCTTTTTCCAGTCACTGGGAACTTCCCCTGACTGCCATGACATACGAGCCTTGTGTCAGTTGTGGTGGAACACAATGGAGCACTGTATTTATTCTTTCTTCCACTGAAAAGGTTTACCATATTCTTTCTGGCTGTGGAAAATCATTTTGCTGAAGAAGCTCTTCAAGCAGCCTTTGTCTTATTTTCACAGCCCTTTACTTTGAGATTCCTTGCAGTTGGAACAGAATGAAGGCAGGCCCTGAGCCTGGTGCCAATTCTTCATTATTTGTTAGATATCTCCTGACCAAAACCACCTTCCATCATGATCTGCAGATGGACCAAAAAGGAAGAGAAAGTATAGGACCATTGTGAGGACACCTGCAGCCTTCCTTTCTTTGGGCTTCATCTGTGGTTGATGCTGGTCTTTGCCTGTTATCTTCGGGGTTCCTGTGGCATATTAATACTCATCACTGCGTATATCACAAAGGAAGGGGCACATTATGCTGCTCGGATGCCCAGCACCACTGGGCAGTAACATGTGGTTAAGGAGACCTTTCCAAAAAGAGGAGGCCAGAGCATGCACCTGCCCCTCAAACCTGCTCAAACAGTACTTCACCGAGAAACTCAACATTTAATACAACTGGTCCTGACCTTTGCAATTGCTCTGAGAAACCACGTAATCCAGATGAAAGCTGACGTCTGTGCTATGCCATTGTACCCTTCAGAAGCCATGGGATCAGTTGGAGAGCAGCTGCATGCTTTACGAGTTGGCGATGGATTATGAATACCACTGCCAGGTTTGAGACTCTCCAGTCACCAGTCTGTTTCAAACCCAGGTCTTCTCTGAGAGCGTGGATTCACAAACAGTATGGCTGCTGTGTTACTTATAATCCTTGGCTTTTAGACCTTGTTGTGCTGTGGAGACAGCAACGGTGTGTGTGGAAAATGCTGTAGCTGAACGTTTCGCAGGCTGAGTTTGTTACAAAGAGACTGGCAAAAGACTGGTAGGTCAGTGAGGCAGAAAAAACTTTCCACCAGTGAAACTCAACTTCACAAGGAAGCTTGGGCTTTCATATCATCACAACCCCAGCTTTAGACTCCGCTAAAATGCCTGCAAGTCAGGGGCAGTTTATAAGATGTAATAAGCCTAGCTATGGGATGGACCAGCAAGGGCCGTGTGACCTGCCACAAAGTGAATGATGCTCTTTCAAGGAGATTTTTCATAAATCAGGACAAAAAGATGAAGCTAAATGACTGCCTCACCTGTCCAAAGAAACACTTGTATGGCAATTTGACAACCTGAAGTGGATGGGAATATGGCAATATGAAATATACTTATGATACAATTATAAAAGGTAGCCCATGATAAATCTAATAAGGCTATTTATATGTGTGTTTTCTTGTCTGAAGGTTACCTTCCCCTACAACGCCAACTTCAGAACTTCTGCTGTTCGCCTGTATGTGTTAGTCGGTCTGTGCTGTTTGCAATACAAAAATGCAAAGCATTTCCAGAAATGAGGTTGTGGCTAATGTCGTATATGCAGCTAATGTCATATCCTTATAGAGGATAACACTGGTTTTGCTACATTACATTTTTTCATTGCTATGATCTTTCCTAATTGATGTCAGTACATGTAGAGGTTTTAGCAGATGCAAAAAAAATGAATGTTTCTATATATTTCTATTGTAGTGCAGAAAAGAATGGCTTGTAGCAGAGTAAAACTAAGGTAAAGGTACCCTTCTAATAGATTAAAAGTTTCTGTGTCTGATTTTGGTTACTTCAGTTGCTGGTTTGTTTTGGGTTTGCGTTTCTTTCTTTTAATATCTCTTACATACAAGACAGGTTAAAGCTTCCTGAAGACTTTAACTCGGTAACATGCGCATGCACATGGCAGAGTAACTGTTTAGAGGCCCAAAGACATGCATGTACTTAAACGCTTTGGAGGACTGCAGTTAAAATTAGCACTTCGTTTTCTTTATTTTCAACCATACTTTTGCAGTCTTCTTTGTATTCTCACTACATTATTCAAGAACATTTTTGTGGCTACTCTGATCGTTAGTGTTCTGCCCAGGTAACAGATGCTAGCTTTTAGCAGTTGTAGTAACTGAATTGCAGGGCCCAGAAACTACTATCAATCACATTCATTCTTCTGTACTGGAATAATCCTTGGAATGTACTAATTGCCTGTTATTGTTTAGATTTACTATCCAGCTCCACCTTCTGGTAAACTTGTATTAAATCTAATGTGTTAAGTTTCTACTTGCAAACACTGAAAGCAAATTTTTGCCCTGTAGCTATGATATTGATCAACATTTTAAGGATTAATTTACTGACCTGTATTAACCCTGCCAATCACTGAATTTGTACCCTATTATCTGTTTCACAGATACATGGAATAAAAGCAGCACTTTCAGAGTAAGCAATAAGGGAGATCAACTGCATTCTCAAGTCACTGAAATTTCTGATTCACATCTCTTAACGAATAGCTTCAGGGCTCCAAAACTACGGAACGCCTTCCTCAGACCCATACTGGTCTCAGACCCACACTGATCCTGGGCTGCATCAAAAGAAGCATGGCCAGCAGCTCAAGGGAGGGGATTCTGTCCCTCCTCTCCGCTCTGGTGAGACCTCACCCGGAGTCCTGTGTCCAGTTCTGGACCCCTCAGCACAAGAAGGATATGGAACTGTGGGAGTGGGTCCAGAGGAGGGCCACAAAAATCATCAGAGGGCTGGAGCATCTCTCCTACGAGGACAAGCTGAGAGAGTTGGAGTTGTTCAGCCTGGAGAAGAGAAGGCTGCAGGAAGACCTTATTGTGGCCTTTCGGTACCTAAAGGGGGCCTATAGGAAAGCTGGGGACAATCATTTTAGCAAGGCCTGTTGTGACAGAACAAGGAGAAATGGCTTTAGACTAAGGGAGGGTAGATTTAGACTGGACGTAAGGAAGAAATTTTTTACCATGAGGGTGGTGAAATGCTGGAACAGATTGCCCAGAGAAGTAGGGGAGGCCCCATCCCTGGAAACATTCAAGGCTGGGTTGGACGGGGCTCTGAGCAACCTGGTCCAGTTGAAGATGTCCCTGCTCACTGCAGGGGAGCTGGGCTAGATGACCTCTAAAGGTATCTACCAACCCAAAGTATTCTATGCTTCTGTACCGCCACAGTCCTTCTAATTTTAGCTGTCCTTGAAAAAGAATGTGCAGACGTATCTAATGAGATATCCATTCATTCTTGCACAGTTTCTCAAAAAAGATAAGCGTGAATGCATTTATACTCAAAACTGAGCATAAATGGGTTTACTTAAAAATTACTCATTTATCTCTCTTCTTCTCACCCCCCTTTTAAAGTATTTTATGTAATCAGATTGTTAGCTGTCACAGACAGGGGACATCCAATACTACTGATTTATGAAGCACCTAGGAGAACTGCATTCCTATCCTGGACAGGACACCAGGGACATTAAGAATTTCAGAACTAGTCATTTAATTAATCCATTTATCCAGGCTCTTATCTATGTTTTTTAATGCACAATTCTTGCCTGTGAACTTGTAGTTTTCTTTTGCATCCTCACCTTTTCTGTTCATGTGCTTCTGGTGTATATGGCTACACCTCTACTAATCAACTGAACAGAGTTGCAACAAGTGCTGAAGAACTAGTCAACCATCATCTGTAATGTTCACAGTTTTCTGAAGCCAACTGGACCCTCATGGACAAAGCCAAGGCATAGTCTAACGGACAGTGCAGGCCAGTATTTCCCACAGGCATTTTGGGCAATGGTAGGTATGCCACTTTCCCTCACTGCTCATTTAATTTTTTAGAATTGACATAGTCTATAGCTCCCATTTTCTATTCCTGAGAACATAGAAGACTGACAAACTGGTCCACCATGTGGCTGTGCAGGAGATGCATCAGGACATGCAGTCCTGGTATACATCTTGTGCAAAACACAACCAAAAGATGTAATTTCTTTTCCACTTACACCCCATAAGCAGACTACCTTTGTGTCTGTCTGCTGCTTGCAATGTGCTAAGAACGGGCTCTTTGTTCTGCCAGTCTGTAGATAGCACACTTTTCAATACGCAGAAGGCTGAGGACAGTGTATATTTTCTTTACTTTCTCTTGAACCAAATCATTAGATTCTTTCCATCTTTCTACTCAAGCAGCACTCAGCTTCTCATTAGCTAATGGGAATGTGCCTGAGTAAGAACTTAGAATTTGTCCTTCTGCTGAAGGAAAACCTTACTGTTTCTTGTTTATGTTACTGTAGGGCATAAAATCCCTTTTTTTAAATCAGTACCATAGGTACCAGGACAAAAGTAAAACATAGTTCCACCCCTCAAAGTGATCATAAGAGGTAAGACAATGGGCAGTTACAGACAGATGGATGATCACACAGACACAGAGAGACAACGCCGGCATCACTGGAAGAAAAACAATTGGAAAGAGAACTGAGCCAAGAGAGGCATTTTATTTGCAGAGGAATTCACATCTAGGCCCTTGGTGGCAGTCCAGCCAGAACAAAACTCGGAATTGTTGCAATGTTGAGCAAGAGGGGACATGGAGACCCCACCAGGGATACTCTCCTGGCAGGCTGGGCCAGTACGGGACTTGCACAACCTTCCAGTTGCAGCAAACTGGCACATGCCAGCAACCACAAAAACACTTCCGTTACAATTTTTCCAGCCAGCCAAGGCTGAAAGGGACTGGTGGAGCAGCTTTTGCCTATGATTACAGTGAAATTCTCCAGGAATAGGGGCAGAAAAGGGGAAAACATGGTCGTTAGATCTGAAAATGTAACGTGTGCACTATGGTATGGCATCATTGGCTGGCCAAAGATCCAGTGTCTTCCAAGTGAATGAGACGTGATAGGTAGTGTAAGAATTGAGTGCGGACAGCTCGAAAGGAAAGACTAGATCCTTGCATTTAAGGGAGGGGATGCAGGAGAAGCAGAGGAAGGTTGCAAACAAAAGGTGACGCAATCACAGTGGAAGACTACAAACTCAAAACAAACTGACAGAGCTTGGATGAGAGGTTTACCTGTGTACATCAAAGCTCATATCCCTGTCACACTGTGCAAATTTTGTGTTTGGTCTGGATGGGATTCATGAGTCACAGGCTCTGCCCACATAGACTCTGAGTGACCAGCAGAAAGGTAATGCTGTCCCTAAGAACTGAGAAAGTGAGCTGCAGTCACCTTGAATTTAAACTGTTGATTAGCTGTACATAAATAAATGCAGCTGACACAAGTGAGATATTAATTTGGAAGAGAAAGGGATTCTTCTCCAGTAGCGAAGTGAATTGCCTACATGGAGCAGTCTGCATGGAGACAGCCAATGGATTTGTGCCTGTGCTTGACTAGCAGTTTGAGGGATTTTACATTGAAAGAGGTGTCAGAAAGGATCACGCTCATAAGGAAACTTGAGTCTGACTGGGCGCTAGTCAGAGGAAAGAAAAGTTACCTCTGAATTCAGTCATCTACAGGATATCTTTGTCCTAGGGTGTTAAAAATAGCTCAGAATAGTTGGCCATCACCACCAGACTGAAACGGCTAGGACACTTCCTCTTCTCTGAAAGCTCCTTTTTCCCTTGGGTGGAAGGAAACTGACCCAAAAATGCCCTGAAAGATGAGGAAAAGGGTACTGCTTGGCTACAGTTTCTTCTTACCATCCTCTGTTGTTTGCAGTCTCTTCCTCTGAGATATCTGTTCTCTTTTCTTCAATGTCAGTCCTGCCAAGCAGTACTAAGAAGCCTCACATCCTAACCTAGACAGGCAGGGATGTGTCAGAGGTACAGGTGTATCAGACAGCCAGAGTCATGTCTCTTCTGGTTTATGGCAGATGTGTTCTCAAGCAATCTAGGAGAAGCACAGAGTTTTCTTTCTGAGTCTCTAATCCTGTTCTTTTCTCACCAACCAAATCAGATGTCCTCCGCAAAGCTTTTCGCTACTGGTCTCATTTTAACCTATGTGACTTTGGAAGTCAGCAGGAAAGCTGTTTTGCTGACCCACAGTTTTATTCTTGTCGGTAATTCAGCACCTCGCTTGGTTTTCGGCCTATGATGACAACAGTTACCACTCTAAACTGTACTTCATCTTGCTTTTTCCTGCCAATTGAGTTCAAATGTCTGACACGCTATGTGGATACCCATTACGTTTAATAATTTTTAACTCTTTTATTTGGGCTTAATTGGAAGTTTCCACGCCTCTAATGAGTAACGGGATACAAAAATTATAACTGCGATTAAAAAAACACTACTCATAGTCTGTCACAGTATTTTAAATTTCTTTGTGTTTAGATACTCTGTTCAAAATTGTACATGCTAGACCTCTTAGTGGTTAGGGAAAACAGTGGGGAGTTACTAGTCTGGAGCCAGAGGGTGTCTGATTTTCATTGGAAGCCGGAATATCCAAAGCAGGAGTTGGAGGAGCCAAAAGTCCTTCAAAATAATTTTTCTGTTTTGCAAAATAAACAAAGGAGGATTCAAATGAAAGCAATACTGGGACAGATTCCCACAGGAACACACAGCATATTTTGGTGGAGTCCTGGGGCTCTTTTCTGCTTTGATTTATATCAGCAACATAAATGTTCTTTACCATTTTCCAGCTGCCAAGTACCAGCAGAACCTACTGGAGTAATATGATTCGGTAATCTACAATACAGCTATTTCTTGGTTACCTTGTCATTTCCCCATCTCTGCGTTCTCGTTTAGCTGTCCCTGTGCACACGATCTGGCTGATTTCTTCAGCAGGAATAATAAGATTCAGTACAACGTCCTGCCTCCTGCCACTCTTCTCTCCTCCAACAAACAGATTTTATAACAGTTATGGTCCCTATAGAACAGATAGTTATATCAATACCTGACACCATTGATCGTATGCATGTGTTGTACAGAAAAAAGCTGTACCAATATGACATAGTTGTACTGGAATAACTGTATCCACAGTCAGGGAGTGCTCTATGAATTTAACTGCGCAGAAATAATTAAATCAGCGCCAACTGCACATTCAAACATGTTCTTAAAAATCCTAGCCGTAAGCAGGGAGCTGCCTATTTCCTTAATCCCTGATCCAGCTTCAGAGGAAGGTCTCACCTCCAGTTCCACATCTACCTTGACATCCATCATAAATGACCAGCTCAGATCAGCAGGGCAGCTAGTGGGAATTGCTGTTTCTCAGGACATTTTTCTGATTACAGAATAGGCCTGGGTCAGCACAAAGTCTCACTCCTGCTCCCCTGATTCTCCCTCCTCCAGCCTCTCCAACTGCATGCTATAACCATGTCAAGGAGCAAGGAACCGAGAGCTGAATGGTCTTTGTTGATCTTGCATGGCAGCAGGACTCTGTTCTGCACTGAAGTCTCCGGGCGATCTCTTAACAGCATGCGATTGTACTGTCATTTCCACCTATTTAATTGCCTTGTGGCACACAGGGAAGGTATGCTGTACATCGCAACAATGTGCACTCCCGTGTGTGTCTTTTAAGGAAAAAAATACATAAAGGAATACTATTTTAAAAGTAGAGAACTGTTTTTTCCACTTATGTGTTACTTCAGTTACTTTTAATTATTTTCCAGAATTAGAATATACCATTCTTGACTGTTTAATACTTGAAGTGGGATGTTTCTTTAAAGTCTTTCTGCCATACACTTCAGGCTAAACAATGCACTGGTGCCAGTAAGTCACTTCCCACAAAGGAAAACTATTTGCCAGGTCATAGATATCAAATATCGGGATAGACTTAAGGTCTTCTCTTCTCAGATCATCACTTTACCCTGTACAACCAAAGAATTCCAGAAAATAGCCCCAGAATGGATGTCAAGAGATCATCTTCCCCATTCCTCTGCCTCACAACATAGCGACTCCACCTATGGCATCCCTAGCAGCCATTTTTCTCTCTGCACCGGCACAGCAGTGAAAGGGTGAAAGGGTGAAAGCAGTGAACACCACCTTCATTTCTTCTGGAGCAAAGAGAGTTGAAGATAGGCAACTGAAGCTGAGAATATCGATGAATGGAGAAAGACCTTACTCAAAAGCAAGATCTCTCAGGCTAAACACAGGAGATAGGAGATTTAGGCAACAAATTCATGTTATGGCCCAGTTGGTCTGCCTAGTTGCTAACAAAAGGCATTAATCTCTCAGGTCCTAGTTCCCTTGCCCAGCTACATCACTCCCAACACACTATCATCTACTCCTGTGCTGGTGCTTACCTGATCACATTGGAGGCTGATTCACACAGCTAACCCAGCACTAAGGTCAGTATTATGTTGTTTAAACTCCCTACAGCACTGTGGGATCAGACTAGCTCCAGAGAGATGTAAAAGAAACATCAGGAGCACAGAAGTGGGAAGATGTTTATGGTGTGGAGAAGGAAGCAGGCCCCACAAATACTTTCCCCAACTGCTGTGTCTTGGGCTTAGCTGCAACCTGCAATAGAACCATCAACCTGCTGTTGACACCTTAGGTAGGCATAAGTTGCCACTGTTGCAAAAGCAGCAACCCCACTGTCAGCTGCTAAACCCATCCTCCATCCTGTGCCCCTCTGTGCTACGCTGTGTGTCTGTGCACCCACGTGAGCAGCCAGGCGGAGAAACCAGAGCGAACAGCTGTCCGGGTACGAGGCAAAGGACAAGGCAGGACCTGTGCTGCAGGGACGAAGCAGGGCTGGCTCACTGCCTGTTTGTAAAGCGAGTCTGGAAACCATGGCCCAGGCTGGGACACGGGCTCGCTTGAAGGACATCAGCAGCAGAGCCGTATGCACCTGTCACTCTTCCTGGTGCGACCACTATCCCTCATGGGTGCTCTGATAATTAGATAGCTTCCTCTCCAACGAATAGTACTTGTGCCTTATTTGCCCCACTGTTAATATGCCTCTTTAAGCATCTTCAATATGAGATTTTAATAAGGAGTGGCAGGAAAGTGTTTTATTAGCTGGCACCAGGGAAAACACCCATCTATATTATCTTCAGTATGGCACTGACCACTGTCATCACGTATGGCTGATGTCCTAGCTAAACCGCCCAGATGTGCTGGCCAAGCAGTATTTTGTGATTCTTTTTTTTTTTTTTCTTTAATTCCTTTGCAGTGGGGCAAAGAATGGAGAGAAAAGAGCTAGAAGCTGATATTTTAAAGTCATCACTGCTTACCATGCTTGGGGATTTCATGGGAGGGATTTCTGGAGGCAAACTGATCAGGGACTGGGAGCTTGGTGGTACTTTGTTATTTCCATGTTAGGGGCATAGCACTGGGAGGGTTGGTGAGAAATAGAACCAGCCCCACAGAGCTCACTAGCCCCAGAAGTCTTGCACTGCAAAGATACCAGCAGTGGATTCACTATGTTTTCTCACCATGTAGCAGCGCTTTTCCCCATGATAAGGTACTACAACATCCTACAATCACAGTGCAACAGCTTTTGTCCAAAATGTTACCTCTCACAACAGCAATTTCTGGTGTTATTATCATCTGCAGACTAATTTTGCAACACTGACAAGATCAGAGCTTTTTGCCATGGCAGCTCCAACTCACTTCATCCGCTCTAGCACGATCTCCTGCTTGTGCACCAGGGAGCCGCATTAGCAGGAAAGGTTTGAAGGTTTTATGGCTTTTACCTCTTCAGTAACATCTTGGTACCTGCAGTAGCTTTTCGTCTATTGCCGTGCCATCTATACTGCACCGGACCCTAAAGGAACTTCAGGCAACAGGATGAGGGGAAAGGCTTAGCAGCTGCAAACCTTTACGGGTGGTAAACTGAACTACCCGGGCATTTCTGTTCACAGCCTGCGACACAAAAGAGCTTGGTGCAAAGAAAAAGCATGGCGGAGAGATGCTGTATTCACAGAAAAACATGTTTTTCCCTGCCTCTGCAAAGGCACCGTGGCCTGGAGGGTGAAATGCTACTGCTGAGTGAAAACTGCCCATCTGAGCCAAAGTCTCACCAAGCGCTCTTCTTGGGCTTGGATTTTCCTTGAACCACAGCCCTGCACGAATCCCAGATTATCTGGAGAAAGAAAAGGCACAAATGAGGTGTTTGTGGTGAGACAGTCTCCGCTTAAATCAACCCAAAGCAGCAAGGAGTTTTCTGTGGGACTGGCGAAGAGAAGCCTTGTGGGGCAAAGATGGGGAGGCTGGGGTGACCCGGGAGGCAGGCAGCGCAGGATGTCTGGGGAAGCAGGAGAGACAGCGAAAACAGACAGTGCTGCTGTCAGTCTCTTGGAGATGGGGAGATGAGCCACGGCCCAAAGCTGGAGCAGAGCTGGCCTTTATGCCTCCCATGCCCTGGTCAGACCTGGGGGAGCATGTCCTTGGTGCTACCACACGGGATAATTCAGGGTCCCGTCCTCGACCTGCAGGCAGGAGTTTTGCCAGCTGAATGAAAACGAAACCTCTCCGACTAAGTACATAGAAACCATACTCTCAGCTGGAAATGGCTTTCTGTCATCCTGGGGCCTCTCTCAAAAGCCAGGTCAGCATTTTATACCGATCTGGGTACCAGAACTGTGGTCAAATTGCGCTGTCGCTTGTTGAAGACATCTAGCAGAACAGTTTGCCATCAGGGAATTAATATCATTTAAGTGGAATTGTTTCACAAGTCCGTGATGATTTCACAGAGGTTTTGCTTCAGAGATAAAGCTGGAGGAGACATTCTAAAATTTTCAAAAGGCCAGTGTTTCTCTGAACAAAACTTTGGGCTGTGAGGTTGAAATGATTTTCTGTAATATTTTTCTTTGTAGTGTATATTTTGATTTAATTTTTTTAAAAGAGAATGTCAAAATGAAATGTTTTGATCTATCTGAAATTAACATTTTCCAGAATATTATTTCACAAGGAGCATGTATATTTCAGAGGTGGAGGAGCAGATCCTCACTTACTAAATTCCTACATAAAAAAATACTCCATTTTCCACATCCCTCAAAGCTATTATCAGTCAGAGCTAAAAATCTTTATTTTCTCACTCTTCTTCAGTAGCATAGTACTATGGCAAATATGCAGTCCTCCTGAGGAATTCACTTCGTGGAAGCAGTATTTCAGGAGTGCCATATCATCTTAGGGAATGTGTCTGAATCTCCCCAAATGTTTGACCTCCCTCTGATAGCCTCCACGAACACTAACGACTCTAATGCTTCTCACACTCTATGCCTAATGACAGCAACTCCTGTTGCCAATTAGATGAGATTAGGGGAGAGCTGTCTTGTGCATACTGTACATGACAGCCTGTTCCTAGAGCCATATATTGCCTCTAAATTGGCTAATGCCGAATTCAGGATGGAAATGGAAAGCTATTTGTGGGAGGCTTGTCCTGAGTCCCCAGCAGGGTGTGAGAATTTGTACTTAGTGCTGATGGTACGGTTATGCTACATTGCTGATGGATGTAAAAGAGGGCTGCCAAGAAGACACTCCAGAGCCATTTCCTAAATAGCAGCGATTAAAATTACTGTTAGAGCCTAAATCTGCACCGTTTTCCTGTATTCCAGGCAACTCCAAACTGCCTAGGGAAGCAAGGACATAATTCTCCCTCAGAGTATCATTATGTGAGTTTCTGTACACTAAGCTTTTTTATCCCCACCTCACAAGAAGGAAGACCAAAAGGGAAAACTTGGCAGGAGAGCGAGAAAGAAGAAAGCGGAGAAAGAAGGAAAACAGCCGAGCGGGCTCACCAGGACCAGAGGCTGTGCGAGAGTACCGTCACATCAGACCACATTGTATCGCTGCGTGGTCAGAGGTGTCTTATGAGCCCAGGAAAAATCCTGTACCAGAGTAATCAAACCGAATTTTCATGCGTTCCATTTACTTTCTGGAGTCTAGGTGGGGACTGGTTTTCAGACACAAATTTTGGAATAACATATCCTCTTTTGATTTCTCTTAGCTATTTTAAACATGACACTAAACTCATGTTGATCAAAAATTTCCATTGGACATTTGTATTGCACAAAAATAACTCCTTCTTAGAAGCAGAATTTTCTTTAAAAAGGTAATTTAAATTTTCTTTCTGCTCTCTGTCAATCAAAATGTTTCAAAATCCTAGAATGTGGATTAGAATTGACTGGGTTATGTTTAGAGCTCTGTTGATATTTACTTCATTTAATTTTTCTTTTTTCTTGACACTTATTTTGTTCAATTTTTCAGTATTTATTTCTTATCAAATTGTTCACAGCATTGGAAAAGTTACAGGAAAAAAACTTACAACTCAGCAGCTCTTTTTCAAAGCTGATGAATTTGCAATTTAGCATTTTCAGTTTCAATTATTTTCCTTCTTAAACTAGTTTTTCCAAGTTGACAAAGTCTTAAAAAAGACTGAAGCAAAATTAAAAACTAAAAAGTAAAGTAAAAAAAAAAAAAGTAAAAGTAAAATAAAATCATTGACATTCTCAATGTTATTTGCTTTCAGTGATCAAAAGAAAAAACAGTAAAAATAAAATTGTATTTAGGAAAAACAGAAGAAGATGTACAAACATTAAAACTTGAAAAACGTTCTACCTTTATTCACCTGAAGGAGAAACAATTTCGTTTTGGGGGTTTTTGTATCAAATAGTTTTGATGTTTTTCTAACAGCTTTAATCCATGCACATGTTTGTGCAGTGAAAAAAACCAGCAAGGGTACATTCAACTCTACTCTGTTTTTCTCCAGCATGAGTGGAAATTGTCCTTCCCGATGCCTATAGCAGATACACTTTTTAATTGTACAAACAGAAAACTTATCCACCGCCCTCACATACACACATGCACTTCTTTGAATAGAGAGGATTTTTAAAAAGAGGAATGTCCATAATAACGTTAGTATGTAAGAATTGATTCTCCTTCAGCTTTGTTTTCACATATGCTGAGTGGCAAAGCCACAAAACAGACAGGTCATATAAAAAAAGAAAGAATATATATCTGCTAGCACATTCTCATTTGTATTTTTCTGTTTACGCAGTCTCCTACAGAGTGTTGTGTTTGGCACCCCAATCTAGTTTTAACTTTCACCTTCCAGAAACTATATTTGTCTACAGTCTGTCCCTCTTGTTGGTCACACGGAAGAATTGCTTTTCAGGCAATTTTTAGATCCCTCCTGCCCTCCTGTTGCAATTGCGTTATATCCTATCAGGTGGTTCTGACTGACATCTCCAGGACTGGGTTCCTCTACCAGAGGGAAATCTCAGGATCTGATATTCCCTCCTCTTTAGCTAGAGAAAAAATAAAATTATTTTTAAGAAAGACTGCAAGACACATTTGTCCCCTTTGACTTCTTAATTTTGTGTTACGCCGTCACGTTAAGATCAAGAATGCATTGATTACAATCTCAACACTACACAGAGGCTGATAAAATAAACAAAAGAATATTCATCCCTTCATCCCTTACTTCTTTACCACCTTTACTACATTGCATGTTTACCATTCTGCAATGTGAAACCATTATTGAGAATTTTTTTTTTTTCCTGATGTTTTTTACCCTGTAACCACATTCCAGTCCTTTCCAGTACCTTTTCCCTGTTTTTCCTCTTTCCCTCTGTTAGGCTGAAAGTGTCTTACAGGACCTTCACCTAGAGACAGCTTTTGCCATCGATAACCAGGGATCTCTAGACACTCCCTCGTTGTGTTTTATTGGTGTGTTAGTTTAATGGTAGCCAGTTGATCTTACTAGCTGTGCAGACTAGCAATTTATGTCATAACCACTGTTACACTCTCCATCTTACTTATTAATTTAGCAACCTGTTTTTATTTTATTCCAGAAGCTCCCAGGAATATTTCTTACAGTCTATAACATTATCTTTGTTTACTGTGGTACACTGAGCCAGGCCTAAGGAATAAACATGAGCTGCCATTGTAATGTCTCTAGTTTATCTCCCATGTTGTGATTTATGGAGAATTGTGATATGAAAATTGCAAAAATAAATATTTCTTTTGGAGGACTTCTTTGTCTCCCCACCCTACGGCTGCGAGATCCTCGGGAAAGTCACACAGCAGATCAGATGCTGGCTCATCTGCAGTCAGTAATGGAATATTTTGGGCAAGTGTATATCTCACCAGGTCAGCTGCTAATATTTTGCTCTTGCTTTTCAGTGAGGCAGGCAGGCATGAGATACTCTAAGACCCAACTTGCGCATTCCCATTAAAGCATAATTTGGCTGCATTGCAACACCTGCGTTGTGCTGAGTCCAGTATCTCTCTGTGCTTCCAGGGTTAAACTCGTCTATCATCACAGGTAGCAGTTTGGAAGACGGCAACTGCTGATGCCTCTTATCCCAACTCACCGACAAAAACAAATGATGAAAAGGACAAATTTGTGTTTTAAAAGATGCCTGGTAGCTGAGGCTACCCCTCTAGGCAGAATCAGGCCAGAGTTACTCCCCAGACACTCCTCCTATACAAGAGGTTCGCACTCTTGAAATTTAATAAAAAGAGCAAATGACACCCCATAATTTTCACCCCAAGCACTGACTGAAAGGTGACATTACACAATAAGAGTAAATCTCCCGCTCCACCTATACCAGCCAAGTACTCAGACATTTCTGCCATAACTCCCAAACCAAAATAGCAATTGGTGAAATACAACCTGTGTGCTGTTGTCAAAAACAAGCGCGAGTATTGTAGTTAATGCTTGGCAGCAAGCCGGGGAGCCAAAGTTCACCGGAGGGGCCCTGCTGGGGATTCCTGGAGGCACTGTATAAATCTCTGCTCCCCTCCCCGCCACCGGCAGAGGTTCACGACACGCTGTGTATGGGAGCACCCCGAGAGGCATGCCCCAGGCTGCCGGCAGCAAGCACATGTCACAGCCCGAAATAAACAACCTGAATACACGCACCCTATGTGTGCACGCACGCATGGAGGAGTGAGGGACAGTTCTTCATTTCATGCAAACAGATAATCAGTTCTTCATTCGATAATCATGGCCTGGTCCTTTTGATTCTCACTGACCCAGCATTTGCCGTGAATCTTTCCCCAGTAATTCAGTTTCTGACTCAACAGCTCAAAGTCAATCCACCGCACATCTTTCACCATGCAGTCTTATTGTATAGGTTCAGAGTGGTGCAGGGTTTACCTTCATTGCTTATCTGTGCTGAAGCTTAAGTACATCCACTATTAAAAATCTCAGATTTGAGTTGTTCAGCTGTCAGGTCTTGTTATACCTTCATCTGCTAGACCGAAGAGCCTGGTAATATCAGATATCTTCTGCTCACATAAGTAATTATAGCACATGATTGAATCGTTTCTTAAGCTCTTTTACAAGTGAAACACATAGATCCCTTCTAATCTCTCATAGTAAGCATGTTTTCCAGGCCACAAACTGTCCTGGCAGGAGTCAACAGAGTCAAGTAAAGTCAGTGGAGCTACACCCGTTCTCGCTTGCTTAGGATCTGATCCCCAAAATGTTAACACGAATATTTACAAACTAGAAAGTGTCTAGGTATGTAACTAGACACATTCCGGTTTCATACCTTTTATTCAGCTCACAGGAAGTATTCACTGTGTTGATCATAAATGCTCCCATTAAATATAGTATATTCATACACCGACTCAAATACACAGACTACCTGTAATGCAAAACTAAGCAAAATTCAGAATATTCATCCCATAGAAAATTCTGACATCTCACCTTCTTAGTTTGTGCCCGCTCAGTACTTGAAATGTCAATATTTCTCAGAGAAAGCAAATTACATTTTCACAATAAATGGCAGAATGTGGCATTTTCATAATCTTCAGTGCAGACATATCACATCAACATTGCCCAAATTAAAACAAATACATGTAGATCAATGCTGTTGTGAATCTACATTGCCTCATTGCGATAAATTGTCCCTCAGGGACTACGTGTCGGTAGCCTAATGAACGCCCTTGGTGCTCTGTGAAGGGCCACGCTCCCTGATGAGACCACACTCCAACTCCCTGACTGGCTCATGCTTTCTGGAGCCAGGCAGAAACTGGGCAACAAGAAACCTGTATGACGCTGTGGGAAACAGGGACTTCTAGAGAGATTAGCTCTGGGAAAAGGTTAGCAGGCTAAGATATAACACGAGCATTTGGCCTAATCCTGTACCAAGATGCCCTGAAATATTTTAGGTAAGCAGACCATAGCAGGAATGTCTGATGAGTTGAATAAAGAGTGAAGTATTTCATACTCACAGTATGCTCTGCAAAAACTACTGCCAACTGCTTTGCATGCATATGTATGTACACAGACACTTCACAAGTGTCTACATGCATATTGCACATATAAACAGAACTGCCATATGGACTCCAACATACATAAAAATCACAAGTAAACATGTCCTGAACACACACTGTTAGTATACCCAAAAATTAGATGGCTAGTCTAAATAAATGCCTTTTCCAAAGAACCTACACCATCACAGCAGATGAATCTTAGGACAGGATGAGTTGCTTGCTTTGAAAGTTTCTCTCTACCTACTATGAAGTGCTTAACTGGCTGATTTAGACTAGAAACTAAACTTTAATATGGCTAAAAATACATATTATGCATAACGACATGTAGTAAATGCACACAAACAGTTATCCCACAGATGCATACAAGCATGGAGCACGAGTATAGTGCTAATACTGCTAATACAAGCACATATACAGATTTCTACCCCACACACAGAAACAGAAATCCTTTTTACCAGTTTCCAGAATTTAATGCAGGTCCTGTTATTTTCTTCATGCCTTTTCTTAAACCTCAGCTCTTGCAGCCAAATGATCACTGCAAAATCAGAAATCTACTTTTACCGTGAAAATGCTCCTCTTCTGTCGTGAAATCTGTAAAGATCAGATTGAAAACGTGAATCTGACAAGCTAAAAAAAAAGAGAAAGAGGACAAAAGAACCAAATTCTATCATTTTCCCCAATCTTATGACTTAGTCAGTCTCGCTCCATTATTTTTAACAGTTGGCAACACTACAAGCCCATACACATTAAAAACACATTCACAAGAAAAACCTAAAAACATAAATACTTGTAGATATTATTGGCATGAACTCAACATAAGTGTGCATATCTTACCACCACTGTGCAAATATGGATGTACAAACTATACGGATGAGGGTATATTCTGCAAAACATACATATGTGCAACACCTGCAAATACTCAACAAGCATCCTGCACAATACAGTCACACCACCACAATCATGCACATACAAACATTACAAACCCACATACCTGCAATTTTGGAAGCACGAAATAGTCTGACTTTCTGAGGAGAAGTAATGAAAATATTTTCATTCTTAATGGATACTTTGAAAGTAAATGAAAAATTTTGTTTTGATTCAAATTAAAATGTCAATTTTTTGGTTAGAAAAGTAAATGAAAAGCTTTTATGTCAAAACAGCAATTTAAAATGACAGATTTCCTTCGGCTTCAATTTAAACTGTTGTTTTGTTTGGAAAAAAAAGAAAAAATAGTTAACACAGAAGGAAAACAAAAATGAGCATTGTGTTTCAACAGGCCAACCCAAGACAAAAATACTATTTGGAGAAAACGAAAACCAACCAGAGAAATTGCAATGAAAAATTTCCATTGAAGTTTTCTCTTGGGAACCTTGACTTTCCAGACAGTGGTAATGCACACGTACAACTCCCTTCTTATTCCATGTACACGTATGATCTGTGAAAGTATTTCGTAAGGGCCCACTCTGAGCACCATACACACACACACACACTCATGGGCACTTTGTGTTTGTGCTTTCAGCATGTGTGCAAGCATCAAACACGCCTTAGCCCACAGCAGACGTACACATGTGGTCTCTGTTAAGAAACTCAAGAAATAAAGCCAATTTTAGATCAAGTGAGCTGTGGTCCCCTGGCTCAGGTTCTACTGCAGGTGATTCTATAAACAAAGTTTAGTGCCAATGTGAAAGAACAAATACGCTATAAATAGCTCATGACTTTCAAAACCCCTTGTCTCATTCCAGTCCTTGTTCTAAACCAAACCAGCAGATGGGTCGAGAGCACTTCAAACCCATTCCTTGAAATAAAATGCTGGAAATAAAGGAGAACAGCATGAAGGCAGTAAAATAAAATAGGAAGGGGGTGGGGGGAGAAAGGCTTTAATTTATTGGGGAGAGCACTGGGAATGTAAAAAGAGCAGGAGTGGAAGGAAGAAATGGGACATCACCCTGCCTGATTGCAATCGTCATTAACTTGCAGCAAGGGTATTAAATTGCAGCATGGGTGCAAGTGCACGCAGCCCACCTCCAAACCAAACCTCCTCAGCATCTGATTCTTCTCTGCACTGAGTGATTTAATGCCCTGGCCCATGCGGTTTATTTACTGCCTCTTGCTCCATTTAATTGAACCCAGGGGCCTTCACACCAGCACGGGTCAGTGACGAAGCATTTGTTACCTGTGCCAGGCAGCACACCAGAGGCAGGGGAGAGGGAGGGAATGAGCCATTCAAGCACAAAAAGCAACAGTTGGAGTCTGCGCGGGGGGATGTGGTTCACTGTGGATTCTGATTAGTTTTACGAAGCAGGAGGTTACTCTGACATCTGGAGGGAGTTTGCGAGGAACTGAGACAACATGGGGCTGATGCTGCAGAGTTCGCCTGTAACGTGCATTTACACACAGAGAGGTGTTAGAAGAGCTTGAGAAAATCCCCAAATTCTCTGGTGTAGATTAAGTGCCCTAAACACAATTAAGGAGGCATTTGGTTTAACTACAACCTTTACAGCTGCTGAATGTCAAATAATGACAATTACTGTGCATTTAACAGTAAGAAAACAAGAGTATTAAGGTATTTACCTACACAGGAAATAAAGGATTGCAGCTACCATACAAAGGTGGGACAGCATTACTATTAGGTTATTAAAATTAAGATCTATGGAGATTAAAAAAAAATGGAGTTACATGTAATTCAGTATTTCCATGTGCTGAAGTATAATTCTGCTGGCTGAAAAATCAGTCTTCAGTGCAGCTGGAAGTCTCCATAGAAAGGAAGTGGTAATGACAGAGTGATAGAGGATCTCCAGGAAAGGTCACTGTAATATGACAAAGTATGAAAATTTAGGGTACACACACAGCAGACAGTGCCATGGAGAGACAGCGAGGCAGGCTCCAGAGGCGGTCGTTCTGCGTTCGTGCGGTATTCCACACAGACCCATCCGCTATGCTGAGAAACACACTCTGCTACGCCAGGGAAAGCACAGGGCTGCAGGACTGGCTCAGTGCACCATGCCACGCAGACACTGCTTTAGGAAACGCTCTTTTCAGGAAGCATGCTATGAAAAGAACAGTAGGGCTGGGAGCACATAACTCAGGAATAGAAACAAGTCGGTCACAAACGCCACACAGTCGACAAATAAGACTACAGATACCAGAGACCTGTTGAAGAGCTGCAGTGTAAGAAAACACAGTTCAAGCAGAAAAAAAAAAACCAACAGGAAACAGCTGGTGTGGTCCTGAGCACTGCACTAAAGCAGAAATGGATTTTTTTTCACAGGAATCTATACAAACTACATTGCTACTGTTAATTGCTACATAGACTTCTGGCAGCTAGATGGACAGCATCAAGAAGAGTGTGGCCAGCAGGACAAGGGAGGTTCTCCTTCCCCTCTACACTGCCCTGGTGAGGCCTCATCTGGAGTACTGTGTCCATTTCTGGGCTCCCCAGTTC
>Ga0065711_1037355_pt1 | contig 19909 bp, 13 predicted proteins | sample Hoacrofraction12_FD_59098 | JGI IMG/M metagenome (GOLD analysis project Ga0065711, IMG submission 59098) | Hoatzin crop microbial communities from Cojedes, Venezuela - Epithelial fraction 12 v2 (version 2) | ecosystem: Host-associated > Birds > Digestive system > Esophagus > Crop | place... | reverse complement strand
GGGGGGGGGGAGAAAAAAGAGTAAGAGAAACAAAGGGAAAGAAAAATTAACATTGTTGCAGCTGGACGTGGCATAGGACAGTTCTGCTCACTGCTCAGAATATACAGAAATTTGATTCTGTTTAAATTCAGGGGAAAAAACATCCCCAAATTTCAAACTTTGCATGAAAGCAAGCAGAGCTACCAACAGCAGTGTCACAGTCCTGAAACACAGAGCTTGGAGGCAGCATGCCTGATGACTGCTCAGAAGAGGACTCTGGAATTAGGGCACTAAGCAAGGACCAGCAAGAGCAGAAGCCACTTTCCTGCCAGGAAAGTAAACGTATTTCAGGAAACCTGTCTGGGACTCACTGAACTGCTGAAACTGGAATCAAATGGTTTTATGGAAATGATTTGAACAGCTATCATCCACATTTTCCCCCACTATCTCTAGCAATGCTTCTGGCACTGCACTAAGAAGGCAGAAATAGTATTAATTGGATTTACAAGTTTCCAACAGGAAAATTAATGAATCTGAAGACTACAATATGACAATCACACATGAATGATCAATGGGAACATATCCATGGTTCTCAGCTTTGCTGCTGTTGCACTATAGCCCACCTAGAAACCTACACAAATAGATCATGTAACAAAAGTTACTCAACAAGGTTACAGAAATCTTCTCCATGGGAGCAATGGTGGACACCTCTGACTTTCAGCCTGACTGCATTCATCTCCTCGTTCTCCCATCCCCTCTCACTTGCTATGTACTGAAACCTGAGAGAGGGAGTCACTGTGGTGGCAAACAGCAAAGGATGATGACAATGGAGCATTTTGTCAGGCATTACAGAGTATTCAGTGAGGACACGTATTTCTCTTTAGCATGACTCCTCTTGAATTTAGGTGTTCTCCTAGCTCTTCCCTACGGTATAAGCAAAGAAAAAATTGCTTGTACATTACGGTTTTAAGAAAGGGGAGGAGAACTTTTACAGAGCCTTCTGGCTGTGTGTGTTTTATTTCTTTCAGGATTTTCCTACTTCTACCCCAGGAACCCCTGATGCTCTTTTTTGTTTCTCTTTCCTCCTCCACTAGGAGGTTACAGGTGGCACTGAGTAGGCAGAAACATGCATCTGAGGTCAGATTTCCACATGTGAATCTCATATAGTGAATCCATGTGCTTTTACCATTTCTAAAGATAAACAAAAGATTTGGTTCAAAGTTTCTAATTTTCTACATCACCTTCCCAAGATTTTACGTCTTACCTAATGAACTTGAAGGGTATTCTCTGAAGAACTTCTTTGTGCTTCTCAGTTTCTTAAATAGACCGTTCCTGAAGCCTCAACCCTCTGGCTTATGTCTTACCCTTTGAGGGAAAGAGGCAGTTGAATCAGGCACAGATCTTGCAGTCAGATATCCAGATCAAATGCATATTTTAGTCACAGCCAGCACAGGACTATAAGACTATTTTTAGAGAAAGAGTTCCCACCCAGATATCATATTCAGGGTTCAGTATGTAACAGTGTTTGCTTTTACCCATTAGCTGGCCAAGAGAACTCCCCCTTTCTGCCCATACTTGGCAATTAACTCACACTTTCCCCTTGTCATACATCAAAAACACAGTGGTAGTTAGGATCAGAGGAAGACAGAAAGCTGACAGCTTGGTAGGGACAGCTGCACTCCAAAATGCAAACAATTTCCATGCCAGAGAATGAAAATTTAGGGCTTTGCTGCAGTTTCCATGGCAGCTGCAGCAACCACTGGGGCAGTGCAGCCAAGGAGGCTGGGACGAGTGGAGACACAGCTCAGCAACAGCAAGTGGTGTGCCATGAGACTGCTTCCCAAGGACAACCTGGAGAGGGGACGAGAAATTGGCAGTGCTCGCCTCCAGCTCGGACAGGAGCACCCAAGGGTGCAGTTTCCTTTCCCTTAGGCGAAAGGAAAAAGAGGCGTCAGCCCTGATCCATCATGGCGCAGTTATCCTCCTTTCTCAATGCTGGAGGGAACTTGTCCAAGCCCATGGGGTTTTTTTGTGACCCAAGTGGCTGAGGGCATGGTGAGGGAACCAGCCAAGAGCACCCCCATGGCTTGGGCTTGCTCAGCACAGCCAGCACATGTGACAGTCAGAAAAGTCTGGCACCAAGATTAGCAACCTTCAATTTTAGCCTTCTGTGGAAGTAATTTTGCTTACCTTTTGTCTGCATGTGAAGAGCAGAGAGACAAAGCGTAGGCACGAGGTGGTCTTCTGTTCCCTTTTGGCAAATGAAATGGTGTTTGAAAACAAAAAGGAGTTTGTGGCTTGTTATCAGTATCAGACACTCATTTCTTTGCCTGTGGTAGATTCCACAGCCTGCCAATATTTCTTTCAGAATAAAGAATACAGCCCCTGAACTAAGAAAATGCAAATAATTCATTCAATAATATATCTTAATTTGAATTATGAGAGTTATGACATGATTAAGAATAAAATGTCACCCTGACTTTATGTAATAGTAAGTCGTCTTGAACAAAAACGAAAGTCTATGTCATTGCCAAGGTAAGAATTTTGTGCCTAAATTTATTTGCAGCCACACTACACTGAAGCAGGAGCTGAGATGACAAACTCAAGTGAATAGCCAGGTATACGGAAAGGCATAGGGACATACCTTAAGATAAATGAGAAGTGAGATTCAGGGCACCTTCTTTCATGCTTAAAATAAATTTTGGATGAAATTGTGAAGCATAAGTAAAATAAAAATCCACCTGGCAAACACAGTCATTTGAAGTTGCCTTATCCCTTTCCCACTTAAAGCTCATGAGCCTTTCATCTGTGAGCCTGAGATTTGCCTGGGCAGCCTAACTTCAGTGCCTGAGCATGAGCAAACACATCTGGATGTAAGGCATTAGGTGATGCACGCCTGACGCACAAGAATAGTCATGTACAAAGTGCAGGCAGCTGGAGTCATTCATTAAATCATGCTGCCTCTTTCATTAAAGCAGTCAAACGCAGGATGGGAGTGCTCTATTCAACTCCTACCTTACCTTCATGATATTCAAAAAACTCTCTTCCGCTTCCAGCCATCACCTAGTCTCTATTCACCTTGTGTGCTGAATCTCAGCTGCTCTGCAGGCAAGAAACAAAATAGCAGTGCACAAGAAGAAGAGGAGGCAAAAGGAGGCTGCCCCTCTATCAAGCAATATTTACATAAGAAAGCCTGAAATTCAGTTCTCTGGCCATCTAATAGAAAATTCCCCCTAAAAAAAGTCTTAGGTGACAGCATTTGAACTTTTTTCAGTGACAAGTACCTGTTTTTCAGGAATGCAGCACCCGTGTCTGTGGTGACCAAATATCTACTCCTCAATATTTCTCTAGACCACCTGAAGTACCAAACTGGAGAAGATACAGAAAGGAGCATATTCTTTCTTCTGGACACTATCTACTCATCAGGTAGGAAAAGTCACCAGCTTAGAACAGTCCCCTAGTCAGATTTAAAATGCAATCAGAATCTAGGTACATACATATCATCCCTGCAGACTAAAATAAAGCTATAACTTGACAATCCTGATGATTACTTATGTTTCAACAGTGAAGAAAGAGAAAAGAAGTTTCAAAGTTTTCAAAGTACAATAACTGGCTGAATATCCGCCAGAACACCTTCTTGGCAGCTAGTTGTGGAATTTTTTGTGAGTGGTACCAGAAACTGATGGACTAAAAGTTTGAGTGTACATATTTACTTATCTACACTCAAACATTCTTGTCACTGTACATGAATATTTATGCTTGAGTTATCTTTGAAATGAACGCCTTCCTGAAATTCCTTGTCACAAAGCTGTAGTGGAGTACAAGCTTGCCTTCAGATTCTTGCATGTATACACTCAGTGACACTTTCTTAAGTGATACTGTTTTACATACCGTATTACAGATATATGTACTGTATATGCAATTTACTTCTATCTGTATGTATATACTTACAGAATTGGGTAGCTGTCTCTGAAAAGACACATACTGCAATGGATTTGCAGGCTGTGCTGCAAATCCAGCACAAGAACTGTGACTTCTCAGCTGTAAATAGACCTAGGAATGGGCCTATGAATACGCCTATCGATTGCTGGGGTTTTTTGGTTGTCAATTGATTTACTAAGGCACATAATAAAAATTCATTATATGTTTCAGTCTAGAGATTTTGCCTTTTTTTTTTTTACTTTTTATACTATAAAGATAATCAGTAAATTGGGTTATCACATGCAACAAACCAGTTTTATGATCTTTTTTTCACTCTAAGATGCTCACATGTGTAAATAAATACAAACATACTGAGACACAGCAATTATTTAAGTTGAAAAGTTAAAAAAAGGCAGGATGAAGCAGGATTACAGTTGTTTATACAGATTCAATTCTAACTTGAAGTGTAATCTTTAATAACATGGACGCTCCTTATCACTTTTTCTTACAGGATTCATGATACATTTAGGGCTGAAGGTGGACAGAGTTCATCGACGAACATGTTTTAGAGTTTGTTTTCCTTGTCCATTGTTTACTATTATGTAACTGCCATGGAAATGAAATAACATAGCTGGGAGAAACATGGTGTTTGGAGACAGGCTGTGCAGTAGGGTATTTGGCAGGAGTACCAAACTAGATTATATACATGTGCATCAAAATTGAAAACAAAGCAAACCAGAAAAGAACAAACTGTTCTGACAAAACATCGGCCAGCGATTGCTGCATTTATTACTAAGGAGACCAACATAAAATGCATAATGCCGTAATGTCATAATGCCATGCATAGCATACATGAGCAGACTGATAAATCGGCTTAAGGTTTAAGTTTTGTGTTCTGGTTGGAAAATTATTTAAAAGCACGAGGCAATTTCAAGGTGTTTTTACAGAAATTTGTAATAAAAAAGAAACCCGTGAATCATCTAGGGAACCAGAAATCTCTAACAAGATATGGGTTTTCCTGGCTGCAGAGGTATGACCTCTTTGGAATTTTTTCTGAAATGCAAATAAGTGCCAGAAAGGAAAAATTAATGCAGATATGAAACATTCTTTTTATTATTTCCAAATGCTTTTATCTCTTTGCTAAATATATTAACGATTCCCTTCAGTCATGAATATGGCACTGACCACACTGCAAGAATATTACATTGATATCAAATGAATGCTACCCTTGTCTATTAATAATCTCAGACAATAACCTTTCAATTCACTCTTCAAGGTTCAACACAGTTAGCATGTTGCTAGTGTTTATTTTGACCATAATTGATATTACAACTTGAGTGATTAACACAAATGAGAAATATGCTTGGTATTATGTTTATAATTATAACTATGATATAGCTATTGCACTGTCATGGAATATGTCCCAGTTAAAGCAATTTAAAAAATTTATGTAAAATACTCATGGTCAATGTCACAAAATTTGAAAGCAGTTCAGGATCAAAGTATTTGTAAGGCATAAATCTCTGCAAATGCTAATATAAAGGAGAAACTTATAAAACAGATTTGTCTTGTGAAAAACAAGCTTTCTCAAGTTCATAGAGATTTCAGGGTTCTTACTGAGAGATTTATGAAGATATAGTGTCTATCTTTCCTCATTTGTGATTGCTGCAAAGGCCTTCTAAGTGATAAATTCAGAAGAGACTTCTTTAAGAAAAGTATAGGAAACTAAATCGAAGAATCATGAGAGAGCAATCGAACTGTACAAGAGACTTTGTATTCTGTTCTTGGAAATTTTTCACAAAGAAAGTCTGGAGGATTGTGGAGAAAAGTTGATGATAAGTCAACATATCAACAGGGTGGAGAATAATTCTAAAAAAAGAGTTCTCTGGGAAAAAGAATGGAAAGATGTAAAACGCAAAATCTGAAGTTATTGGGGGAGATCTTTTCTCAGCTCTCATAATCAACAAGCAGAATTATAACATATACATGTCATCACATTTATGAGGGAATAAAAAAAACAATTTCACATTAATAAGAAAGACTGCATTTGAGAATTCTATTTCATTTCAGACAATAGTGAAGGATGTACCATGTTAAAATATTTTATCCTGCATCTGTATTATGAATGACTGCACACACAAACATACACACACACTCCTGGAGTTCCAAAACAATCTAGTATACCCAGCAAAATGACTTCTTGCTAAAATATCCATTTCTGTTTCTTTTTCACAGTAAAGTAGTTTTCAGAATAAAAATTTAACTTGTCCTGCATCAAGTGAAGAAAGCATCAATACAGATATTTTATTATTGGTTTTATTTTTAAATTATTCAGAGCTGAATCAAATATTGAAAATAGAGAAAAAGTGTGTAGTTTTATGGTGCTATCACTCCAACCATAAAGAATAATGTACAGGATATTTCTGCTGCTTGCAAAGGAAAAGTTTTGGCAGACATGGGTCTAAATCACGGGTCTCAAATTTTTGGGGCACTCCAACAGGAAATAAAAGAAAATAAGTAGAATCAGAGTTTGGGAAAAGATAATAACAAATTCAGTAAAACTGAACATGAGGCAAAGTAAAATGGAAGAATAATTCAAGGTTCTCTTCTTGCAAATGAATTATCCCCCCCCCCCCTTGTTACATTACATTGTGTCATTCTAAACTATGTTATGTTACAATAACATTAATCCATATCAGGTCTGTCCTCAGGTCTCATCTACTCAAAATGGTCTTCACAAATGGTTATCTGCAGGAGCCTAAATCAGCCCTTTAGTATTCTGCCTGCTCTGATTCATCAGTGCAGGGAAGTAGGTTCATCCAGAGGAAAATTCAAAGGGGAAGTCTAACACAGAAGATCCTGAAAGTGACCCCTTATAAGAGGTGACTCACTTTCCATTGGTTTTGAAGGGAGTCAGGGAAAACTAGCCAGCTAACCTACATGGTGAAGTTCAGTCCTTAGGTATCCGTGATATGAGTATCTTCAAAATTTTAGCAGTATTCATTCATTCTTACTGCAACAATAGTTCTGCAAGTGGGGATATGTTGCAGATGACTTCCTATCACCTACAATCTGATATATGTTTCTGTTAATTTGCTGGATGCTGAAAGGGTGAGAGTACCTCCTAAAGTCTTGGCCATATGACCACCCTTATTGTTGCTATCAGAAATAGCACTAAATCAGTGGTAGCAGTGGCAGAAAATTTTAGCAAAAGAAATGTTCAAATATATCTCATAAAAGGCAACAACTTCTTTATCTCTGTTTCTTGAAGTGGTTGGCATTCATCACAGCTTTTCGTACATACCAGAGCACAATTTAAAACATATTTCTTTCTGAGAACCGTAAATCAATATCTAACTGGTTTATTAAGTTATTTAATACAATTACTACACTCTTTCAATTTCAGCTTATTTTATAAAAATGTTAGGGTTCTTCTAGTCTGCTCGCTAAAGCAGACAAACTGGTTAGTGTAGCTAGCTTCAGACATCTGCCAGAACAGAGGTGGTCATATTTTACAATGTCATGCAGGTTTCAGCTGTTGTCAGTGATATCACATTTTTCCTGTTCATTGCTGACTACTGGGGAGAAAAAAAAAAAAAAAAAAAAGTACTTTTCCTTTTTTCATAGGGTATGGTCTTTTTATAGGACTATCAAGACCTAACGTTTAAGTATTTAACGGTTGGACTATGTAGTCCTAGGTCATCAGAAGCATATTATGCTGTGGTGAGGGACTCTCTCTGAGCCTCGCATTATCATTTCTAACTGCTCAACACAACCTGGAGTTGCTGAGCAGTATTATACTGAGCCACGCTGCCGTTTGATCGCTGTTTGGACTCTTGCTGTGTCCATTGTCTGAGCATGACTCACTTTGCAAGAAGTGATTTATCATCACTGCCCTCTCACACAGCAAGATGTGCAGCAGTCACTGTAGTCAGGCTTAAGCTGTGCAGAGATTTATTTTCAATCTAAAGAGATTTCAGAAATGGATGAAAAATCTCTGAGGTAGTATACATGCAGGTTTTGTTCTTTTATGAAATATACTAGATTTGGAAAAAGTTGGGAAAAGAAAATATGTCGTCAAGTTGTGTCCCGTTTCCTTTTGGATTTTCACTGTTCCATAGTACTGATCATTATCTTTCAATCTGTGCTCATGTATTGAATTTATGTACAAAAAATATAAGTAGGCATAAAAACAGGGACAAAAAAAGAAAAAAAAAACCAGACTAGTCTCTCATTTTAATTATGAGTAAAGTGATTTTTAAAAAAAATATTTTCCTGAGAAATGTACCACATCTGGAATTAAATACTGCAAAGTTCCTCCTTAGAACAGCAGTATTTACCAATCTGTGGGAAAATTAATTTATGGACATCTGTTGTAAAAATGTATTGTATTTATGCATGCTGAAGCTATAGTGTACTTGCAGTGACCCATGAAATAACATACTTATGCAGTAACTGAAACGTCCTTGCTATAAATAAAATAAATGAGAACCCCAATGCTGAAAAAAATCACATTCATTTAATATCACACTGAAAAGTGAAGTAACCTACTTATTCACTGGCAATACTAAAAAATTCTCAGACTTGAACCTTTTTTGTACATGAGCAATAGCTCAAGCACTAACACCTTCGGGTGCAAGTGATCATACCAATATACAGAAATTTCACCTCCCATATGGGTTTTACATATACAAATCTGGAACCAGAAGCATGTGTTAGATGAAAAATCTAGAGCTAACATACATATGCATTTTTTTAAAATTCTGACCTAAACATTTTACTGTTTTGACGGATGCAAAATATTGTTCTAGAGAGATTTGTCATCTATATGTAGAAAATGTTTCCTTTCTGTTTGAGGTAGTAAAGAGAAGTCTGATCTCCTGTTCATAGTTCTCTCAAAGTACTGATGATGCCAGTTTGGGTCTATCCTGCTGGAGCAGCTCACAGAATGGTTTATTGACCAGTGTGATGTCCCTCCACAGCACTCTTTTCATATTCCAAACACCAGAACCTTGGTGAAAGTGCCGGAAAAGAAGCTGCCAGGGAAATCTGAGAGGAATGGCTTCTGAAGGTTAGAATTCTTATGAGTATGGGAACACATTGGGAATACATTGGGGGGGGTGAGGGAATCAAACATCAATAAAGGACGAAATGCAGTCATCATGGAAGAATAATGTGGGTGAGATATTTGAAAGGACACCAAAAGAAATATGGAAGGGTATTATCAAAATGAATGAAAGTACAATTCAAGAACACAAAAAAGATTCAACTGAAACGATGGGTGAGGCAGAGAATTCAACCAACGATGAGAGTGAAGGGTGGGAGCCAAAGACAGGAGGACGAACTGACTTCAGTTTAAACTATTTGCGCATTACAGGCTAGGCAACAAGTAGTGTGGAAGAATGGTTGGATAGTCAGCAATGATAGTATATTACTAATGCTATTGTTAATGTTAATTCTTCCCTCTAAGTATAACACATATAATACTAGTCCTTTTACATATTTTTACTTGGTAAATTCATAGCAGAGTGGTTGTCCCTCACAAATTACAGTATCACTAAAAAATGTTCATGTTTTAGATTAGAGCATTCAAACACATTTTCATCTGAGTTTATATATGAGATAGACTTACATGTCTTAGGCTTCCCTGGCTAGGCACCAGTTTAGCTTCTTCAGAAACAGTTATGAGCATGTGTATAGTAAACTGAATTAACTGAATTTGGCTATCTTCTTAACAGAAATCCTGCTGAGAGTTGCAGCATGACTTCAGATTGCTCTGGTACACAAGGATGTAGTTAAAGCCATTCACTCATACATATACATACACATACTTTTATAGATATACACACATGTATTTGTATAAACATACAAATATCCATTACATTACATTAGGTCAAGGCATAATATATATTTGTAGTACCCATTACTTTACAAGTCTAAGTATTGTCTCCATGCAGAATAAAAAGAAACTAGTTTAGGATAACTGTAATTTGACTGGAATACAATGTTATCTGTGTCCTCTGTGAGGCCTCCTTAGAAAATGTTTTTTTTATTTCACATTACAAAAGGAAAAAAAAACCTCAGTTTTATTTTGTTAGCCTAAGTGATAATTTGAAATCTAACATTATTAGTACACCAGGTTTCAACATATATGCGTTTTTGTTGTCTGTGAAGTGAATAATCTGATTTACTAACAGGGTAAATTTGCATAGATATGTAAACCAAGAATTACACGGGAGGACGGCATTACGTTGATTTTATTTTTGAATAGTGTATGTTCTACTAAAGAGACATTAATTTGAAAAACACAGTCAGTCCTTTGGATGGAAGCATTCAGACTTGGCACCTGATTTCTGCTATGAAATATTTACACTCAATTGCTATATAAATATGTTTTATGTTGCACCTTACACACATTTCCAATAAACTGTCTATTTGATTGTGTAGCCTACACCCATCATCATGGGGTGTGAATGCTTAATGAGTTTCTAATCTCCACAAATCAACTGCTCAGAGGAAAAGCTAGCAGAAGGTAATCTTTAACTCAAAACATAGTGATTGTATTAGACAAAACACAAAGAGATAAAATACAAAGCAGTATACTCAGTGCTACAGCAACAGCAAAGTGTAAGGGGACATAGACAAATGACAACTCATGTACAAATGAATATTTCATGTATTGCTTGGAAGACTTCTCTTGAAGACTAAAGCTCCAGAGGGGGCAAATGTCTTTTAGTACAACCATTTTGCCTCAGTCTGTATGCATCTATACCTTGTTACTACTGATGTGTCAGACACCACAACTAGCAATAAGAAGTTAGTGATGACTAGCTTTGCACAGAACTTTTGGCACCAAGAACAGAAAATTTTAACTATAGGTGTCAGGGATTGATTAATACCAGATCATGAGCTAGCAGGCATGTTTATCAACACTGTGGGAAGAATATTGTTACAGCTTCTGAAGCCATTGAGTCTAGACCTTGAGACTGTAGGAAGACCATTGCAGAATAAAATTTGTGTGTAACATACAATATAATTTGATGACTGGGCTTGTCAGGAAGGAGACAATTAAATCGTATACAAACTAGCTCATTAGTGTCCCATCAGATAATCATCTTTTTTGTTTCTCAGAAATACAGACCTCTAAGATATGACAGACAGCATTAACTCTTCAAAATCAGTCAGGTAAGGTGGTCAAACTGGTAAGCAATAAAGGCTGTTTGAAGAACTGGTGAATGCCAGAAGTCAGGTACCAACAGATAGTTAAGAGGGCTGCAAGGCGTTGATCAGAAATTCTCTTTGCTCTTTCGATCAATGGCAAAGTTAACAATGCCATCTGACTACATTGTGTGCAGTGAGCAGGATTAATTCCTCCATAAACTCAGTTTAAAAAGGTGCAATCAGAAGCAGTACTAATATGTAGTTAGTTTATCTTTATGAGGTCATAAATACAGACCATAATGTTGTCGAATCTCAACACTGACTCTTTCACAACAGAGCTGTGAAACAGCTTACTAGATGCAGGGATCTACAAACAAAGCTGAGAGATTCAGTTTAAGAAATAACTTGTAGTTAATTTATGTTCCTTTCTCTTAAATCATAGGATTTGAATCAATGCAATTTATGCTCATGCTTGCCTTTCACTTGCAGAAGTCAATCAATTTAGTAAGGAAATACTCCATGTGAACAACTGCAATTTTGACTTTGCCACAGTTTAAACATTTTTTTATTTATCCCCCCCAAAATGTCCCTGCACCAAAAAATGATTTGAGAACAGAAAGTAAGAACATACTTCAACACATGATGCGTTTTTTATTAAAACTCTGAAGCTGAATATCCCTCTAAATGTTGTGGGTAACTTGAAATAGGACTGTGGATTCAGATTTAAATTTTACAAAGTGACCTTTTTGTTAAACCAGGCAGAATTAAAACCCCACATCCAATTGCCAAGCTCCAATCTTTGAGTTTCTGAAACCTCCATCTAAATGTCATGGTTTGAGGCTATGTCTTGTTTTCCTTGCATGATATAATACTGAGTAAATCTGACAACTCTCAATCATAACCCTTAGAGCTAACCTTCAGACAGGCAATGTATGTTTTAAACTCCTTAAAATCAAACTGCCATAGTGACCACACCAGTGATACTAAATTGCACCATAAAATATGCCCAGTAGGTCATAAACAGATTTGAAAGAAAAGACTAAGTTACATTGTTAAAAATGAAAAACAAAAACCAGAGAATGCGTCCTCATTTGTGTACATTATGTAAAGAAATTTCAGAAAGCATTAATCACATTCGCATCTGATGCTCAAACAATTCAGCACTGCCCTTGAAAGAGTTTTACTGCTTTTTGTGGTGTTTTTTAAACACAGTATTTTCAGTGTCACTCAGGCATTGCTTTCCAAGCTGTAAGATCATTTCTACGACACTTTGGCTACCAAAACACAGGTATGAAAAAAATTAGCACTTCTTCTGTGGAATAAGGGTCTTTTTTTTAACAGGTCAAATTTTATACTAAAGTTATTAATATAATACCAAAAGTAGTATAACATTTCCCTGATTTCAAATCAAAACTCTATTAATCTTTGGAGGAAGAGGCTGAGACTTCTGTAATGCTGAGCACGCAGCTGTAGTTTAACAAACACATAATAAATGTTTCTTCCCACCCAGCATAAACAAGGTGATTTCAAAATTAAATGTCTGTGGTAGATTTAACCATCGACATAGACTCATTCTGAAAAATATTTGCCTTTCTGTGACAGAATGGTACTGTATTAAAGAAATTAAATTTACAATTCAATTTAAAAACTTTTTAAACCATATACTCAGTCAAATTAAGAGCAAAACATATTTCAGGCTGCCCTTGAGAAGTGTGCACAAAATACAACGGAATGCCTCAGCCTAATTGGGGCTGCAGTCAATCATTGTGAAGCTTAGGAATGGATAGTGTGTCTCATCTTAGTCCCTTAGGGATAGATTTGTATCTGTCATTGGCATACAGCTAATCAGGGTACAAAATTCTTATTCTTACTAAAACTACTCCTGGAAAATCCTGTCCCTCACCATTGGAAATGGATGTGAAACAGCAGTTGTCAGGAATCTGACAATAAACACTGGGTTAAGGAGGGTAAATGCAGGTAAGCAAGGTGAAGTGGACAAAAAAGTAAACAGAGGGATGGATTCAGGCTCCACATTGCAACTGGGTGTTACAGCCACTGTGCTCTTAGTATGCTCTTGAGGACTGTCCCAGTGAGACTATCCCGATCGAACCACTTCATGCCCTGAGCACAGGCCAGCCAGATACCCTGTATGCATGCCCTCCTTACTAACAGCCTTCAGCATCTGCACTGGTGTTATTGCATCAGCAGGCAGAGCCAAGCAAATCAGTGAACTGTGCAGTATGAGTAGGAGCATAAATGTCCATGGAGGCCTCAGAGAGTCCTCAGAAAAAACTCCACTGCCAGTGACAAGACCGTGATGCTATCACCACAGGAAATTCAGCTCTAATCAAATAGCTCAGAGGTGTATCAAGCAGTCTGTAGTAAGAGAAGAACACAATTATACTACTGGAGGCAAACAAATTTATTTTTTGCTTTCTCAAACCCATTCTGTGTGTGCATTACCAGTACCAGAAACTGCGCTACTCTCCAGACACTCAGCAGCAGGCCATGACTCTTCAGGTATTAATAGTGCTGGAAACTTGTACTTTTCTTAAAAGGCAGTCACTCACATCCAAACCCTGAACCTTGTCCCAGAGCAAGTAGCTTTTACATTAAGGCAAACAGCTACATCAAACTTCTGCCAAACTGTAGAAGGCAAGTTCAGCATTATCAAGTCTATGATAAAAAAATCTACTAAAGGGCCCACTTTTCTGTGGCTGTGGCTGAGGACATGCAGATTAGCAGTGCTGCTTTTCAAATGCGCTGCTACCTATGCCAAGTCCTTGCATGTAACAGCTATGGCTATTTAGTGTCTCTCAGAAGAGGTCATGCTCCCTGTTGTTCCCTGCAGCTGACGTCTATATTGACAGCCTTGGCACCGCTGTGTGAAGACATCTTCATGTGTCAGAACTCTGATGCCTTCCATCCAAATCAGGTCCTTGCCCGTGCTCTTGCCCATCAATAGCCATGCCATCAGTATCCCAGCTGCTACCTGTCCTGGGCTGCCATGGTACTAAAGGCTGTATTCTCATGCCTTCAGACCCCATCAGGCTCACGCTGAACCTTGGCTCCTGCTAAATGATCACCAAAAATGCTTTGAGGGTCCTTTGCAAGTGAAAAGAAAAATATTTCTTTAGATTAGAGACTAGCACACAAATCTACGATCTCAACAAATGCCAAAGAAGCAAACAGATCTCCTTCAAGTACCTCTAGGAGATAAATCACACCAAAGGTATGTGCTCAGGCTGCTAAATCTGCTGAGCTTCCATGAGCAGTAGTAGGAAATGCATGGGTATGTAAAAGAACAAGATTTTTATCCTTGTTTTTCTCTGGATATGTCATCCAAGTTTTAAAGGCAACTGTGTTATACGGCTTTTCCCCCCTCTGATATAATAATAGATGGAAGAAAAACTGAAAATATTTCTTTAATTTTTTTCTGCATATTCTCATGGGTAACCAAATATTTTCTTCCTATACTTAGCAGTTGTTTTTACTCCTGTTAATATAACTGTTTTAGTATTTAATCCTTCTTATATCTATGAAAGTATTCTATTTGCAGGCACAAAAATGTATGAAAGTTAAAATAAAACCTAGTGAAAATAAAACAAATTATCATTTGTTATGACAGTAGTCCCCAAAATACTGGACCAAGCATTCACAACTTTTCTTCCAAAGCTTTACTGAATAGTAAGATCAATGGAAAAGTCTAACTTACTTCTTTCCCCAGATTTGTTCTTCAAAGCCTTATTTACTGAAGTAGGGCATCAGTTAACTTAAAATGTTTGTATATTTTTAGAATCAGTTTTGATATTTAGGAGGGCCACAAAAATGATCTAAGGGCTGGAACATCTCTCCTGTGAGAAAAGGCTGAGAGAGTTGGGACTGTTCAGCCTGGAGAAGAGAAGGCTCCAGGGAGACCTTATAGCAGCCTTCCGGTACCTGAAGGGGGCCTGTACAAAAGATGGGGCCTCCAAGAAAACTGGAGAGGGACTGCTTACAAGGGTGTGTAATGATAGGACAAGGAGTAATGTCTTTAAACTGAAAGAGGGGAGATTTAGATTAGATATAAGGAAGAAATTCTTTACTCTGAGGGTGGTGAGGCCCTGGAACAGGCTGCCCAGAGAAGTTGTGGCTGCCCCCTCCCTGGAAGAGTCCAGGTTGGATGGGGCTTTGAGCAACCTGGTCTAGTGAAAGGTGTCCCTGTCTGTGTCAGGGGGGGTGGAACTAGATGATGTTTAAGATCACTTCCAACCCAAATCGTTCTATGGTTCTATGATTCAGATTTAACTGAAATGATAACCATTCTATTTAAAAACTTAACTTAATTTCTTTTAAACAAGGTCATCTTTGCAGACAGCAAACAACTACAAATCATTAACTGCATCAGTTTCCCTTATTCTTACATAAATGTATCTGGTCTTCAGCTATAGACTCATGAATATATGAAAGGGTTTTCTGTGTCTCTAACATGCTCTTTCTCAGTGTTATCACATGGACTTCTTTGGCCTCTCTATTCTGAACAGAAAATAAAATGTAATGCAGAAGTTCATCATTAAGCAGCTGTAAATGGAAAACAAATGACTAGCTCTATATCTGAATTAATTTATTTTCAAACCAAAATCACTTTTCACCTTAGCTATTTACAATTTTAAAATAAAAATGTCTCCATTTCTCTCATATGCCTGGAAACAAAATGATACGTGGCATTTTCTCATCTCCAGTTATCTTTACGTGTTTGCCTTCTCACATCAGTGGCAGACAGCATTGTAGTCACAATACTGTTTTTTTCATTTTATTTTTGCTTCATAAAATATTTTACATTTTTTCATAATTGTGGAAAATGTAATTTTTTGTCTTCTACTCTAGATAGTGAGACAAAGTAGGGATAGCTTACTTGGCTGCTACAGTTACATAGTGTAATGTAGTGGGAATTGAGACCCTTATTTGTCGGCAATTAAGATGCTTTGAAAGGTCAAAGTAACTGTCTGTCTTTGGTGACTGATTCCCCAGCTCACCAGCTCAGAAATATTAGAAGATACTTCTAAGTAAAATCAAGTGTCTCCCCAGTGCACATGTAGACGTACTCGAAGTACAGTTCAAAGCATCTCTGTGCTGGTGCAAAGTTATTTTTCTTACTTGAAAGCCTCAATTTAAGGAAGCAAGGAATCTTCATTTGAATATTTGACTAGACTAATAATCTGCTAGATAAAATCTGGCATGTGGTGAAGAAGATTTAGGTCCTGGGTGCTCATAGATTACCAGCTACTGAGGTCTTAACTCATCCCCAAAACTCTTAACAGTTTTGAAAATTAATCCAGTAGGCTACTCCAGGTTGGAATGAGACTTCAGGAACTAATTAAGCAAGGTGTAGACATAGACTGTCCATAATGTGTTAGCTTGTTCAATATTAACTATGTGGAAGAAATACCAAAGCTCCTTAAGAGATATCAAGAGCTTGCACAAACTAAATGAAAATGTGATGTGAGTGAAAAATCACTCCACAAGCCTCTCCACTGAAGCCATAGGCAAAACATATTTTCAGATGTGTATGACCCAAGGTAAAGTAGTTTCATGTTTCACTAACTCTTAAAAAGTTCGTTTATGTGGAAATCTCTCTAAGCACTTTCTGTGTTAACTGACCACCAACCTCTAGAACCTATAGGAGCTACCTTTGTGGTTCACAGTAGGACTTCATTTCTCATAGTCATAAAGATTAGGTACTTGGAACTGTAGAAAATTATAAGGGAATCAAAAGGAAAAGGAGAAATATCTTGGCAGTTGATTACAAAATAATAGGTTTTTTTGTGTAGGAAGAATTTAAATAATCCTAAAAATAGGATTGGCTTTTACTGGATAATGTGGCAGAACTAGCAAAATAAACAAGAGAAATTGTTCAATAAGTGTTTTCTTCCAAGAATTAATGTAGTTTCTTAACATATTTTTTTAATACAATAACTACTTTCAAAATACACTACTTTCCATTTGAACGGGAAGCAGTATAGTATTGAACAGAAATGCCTAATATACATCTGTGGATCTATATAATTTATTTCCTAGAATGTTAAAAATTATGTGAGCTTTTTCTGTCATTTATGCTGTATTAGACAATGTTGTACATTCTGAGATCTATTGTTTGACTATTGTTTGCTGGGAGTTCACATAAGCAATTGGCATGAGTTAAATACTCAAAGGACTGTCAGAACAACCCAAGGGTAATGACACAATTGCTACTGCAGATTGGTGTTAATAATAAACCCGCCAATGTTCATCATACTTCTCTAGGAAACAGATGTTGGCAAACAAATTTGGTTTCCTTTTTATGAGTATACTGATTTAATAACAGTGTTTTCAATAACAGTAGCTATCTTTTAAGATATCCCAAAGTTTTATAGGAGGCTGCTGTGAACCTGAAAAACCTGAAGAACTTAAGGTTATTATGACTGTTCATTGCTGAAGTAATTTCTGGGCTTTTCTACAGATATGTGTTATTAAAAATGAGGCTCAGCCAACAGCAAATGAGCATTGTAGACATTAGCTAGATTAAAATTTGGTTGACTGATACGTTTCAAAATGCAGCTATAAATGGGAGTCTACTTAGGAAGTGAATATTCTACTGGGTTCTGCAAGGCTGAGTTCTTGGCTGTATTCTATGAAACATTTTTATCAGTGCTCTGGAAGAAAATGGAAAATCATTATTAATGTTGTTTATAGATGCCGTAAAGGTTGTAAAAATGGAAAAATCTTGACAAAAGTGCATAATGGGTAATCAGCTGAACCTGAGCTTCTATTTCAAAAGAAGCAATGCATTCCTCAGCTGCATAAATATAATAAAATCTTATTTTGGATGAGAAAGATCATATTTCCTTTGTTCTTGGTAGCAATGCAAATGAATTGCCTAGTGATGCAGTTTGTACTGGTGTCCACAGTTTCCAGACAAAGTTGATAAATCGAAGGATACAGAGAATATGTATGGAATGACTTCAGTACTGTGAAATAACCCTAATAGTAATTCTCTCCAGGAGCTCAAAGCTGTTTAGACTGATAAAAAGAAGACCAATGGATATATTAGTAGCTGCATGATGAACAGGAAATTGATAGAACTATTTAGTCAGACTGACAAATACCTAAGTTCCATCCAATAGTTACAGTTGGAAAAAGGAGGTCCCTGGGAACTACCAACCTGTCAGTCTCACCTCTGTGCCTGGGAAGGTCATGGAACAGATCCTCCTAGAAGCTATGCTAAGACACATGGAGGACAGGGAGGTGATTCAAGACAGCCAGCATGGCTTCATCAAGGGCAAGTCCTGCCTCACCAACTTAGTGGCTTTCTATGATGGAGTGACTGCATCAGTGGATAAGGGAGGAGCTATGGATGTGGTCTGTCTGGACTTCTGTAAAGACTTTGACGCCATCCCCCACAACATCCTTCTGTCTAAATTGGCGAGATATGGATTTGATGGGTGGACAGTTCAGTGGCTAAGATATTGGTTGGAAGGTTGCAGCCAGAGGGTAGTGGTCAATGGCTTGATGTCCAAATGGATGCCAGTGACAAGTGGTGTCCCTTAGGGGTCCTTACTGGGACTGGTGATGTTTAATATTTTCATCATTGGCATAGACAGTGAGATCGAGTGCACCCTCAGCAAGTTTGCAGATTACACCAAGCTGAGTGGTGCAGCTAACATGCCAAAAGGAGGGGATGCCATCTAGATGGACCTGGACAAGCTGGAGAAGTGGGCCTGTGTGAACCTCATGAGGTTCAACAAGGCCAAGTGCAAAGTCCAGCACCTGGGTCGGGGAAACCCGCATTATCAGCACAGGCTGGGGAATGAGGGGATTGAGAGCATCCCTGATGAGAAGGACTTGGGGGGACTGGTCGGTGAAAAGCTTGAAATCAGCAACCAGTGTGCACTCACCGCCCAGAAGGCCAACTGTATCCTGGGCTGCATCACGAGGAGCATGGCCAGTAGGTTGAGGGAAGTGATTCTGCTCCTCTGCTCTGGTGAGACCCCACCTGGAGCACTGCATGCAGCTCTGAAGCCCTCAGCACAAGAAAGACATGACTTGTTGGAGCGGGTCCAGAGGAGGGCCACAAAAATGGTCAGAGGGCTGGAACACCTCTCCTGTCAGGAAAGGCTGAGAGAGTTGGGGTTGTTCAGCCTGGAGAAGAGCAGGCTGTAGTAAGACCTTATAGCAGCCTTCCAGTACCTGAAGGGGGCCTATAGGAAAGATGGGGAGAATCTTCTTAGCAAGGCCTGTTGTGACGGAACAAGGAGTAATGACTTCAAACTAAGGGAGCGTAAATTTAGACTGGATATAAGGAAGAAATTTTTTACCATGAGTGTGGTGAAACACTGGAACGGGTTACCAAGGGAGGTGGTAGATGCCCCATCCCTGGAAACATTTGAGGCCAGGTTGGATAGGGCTTTGAGCAACCTGGTCTAGCTGAAGATGTTTCTGCTTATTGCAGGGGGTGTGGACTAGATGATCTCTGAAGGTCCCTTCCAACCCAACGCATTCTATGATTCCATGTGTTATGGTTTGGCTGCAGCCTGCAACAAAAGCGTCACGCAGCCGCCCCTCCCCCCACCGGGGTGTGGAGGAGAATGGAAAGAACCAGGCAGAAACTGGTGGGTCGGGATAAGGGCAGTTTAACAGAACAGCAGACAAAGGGAACAGGAACAACAACGATACAGATCAGGACAAAACACAACACAAACCACACAACCCACAGAGCCACTCTGCCGCACCGGAGTGGCGCCTGCGCTCCCAAGCTGCGAGTGAGTTCCCGCACCCAGCTCCCCCCCACCGGAACCCAGCGTGACGGCACATGGTATGGAATACCCGGCTC
>Ga0065711_1037363_pt1 | contig 19910 bp, 11 predicted proteins | sample Hoacrofraction12_FD_59098 | JGI IMG/M metagenome (GOLD analysis project Ga0065711, IMG submission 59098) | Hoatzin crop microbial communities from Cojedes, Venezuela - Epithelial fraction 12 v2 (version 2) | ecosystem: Host-associated > Birds > Digestive system > Esophagus > Crop | place... | reverse complement strand
GGAGCACTGTCTGCAGTTCTGGGCCCCACAATTTCAGAAGGATGTGAAGGTACTCGAATGCATCTGGAGGAGGGCAACAAAGCTGTTGGAAGGGCTGGAGGGAGTGTCCTGTGAGAAGCGCTTGAGGACTTTGCGCTTGGAGAGAAGAAGGCTGAGGGGGGATCTCATTGCTCTCTGCAGCTTCCTGAGGAGGGGACGTGGAAAGGGAGGTGCTGAGCTCTTCTCCCTGGGATCCGGTGGTAGGACCCGTGGGAATGGTTCAAAGCTGTGTCAGAGGAGGTTTAGACTGGACACCAGGAAGCATTTCTTTACCGAGAGGGAAAGACTTCCATAGGAGACTCACAGGAGTGGCTACTTCTATTTGCTGGTTGTGGGAGATGAGTCTAAAATTGCCCTTGTGCTTCCTGACAGTTTCAGCCTTGAGACCCATTTTGAAAGAGATCTACTATATGCAGAGAAAAATACCACTGTTTATGTATGAATACTTAATATAGATTAAAACAAATGTGTTAGAGAGCTGAATACTAGTAAGTATTGGAAATTATCACTAAGGCAAAATTAACACCTACTTTTGATACCTGATTGAACAGCATCTCAGAAAGCAACAGTATTGCATCGGAAGTGACAAATCTAGTCAATTACTACTTTCTGACATCTAAAAAATAATTATAAGAGTTCTGCTATGAAATGTGTTTTAGACTGCCATAACACTACTTTTAATTATTAACTTATAATTTGGCAAACTACAAGGTACATTACACTTCAGGAAGCTAAATAAACTCATAAAGCAGTGTCCTGGTTTTGGTTAACATAGAACCAATTCTCTTTTAGTGAATCTTCTTTACAGCTAAGTTCTTCTAAGTAACTGCATTTTTCTGAAGTTGGCTGCGTATTTGACAGACAGTGTCTGCTCCAAAGCTGATAACATCTGAAGTTTATAGTTATACTGACCTAACAATGGGAATGGAATACAGGAAAAGGCCCCTGTTTATAATTATTACTACAGCAGCCAAGGTCACCGACAGATCTCTTGGGTCCTGCAAGTGAGGAGTTGCAAAGGGTTGCACTTGCGGGGAGGGGCGGACAGAGCAGATGATGCGACATTGAGAAACGAGGTGTTCCATGCCATGCACGTCATATCCAGTTTAAAGCTGGGGGATCATGAGGGTCTTGATCTCTTCGTCCATGGCCGGCTTCTGAAGAGGACCCTGCCCCTTGGCCTGCCTGTGATCCTGATCCAGATTCCAATCCGTGCATTCCTGAGTCCCGCTCCTGTCTGCTGCCAGATTCAGTCCGGGACTGCCTGGTGCTGCCCAGCAGCTGCTGGCGGGACCCAGCTCCAGAAAATTCAGTATCGGTTTTGTATATTTTCATTATTTCTCTTATTATTAATATTATTAATATTATTAATATTATTAGTGTTATTAGTAAAGCTGTTTTAATATTCAATTTGTAAGTCTCTCTCCCTTTTCCTCCTTTTTTGCCTTCCCACGGTGGGAGGGTGGGGGTTAATGCGACAGGTTTATTGATGCGCAACATGGGGCTCCAGGGCCCAAGAGCAGGTCTGAATAATCTTACTGATTTGCTAAAAATAAATTCTGAATGTAAAGTCTTAGATTTTTACTTAAAATAATGTATTTGAAGCCATAAAGATATATCTTTGTGAGGGTAACAACAGGGAATTTTTAAGAATGCTGAAGAATGTCCAGATGCGTAGGTTCTTGGACATCATCAAAACTATTTGAATGACCCTCACAAAATATAATAAGTACCTCTATTGTCTCTACTACATGAAAAGGCACATGTAAAGAAACATTAACTAAAATGCTAACTGAAGTGTTTAAAAGCTCTGAGTTTAAAATAAGAGAGGTACTGTGGCAGGACATTAGCATGTAGTTGACCACTCTAGAAAAAGGTTAATTGTTTCAGTTCTTCTTGGTCCACTTCCTTTCAAGTCTACTTTGTCCCATCAATACTTCTGCCACCAGATGATCTTCACACGGTGGAAAACTATTTCTTCCTCTTTTTGACTGGAACGAAGGCTTTGTGTGAATCACCAGTTCAAGGTAAATGGGCCTCTTTCAGAGGAACTAGTATTATTTTCACTATGATTTGGAGAAAGGCAAAGCACACTACGAATTCTAATGTGTGTGCATAGAGGTGCCCAGGTATCCTGCCTCATTGCTTTTCCAAGATGCGCACATGCCAAACTCAGCTGAGTTTCTACAGCTTTGAACAAAACTAAACCCTCTCATTTCAAAATTATGACAAAGTGGAAGAGCTGATTTTATGCTTCTTAGGTTATTTTTCCATTCTAAAAGTCCAAATCACAGAACAGTTTCATATAACTGCTGTGGAAATCGATGGGATTAACTCCGGTGAGAGTTTTAGTTCTTTAGTTCCACTCTTCATTATCTGAATTGTGTTCTGTTTAATGCAGTAGGTGGCCAGATAGGCTGTCTCTCTGCTTATATGTATGTGTGCACTTACGTGTATATGTGTGTATATGTATATATTTGAAGAGGCGTAAGGACATGTGTCTATGGGGACGCAACAATGAACGTTAGATTTAGCTGTGAATAGCCCTCATTTACTATGTTCCATTCCTGCTTCAGCTGTATTTTCTTGTACCAATGTGTGCCTTTTTGGCTAACAATATATTTTCAGAAGACCTTTCATTTCCAGGAAAATAAAAGCTACAATCATAAGGAAAGCTGGCTTCTGCAGTTTTTTTGACCTACAGTATGGCAGTCATGATTATTTTAGAAGTGCAGCTGACCAATTGTATTAGTCCTTCTGGCTCACTCCTGCAATAGTCAGGAACTATTTTCTTATCTTTATTGTGTGTCTTCATACACCGGCTCATTCACTTATCTCGGGTATCTCAGGCTCAATTCTATTACAACATATTGCTCACGTAGTCTAAACAAGAGTGGGTATTTCTTGTTGGTAGGCGGACCAAAAGTTCGTTCTTGAAACTGATGGGTAAAACCCACAAAGCAGCAGTACATATTTCAAGCTCCTTTATGAGTGAATGAATAACCTTTTGATCATAGCAGAAAAGGTAAAAAAATCTCATAAAATTTGTAAGGGACTGAATGTTCCCTTTATGCCACAAAAAATACGAGCTCAGTATTTGGTATCTGTAGGGCTTCTTCTTTCAGAATAGAGGTGTTCCATGGACATTTTAGCATTGAGCTTCTACCTTCTGTCAAAGTGGACTTTCATCCTTCAGTTGGTAACAGCTACGTGTTGGTTGATTCCCAGACATTGGAAGCGTTATTCCTTTATACTATGTAAAGAAATTTTTGTTTTCTGCATTTATGTTGCCTTTAAATTTTTCAAGTGCCTGCACACTTCTTAATACAAATAGATTTATTTTTTACAAGTGACCTTTTAAATAGGGTGTATGATGTAACAGAAAGGAAAGAACATTAGTCTATTTTAACTCTGTGAAAGAGTAGCACCTACTTCCCCTTAAATTTTCAGTCCATGCTAAGCTTTTGGACAACATTAGGAAACTCAGCATGGCCTCCCATATTTCTGTAAAATCAGATTAGTAAAGTCACAGTTTAGAAGTTCCTACAACAACAAAACATATCAGAAAACCCAAGATTACAGCTTTCTGGCATTATATGTCACAGTCTCTAAAAAATACTATGCTGATGCATTTATTTCTCACAAACTCAGTTCATGTCAGTTATGTTTATGTACTTCCCTGTCAATTAACACAAATGGTAGCTTGCAACACCATTGAAAAAGGGAGACAAGTCTGTTCTACATGAGAAGGAGAAACTGAAAGAAAAAGGATTAAAAGAACCGAAATTTCATGTTTTCTTGGGCCATTCTAGTAAGCTGAGACAATTCCTAATACCATTTTGAAAGAATACTACCCACATGGGGGTGGCAAATAAACAGAGCCTTGCAGGACATGCATTTCATATTCACCAGTTCAACACTTGCTGTATTGTCTTGGCAGACCCATCTACGGGCAGGGCCCCGGTGGGACTTGAGAGACCGGGATTCCAGTTCCAATCCAGTCACTGGCCCATTAAGTAAGTTTGTGCAAATTATTAGTTTTCCCATCAGTAAAAACACGATAATGCTATCTGACTTGTAAAACACTTTGAGATCTACAGCTGAGGAAAAATAATAAGTAAGCAGGTGTGGTTACACTTGTTGAATTACTGATACAAGCTATGTTTTTCCAAACTCAGGCCATACCTGTTCTTAAAAATTTGCAGTGGTGCTGGCCACAAGTGAATTTTAGTGGATTCAGTCTGTGAAACAGGATGAGCACCCACTTTGTGTGGTACTCCCTAGAGCAGAAGAGCGTTTTAAGAGAGTCAGCTAAACCAGGTGAAAGCTGCAGTTCTGTAGAAGATGCCAAAGACGGCAGTCCTAGCTTAACAAACCCCTGCTGCAGGCTCCCTATAACATGAAAGCATAAATGTCTACTTAGAGAAAAACACAGAAGCGTGACTATGCTATTCCTTTTCTCCCTGTTACTCTCTCTTTTGTGCTTTCTCTCAAAAGTGCCTGCAGGTCATATTGGACAGAAATATTCAGAGCATAGCGATGCTTAGGTTGTAATGATACAGGGCAGAAATGCTGAGGTCATAGTGACACTGTTTAATTTAGGCCTCACTACTTTGTACAAACAATGCACGCCTTACTAACGACTATGCCCTCGAAGAGGAGCTAACAAACTGATAAAAGGGGAACAGCCAGCCCAGAAGGTGCCGAAAGCCGGATGGGTGCCGAAGAAGCATGACATTAACAAAGATCAAGGTAAAGACCGCAGGGGGAGATCGCGACCACTGACTCCATTCAGAACCAAAAAGACTGCACTCCCCCAGGTTGCGAGCGTGCGTAGTTAAGGATGGAGTATACTTGTAACATAAGCGTGTAACGCGACGAACCAATCAGAATGTAACAAGTGATTGGTGGAATTATCACCTAGCACCCACATCTGCACAAATACGCGATAAAGACAGTACCTCTGCTCTGTGTGTATATTGGTGTACTGCACACCGGGTGAACGATCCCGCTTTTGGGACAACACGGGTAGAATACCTCCGGCTGTAATCTTGACAAACGTCCCCAGCCACGAAGAAGTGGCATGCAGTTAGGAGGTTTCAGACAAAACTGCTATTGCAGAAAGAGTTGGGGATTTCCTTCACTGCGATCCTATTCTTAGCCTGCGCTGTAGCACAGTACCAGGAGATGCTGCTGGTCTTTCACAAGAAGCATGAGATCTTGTTAACAAGCCCCTTAGCATTTTTCTCCACGCAGCAGTGCTGACCCTATGCCAAATTCCTCATCTTTCCCTATTTACAACGGTTTGCATGGTACCAAATGTGCTACTTGCTGTGAAGAATGAAAATACTGTTGTAGTAGGGAATATGAATCATGCCAGCATTCCTGTGCGACATTTGCAGATACCTCACTGACATTTATCTGGATCCTTTTCTTTCCTCTGTATTTTTCCCTCAGATTTCACTTTACTATATTGTAGTTTCAGTACAACATGGTTGCTGACATGTGAAATCTTAGTTTTCGTGGTAGTTCTTTAATATGTTTTTGGTATAGCAGATTTCTTTCAGCTAACACGAAAAATCTATGTTTTCTAGTTGAAAGTGCACATACATGCATTTCTTTGATTTTAACAGAGTTCATTCTAATTTCCTATTTCCATTTTCTTTCTGGAAAGGAGGAATCATTGACAGATTTTTGTGGTGGCTTTAGAACTATATAGCCATTTCTTATAAGAAAAGATATACTGAAATTATATAATGTAGTTTATTCTAACCGTGTATTTTTATTTCTAAATGTTACTGTCCACAATATATATGTGTATTAATAGGATTTGCCATATTCACTTTACCTGAATTTTCCTAAAATAACTACCTCCTCCAACAGCTGACTTTTCCTTCCTTACCTGTTTTTCAGAAGCCATTGCTTTCAAAAGATTTTTATGTGAAGACCCTAGCGTACCATCAATAGAATCACAGTTTTCTATTTCACCACTTCAAACTGTGAGAAGTGCTGCTAAGTAAAAACAACTTTAAGTATCTACAGTATACTGGAATTACATGAAGGGGCAGAAGGAAGAAAAGAAGGAATATTTAGGGACATTATTTAAGGATTTATTACGAGATTAAGGGGCACCCTATTTGTGACGGGGGCTTGCACTTGCTTCAAGTTCTCTTAGGCAATGAATATATCATTCTTACTGCCAGTCAACTTGGTCATTCACTATGATTCAATCCTTTCAAACACCACATTTAACACAGACACAGATAATGTCATGCTCCACTGAAAATGTTGCTACTAGTCTACACAGTCCAACAAGTGCAGCCCAACAGAAAAGTCATACTAGAACAAAGACCAGTGCTAAACAGTGTGAGAAATATGCAGCACCAAATGTAGTAAAACCTAACTCTTCAGTATAGCTCACTTCATCTGGATTTAATAAGAGTTTTACCAAAGATTTAAAAACAACAAAACAAAACAGAAAAGGGCAGGGTTGAATCTTATTTCTGTTTACAGCTCCAGCTGGTTTTTAGGCATTCTTACTTTGAAAAGTTTCCTGTCAAGTGTAAGGCCATGTTGCAGGTCTAGAAGTAAATCAGTCACAGGACCTCCCCATACCAAGAAATTAGAAAGAAGTGTCATTGTCATCTAGGAGTCATTCAGAGAAGGTCAGATACAGACAGATGAATGAAAAGGAGGTTTAATGCAAAGAGTTTTGAGTAACCTCTGTCTCAGCACATGTCAATTTTGCCTAGTAAACATTTGACATACAAATTTTATCTATAGTACGCCAGGACAAATCTGTTTGCATTTCTACACATGCAACTACAAGTGACTCCAGAGAATCTGCACAACGAAGCATCACTGAGGGTCACATCAGTAGAAAGAAAAGAGTTCATATGGAGGATATTTTATACAGTCCTTTCCACCCCCACATGTACAAATAAATGCTCTGGTTTTCCCTCAACATACTTACTGTTGAGTATGAATTCAGATATGAAATTACATTAGAGCAAAATGTACAGAAATGTGGTTCATCGATGTCTTCTATAACCACTCAGTCTTTAGCAAAGCTGAAATCTCTGAGGAGATCCTGTTTGCTGAAAGTTTTTATTGCAGCATCCAAGACAGAAAAGTTAACAGAAATTGTGTCACCCAGAAGTACTTCACCACTTGTGGACCAGGGTGCCCACTTTGGATACATCAGGAGTGCTAATGATATTACTGTACCACAGCTTTGATGTGGAATCACAGAAATATTTTTAACCAGGGACACAAAAAGAAATTCTACGGTAAAATCTTCCAATTATGAGGAGTTATGTCTGTTAAAATAGCTAACTCCTATAATACTTTGTTCCCATTTTTTTTTTTTTTTTTTACGTGTATACTTTCCCCCAACAAGTGACCACTGCAAGAAGATTAGATTTAGGAAGAACCCAAGTGACTAACTGGTACTGCTTGAAATACATCACAGGTGAGATGCATTGCTGATGGTATTCCCCACTGAGGTACAGAGTTAGAGAATCACAGTCTGGCTACAGGCTTTATGTATCATACAGGACTCTCTGTCCAGCCTCTTCTGTTACTTAAATAAGTACAAACAGCCAATTGTCTCAAATATCTAGGCTTAATTAGAACAAAATTTCCCATAACAAACTAGTGTATAACACTCAATCTAGTGTTTTATAACACTGCTTGATAAACTTATTAACTATCCCGACACGATGCTTTGCACAGAGACAGTATTCATGCCACTTGCCAAAGTAATCTCTCTGCTCTGAGAGCTGCAAAGACCACAGCTTATCAGTTTGTAATAATATTTTGATGAATATTTGGTAAATGAAGAGTTAGACTGTGCACTTCAATTCCATAATAATATTACTGCATTCATGATCTGGGGACATTTACATCACCACCACAGTCTTCAGACAACTCTTCTTTTAACAAGATTTTTTTGTTTGTTTTTTTAAGCCCAGGTAGGCATATGGGCACCAAAATTTCATCCAGCATAAATAAGAGCTGGCTGTGTTGTCTCTGAAATAAATATAGGTTTATCAGGAGCAGAGACTTGCAGCAACAGCCCAAAAGGTAAAGGAGGAAGATAAAAAAATCTATACCTGCTGCCCTTCTGTAACCACTGGTTTTCCTCCTTACCACTTGGTGGGCTGGTGAGTGGGTTTGGCTGAGAAGAGTTCTGCCCACTCAGGGATGCGAAATAGAAAAGACAGCATAGCAGAATCAGGCAGAAGGTTGGGCTTCCATGTGCTAAGCACCTTCCCTAACCCCAGCAGTTTCTAGAGATCCTGATTGCCACCTCTCAGAGCATTTGCCACCAGCTCCTCACCTCCCCCTGAAAAGCACCTCAACCACACATCCTCATCAATGTCCAGGCAAACAAACTGCACCTGGATCCAATGACTCAGAGGACTGTTTCCAATCCCAGGGACGTGAGTTGCTGCTTTTCCTTCCTTCCTCCCCCACCTCCCATTCCCCGTCTAGCTACCCTCTTCTGGCTCTTCTTGCTTCAGTACTTCTGCTTAGAGGTGACTACTATCAGATGACCCCACGGCGATGCCAGGCTACCTCCTGGATGATCTATTGTTCACTGGAAGGGACGTCAAGCTGTAACTGTCCCAGTCCACTCTTCTCCTGCCTCTGACCTCACTGGGAGAGGTGAACACCTGGTTTGCTTGCCCTTAAAGCTCACCCCAGCACCACAATTAGCTGTGGGTGCCAGGGAAAAATGGAGATTGTGAGAAAATAAAAAAGCTGGGTAATCAGCTTACGGAGGAGAATGGTCCTGGACATAATTAGTCAAGGCTATAGAGAGTCTTTTCACAATAAATGTCTGCCTCACTTTATTTCCTTAAACACAGACCAAAAGGAGAAAGAAGCATATCAAATACAAGTATTGAATGTTTCGCATAGCTTACAGACAAAGAGAGCTTTACCTCTCTGAAACTCATTTGCCATTGCTCACTCTTTCTCGCAGACCCCCAGTTACTTGCTGGGCTGTGAAGGACAGGCTGCAGCAGCTAATGCTTTGCACATTTGCTGGCATCTGCAGAGGCTCGGTGCTTCAGCCTGGGCTGCCACATCCCACGTTCACCCTGACGGTGTGCATCTTTCTTCTGTTATGTGCATTGTATGACGGACCCTGTGGCCTGTGCAAACTCCCTGGGACCCCTGTTCAGGGCAGACATGCTGTAGCCAGAATGTGGTAAGGCAGAAAACTCTCCTGATCTCCTACTACATCTGTTCCTGATTCATCTTTTGCCACTTGCCAAGGCGCATCGCAACACTAGAGGCTTTCAATACTGTCTGCAACTAATATTCATGACTAGGCCTGGTAAAAAATGGCTAACCATGTTGTTCCAAGTGCCCTGCTGTTAGACAGATGTTGATCCACTCTGCTGTTCCTGGACCTTTGTCAGCTGTTCTCACAGAGAACAGACAGATTTTTATTTATTTTTTCTTTAAACATGGTGCTTTTAGGACATTCAGAGCTGCAGGTAGCGTCAGATGTGGAAGTGACTCACATTGTCCCAGACTATCTCCTAGCCATATGGACCTGGCATCCATCACTGAGATAGCCATGGCACAGCTAGCTCATTTAGACAACAATTATTACCATATTTGTTACTATTATTCCTTCTGCCCCTGTGCCATGTTATGCACATGAATTTTCTATTCAGTGCATTTCTTCTTAATAAAATGCCCACTGTTTCCTCTAGCAGGAAAAGGCTCATTATGTCTGCTGTTCTCCCTCCTCCTTTTACTCAAAACATTTCCTTTCCTGTCTTTCATACAAAATGTTAACATTTTACACTACTTTGCAGTAACAAGCAGAACAAGAAAGTGTAGTGATTTGCTGCATGGGGCTAATGGATACTGTCAGCCAATCCATCAGCTTATAAAAAGCATATTTATTTGAAACCACTGGATATGCTAACTGAAGAACCAAGCTCAAGCTGCACCCTGCTGTGGTTTTACTCTATATTTTGTTTTTTGGCAAAATTAAAGCCTATTGTCTCATAATTGCTCTTTCATCAGACATCTGACTGCTTGGATCAAAATACAGAACTGAATGCCGAGACCCGCAACCTTCCTGGCAGTTTTCCTGTGTGTGAGGTACAATGTTCAAATCTCCTTGACGTTTAGGAGCCAAGTAACATGTTGCATAAAGCCTATGCCAATCATAACCAAGGTGTTAGTTTTCTGCAGGCATAAATACTCCGCTTGACATATATTGGAGCCACCCTGTTGGAGGGAAATGGTTACGTGATAGCATCGAGGAGACCTATTTTACACAACTTCTTCCCAACCTGTTATTCTACTTCCCTACCTACTCAGAGTTTGACCTCATAATTCTGTGGCTGGCTAGTACAAAATGTCCATGTGAATACCTTCCTACACCAAGTCCCCTAAATTATCCTCTGTCCCAGCTCTTCCTGTTTGTAATCTGTTGGGATTACAGAGCTGGTTTGGGCTTTGGAGCACAATGCTGAAATTTGTGATATTAAACTGAAATATTCTCATTTGCAGTGAGCACACGATTCACTAAGGCACAGTTCTGGACTGCTCCTCATTTCAAATGAGCAGTTCAGAACAGTGCCCTAGTAAATCCCTGGGCAACATTTATATTTTTCTTTATTACAACAGCTCTTACATTTAAGAGTGTGGTATTGAATATAATAATGAATTTGTCAAACTTCATGAATTTAAAAAACTGAAGGATAATTTTAAAAACAGCTTAGAAAAATCCAGCAGCAAATGGACCTCCATGAGGTGAAATGAACAAAACAACTTGTAAAACAGTCAAAATCAAAACATTTTTCCTTTTATTCCATATGCAAAACAGCCCCACAGGGTTACAAACCTGTGAAAAGAGTAGAAGATTAACAACTAGCAAAATAATTTAAAAACGAAAAGGCCAAAAAACGTATCTTCAAGGTGAAAAAAAAATACTGATGTCTGTTGCTTTGAATATAGTGAAGTATAACTTTGAGAAACTCTTTTGTTTTATGACACATTTATACCTTCAGTTTCTTTTACCTAAATTATAGAATATCTAATTCGGAACCGAGCAGCATTTTTCCTTGTGGAAACAGCACCCTATTCTCTCTCCACAGTACCAGATAATAGCTAGCAGGTGCTACTCTACTACACCAGGCTCAGACTATATCATATGATAACATATAAAAACTCTTTTAGATAGTGGATATATTAGATAGTGCAGATCACTAATTATGACATAATAGTTAAAATTGTGGAAATAACTAGAAAGATACCACCTTCAGGAACAATTAAAAAGCAGACGTACAAGGACACTGTAATAAATGACAGCAAAATTTTGACATGGATTTGGGACAAAATGAGGTTGTAATTTCAGTTTGCAGACAGTTTCCAATGGCTGATTCTTATTTTACTTGGGATTAATACAACAGGACATATTTTCTGTCATAATTACAGAAATACTAAGAAAAAACCCAAACCAGTCCCTCTAAATGGCAAACTTGTAGGTATCCTGAAATGTATCTGCAATGTTGATGCAGGAGCCAATAAGTATGAGGACAGGCTGAGGGAGTTGGGGCTGTTCAGCCTGGAGAAGAGAAGGCTCCGGTGCGACCTTCTAGCAGCCTTCCAGTACCTGAAGGGGGCCTACAGGAAGGATGGAGAGAGGCTTTTCACAAGGGTGTGTAGTGATAGGACAAGGGGGACTGGCTCTAAACTAAAAGAGGGCAGATTTGGATTAGATATTAGGAAGAAATTCTTCACCATGAGGGTGGTGAGGCACTAGAACAGGTTGCCCAGAGAAGCTGTGGATGCCTCCTCCCTGGAAGAGTTCAAGGCCAGGCTGGGTGGAGCTCTGAGCAACCTGGTCTCGTGAAAGATGTCCCTGCTCATGGCAGGGGGGGTAGGAACCAGATGATCTTTAAGGTCCCTTCCAACCCTTACCATTATAAGATTCTATGATTCTAAGTGGCTCTTCTTTCTCAGGAACAGGAAGCTAAATCCTGCATGACTCAGAACAATCACATAGTAAATTAACCAGGTTGTTGAAGGTTGCTAATTTCACCTGTTCAGCTGCTGCTAACACGAACTACTAGCAAATCCATTTTCTTATTTTCAGACAGAAAATGTCCAGTTGCAGGGCACTGGACAGACACGTTTTAACATTATGTTGGCTGAAGCATTCACTTTAGCATTTCACAGAAGAACCCCATGCAGCACTGATTCAAAGATCCGATAGGAAAAACGTAACAGTACAATGTATACTGTTAAGCAGATACTTTTTATTGCGGCACCGGGCACACGGGGGATTTCTCCTCCAAACGTGCGTGCCAGACACCCTGTTGCTTCAGGTTAAATACAATCACACATGTAAATACTCATCATATTTCTAAGAACTAATTAGCATATGTAAATATCTTTCACGCATGTCTGTTAGCATCTTTGGGTGGTCTTTGGGGGTCCAAAGATAAAGGCCCATCCTCTTCATCACGGTGTTCACTGATTGACCTTTGTTTCTGCGCAAACTCAGTTCTAGGATCACATACATCATGTCCTTCAGGTTGTTTGGCTCTGGTCTTGTTGCTTTCTTGGTGCCTCCTTATCTCTGTAGCTTGGTGCATTTGCCCTCCCAAGGCCGAGCTGTCTGGAATAGAATTATTTAGGAGTCTCTTTTATCCTACAATTATCCCAATTATTTGCTGAGAACCAAGACCACTTTTGTTTCACTTAATTATTTTGTCTAACGACTAAGTGATAGCTTGTGCCCATGTCCATCCACTACCTTCCTTAATAAGAAAACAGGGATTAGTGTAACAGTTACATCATTAGATCACTATGCATACAGGAATACAAGTTACAATACTAAAGACTACTAAAACCTAGAAAATATTAAGGCTTTTTTGTTATAGTTTCACATTTCTTACAATCCCCTCTATCAGCACTGTCTTCAAAAATACCCGCACAGACACAAAGCATGTATGATGACACACACAAAGCACATATGATGCTCTGTTTGCACCTAGCTAAAAACAATCTTTCTTGCGCACCTGAAGAATTTATATTGTTATTCAGACACAAGTATGGTTTAATTCATTGTGGTTTGAAAGGGGTTCGCTAGGCCTAACACCTACTGCCTTTGCAAATGACAGCATTTGGCCGAGGTTTCCCACAATTTTACTTTAGTGCACTGAGCTAATGGATCCTCACGAATGCCTCTGAACATCCATGTACAGACATGGCACGAGTTGCACCACTTTGGAAAAAAAAGAGAAAAGGTCAACACAGTGCTTGCAGTTCATAGTCAGCTTTTCAGGCGTTTCAAAACACCTAAGAAATACACTTTGTTGGTACACAAAGTTTCAAGACCAGTCTCGGGCATTTTTTTTTAATACTGACCTCCTCCCTGCTGATTCTTCATGATGACAAACAACCCTTTGCTTCGACTGGGGTGCTCAGTGTATTTTGGAAGGGAAGTTAGATGACTTTTTTTTTCTGTTGTGATATTGTTTTACTTGCTTTTTTAGAGAAGGGGCACCTGGGTGCACATCTTGTGTGTGGTGGTAGGGTTTATTGGGTGGAATCTGCAACTTTTCTGCGTCTTTCTAACTATTCCTAATCTAACAGAGAAACACAGCTGTCCTACCAACCCCCTCTTTCCCTTTATCCTTATGTCATCACAGCTACAAGAGCACAACTGCTTTCCCAAAAGTGGGATCGTTCACCCGGTGTGCAGTATGCTGATATACACACAGAGCAGAGGTACTGTCTTTATTGCGTATTTGCACAGATATGGGTGCTAGGTGATAATTCCACAAAGCCAGCACACCGCTTAGCAGAGTCACAAGGACTTTACACTGTTACAAAACCAAGGAAACTACTCATTACATTCTGATTTGTTCATTGCGTTACACACTCATCTTAAAGGTATTTTCCTCCTTTATTTAACTACGTGTGCTTGCAAGCTGGCGGCGGTGCAGTCTTTCTGGTTCTGAATTGAGTTGGCAGTCACGATCTGCCCCTGCCACCTCTCGTGTAGTAACCCTAGATTTTTGTTGACTTCATGCTTCTTTAGCAATCTTTCAGCTTTCCGCGCCTTCTGGGCAGGATGTTCCCCTTTTACCAGTCTGCTAGGTCCTCCTCAAGGGCATAGTCGTTAGTAAGTCATGCATTGTTTGTACTAAGCAGTCAGGCCTAAATTAAACAGTGTCACTACGACCTCGGCATTTCTGCCTTATATCACAACTGTGATGTTAGAAGGGTAAAGCAGTAACTCCAACACGTTAATAATGGTACTCCAACCTAAATGTTCTAACAGGTCATTTAAAACAAAGACTCCCCCTACTTTCTTACCAGCTGATTTTGCTTCCCGGTTTTGTTGGAACGTTACGTGCGTCTTGAGAATACAGCGAGCCAAAGCCACAGCTGTTAATGAAGATGGGTAGGAGAAGCTGATGAATCTGTCTGAAGCCTTTCCTTCCCATGTGAGCAACTACCATCAGAACACAAACTATCGTGAAGGTGAACTGACTGAGTACAGAGATGGAGGCTGGAGATGAAAATGATGATACGACATGATAGCAACCTGATCTAGTTAGCAGTGTCCCTGCTCGCTGTAGGGGTGTTGGACTAGATGACCTCTAGGGGTCCCTTCCGACCCAAAACTTTCTATGATTCTATGTATGGGACAGGATAGCAACAGTTCATCATAAATTTAAAAACGGACTCTTGGGGAACAATGAGGAAGATGAGCTTGAATAGGATGGAAGTTATTCATTAAGAGAACTCTTTACTAATTTATAGATTTTCTGCTCCGCTGCCTTTCTTACAAAACTACTGCAGTTCATTTACTTATTTCCTAGCACACTGAGCTCAAGATTTTAGCCAATACATATCATAAGAGGGGCATGGTTTCTAAAAACATACTGTTTTTATAAAGTTTTATGTAAATACTTGGTAGGCGTTAAAGCAGCCCTCTCGATGTATGCTGCTCAAAATATTACATTTCTGTCCATTGTGCAGAGAACAAATCCTTTCCCAATATGTATGCGTGTGCTTCGTAACTAATACAAACGCCTGTTCAAACTCTGCACACACACACATCAAGAACCATGCCAATCAGTAGCAAAAACATGCAGAGATAAACAAGATGGGTGCATTTATCTATATGGCGAATGTTACTGGGATGGGGTGCCAGCAGTTTACTACTATGTTGCAAAGCAATTCATAATACAATAGATATTCTACCCAGTTTTTCTTTGTTGATATCATCTGGTGCCCCTGTGCTCCTCAAAGCCAACATGTTTTTCCTCATAATCTTGTAGCATGTTTCCCAGTGAAACTGCATTTCTGACACAATCTTAAAGACTTATGGTCATGACTCTCTTCCAAGTACCTCCACCTCCATCAAAATATCCATCCAAAAAACATTGTAAATATTTTATATGTCGTCAAGCTCCAATTAATCTTAATTCCACTGGTTTTTTAAAAAAATTTCATCACACACAGAGATTTTGGATTTACTGCAACGTGAAATATAGTCTATATTGTGCACTGGCATAAAGGACTTCTTTTTAGCTATCCTCTTGGGTTACAGGGAACTGAAATAAGTAGAGAGCCCTTAAAACAGAAATTTTCCATTTATATTTCGAATGGTTCAGCACTTTCAAACTAAGCCAAAGGGAATAAATAGCACTGAATGTGTAATTCAACTCAAAGCAACACAACGTGATTTTTTTAGCCTAACGGAAATACAATACTTCAGACTATTGAAAGGAAGCTCTTTATGGTCTCTTGCTGTGAAAGAACAAATTCTTTGCACAAAACCACCACGAAAGTGCTGTTATTGTTGTCAGTATGGCCAGGTGGCTAAGAGAGTGGACTGAGCCTTAGAATAGTCCCTTTACATTTCCGATAATAAATAGCACTAGAATGTTAATCATTTAGATTTAGCTTTATAAAGGAATTAAATTTGAGAAAGATTAATTTTTATGGCATAATTCCTTAGGGGATTTTTTTGTGTGTGTCAGATACTCCTAAAGACCTCATGATTCTTCTATATGTAAGTTTGACAGAGTTCTGTGGACTCCACTTTGTATTTTAGTCTTTCAATCATTGCACCTTCAGCAAGAGAGAGAAATTCAAAATCCGGTGATAAGGACCTATATTTATCACAAGCAATGTAAAACAAGGTACTTTGGAAAGGTACACCTCATCTATCTTTTCAACTCCAGTTATTATCTGAAGGAGTCCTCCAGAAAAAAAAAAAAAAATAAAAAAATAAAAGGAAGAAACAAAAAGAATGAAAAATCAATTCAAAACATGATACTGAAAAAGACTATTTGTGGTATCCTGCTCTCCTACCCTTGTTTGGATTAATATTATGCTTTATTACTGTTAGTGGTTTATATAACCTGACTTCTATCAAATTTCAAAGCTTTAATCCAAGGTATACCTGAGCAGCCTTAAATCCCTACAAGAAATTGATGTAGCAAGTATTTTGTTTACAGTCTCTCACACTATCATCATCATTATTTTACAAAAACTTTTGTATATGTAGTAGCCATGGATGGCTAAAAAAAAGAAACCACACAAACCAAACAAAAAACCCTCTAATAAAAGGCATTTTTTAAAAAAAACAAGTTTCTTAAAATAACTTGGTCTACATGAATGCAAGTAAGACTGGAACAAGAGTACTTTTCTGAGTATGCATCCAAAAAATGAAGAGCTCTAAATTCTTCTAATGCCGATTCATTTCAGAGGTTCTTCCCCTTGGCTTGGGCGTAACACTTCAACCATGTTTTGTACTTATCAGCTGCAGGAGAGAGCAGTACCGCTATCTTCTTTCCTCCTGGGAAAGCAGTGCTTTCGGCAGGACTCAAATGACAGCTTGGATCAGAAGCCTGCTCCTAAGAGGCACCTGGAAGATTGCATCATTTTTGTGCTGTGTAAGTAGGGTGAAAATGTCCATGTTTTACAAGATGGCAGATAATTGCCCTGAAGGGGTCTTCTTCAGAGAGCAACAACTCACTGATGGAAAACATTAGAAGGACACGGTATGAAGAGGAAAATTGTGAGGAAGACTTTTTTTTTTTTTTAAGTGGTAGTTTAAAAATAATGGTCAAGGATGCCCAAACTAGAGACCTACAGAGCCATACCAATTTTAAGTGTTTTCAATTAGAACTGCCTGCTGAGAGTGCACAGGGAGACCAAGAAGAATCTTAAATTTTATAAAAGGCCATTTGTCCAAGAGCTGCTGACTCAGAGGAAGACGTTCATTAGTCACTGAGACCTCTGGAGAAGATTCACAGAAAACAGTACAACGAAGGAAACCAGTAATAAATGCACACAGAACACAGCACAAAGAGATCTGAAATACTGCTATTTTATGGACTTCTTGTGTCCTGAAAAAAACACTGTCCTGAAAAAAAAAGCTAGAGAATTTAAAATCCACAGCGGTTCAAACCCACAAATCCTGATCCCACAAAGCCAATACTGCTTCTCTGTATCCTCCCGCCTTCTCCAGTCACCACACGGAAAAAGATGTCCTGAAGAAAGAAAATACTTTTAAAAACCAAAAATGCTTCACAAGTTTTTTCGTCATCTCAAGGACTTTCTGTTTTCTTCTTTCCTCACCCTGTTCCCCTTTCTTTACTGTTCTCATTTATCCATGGACTTTCCCAAGCCCTAACCTCTTCTTTAGCTAGTTGTATTTTCTTTCTCCCAGGCAATTATCTCTCATTACTCTCCAATTAATCATGCTTTTTCAAAATGATCCTGTAAATTCACATCTCCTGCACAGTTTTACCACCCACTCACCTCTCATGTAATCCAGCAATTTGATTTCAAAGGGAAGTGTAGGCTACCAGTGCTCTTTATCCTTTCTCTTTCCAATGGAGTGTATGTATACAGGGAAAATTTTCCTCTTCTGTGACTCTGCTCTGAAGTTTTGCTAGAAAGGAAGTGAAGCAACATACATTGTAGCAGTTACAGTCTAAGGGCCTTGAGACCCATGTCTCCTTCCCTCACAGGCCAGTTGCTAAATCAGACTACATTTTTGCAGTACACCATGCAATTGCCTCTGGCTCTTGTACTGCCGTTGCATGACTTCTGGTTAAGGACTCAGGCTACAATTTCAAACTGAAGGGAGCATTGAAAATATTAAAAACTCCACTACGTAAGTTACAACAGAAGCATTTCTAATGGATTTTGAGACATTTCATTTTCTCACAACAAATGACAGGTATTTCAAGAAAAATAAGTATTTTCATTATGTATATGGGGAAGGGAGGGAGGGTGAGAAAGGTACATTCCTTTCAGCAGAATAGAGCTATGTCAACCATAGATTTTTCACTGACCCTCGACCTAAAGAAACACAAACCTGGTTTCAAGCCTGAATTTTAAGGAACAACCAAACGTGTAAACTGATGAGGAACAGACAGGTGTTCCGAGGGTTCAAAAGGACTTCTGAATAGAAAGACTAGGAATATTTTTCCACTTTTTTTTTCCACTTTGTAGGTACATGGCAATACCAAAGATCCTAGGATTAGGAATCAGGATTTAAAAGCTGATTTCAAGTGCTGAATCAATTTAATACAAAATTTCACAATAGCAGCATTACCTTACAAGAACATACAGATGGATACATAAGCTACCACTTCTGCAAACAAGATGACGGCAGGTTCTGGCTGAATGTGCATACTTACTATGAACTACATAAATTTACAGATATTAAGATTCAAAATTAATAGGAGACATCATATGCACATGTAGCTTCTGCTCTCTTTCCAAGTACCGTATGTTCCTACTCTTACAGGTTGTTTCCTACTGCTCAGAAATGTTTAGGGAGTTGCCTAATACATGTCTAAAAACTGAATTAACAAATCTCCCCAGACTTTATTAATTGTGAACACAAAGGAAGATTTTTCCCTAGGAAAGTCTGTAAAATTGTAAGGCAGGTAGCAACTACAAGTTTTTTTCTGTGGTCTCTTTTCAGAATAGGTTTAAAAGGAGGCAGAGCTCCTTAGCCAACAGATACTTTTTTTTGCATTACTTTGCAGATTTATATTACACATTCAACTGAGTACTAAAAAGGGAAATAAATGTTCTTTTATTGTTCCTCATTTATATTATCTATTCCACAACTAGATAAGGATTTCTGTTTTTCATGATGAGTCCAGGTTCCACACTTCTCTAACAACCAGTATGTTAAACTCTTCTTCCTTAGTTTCTTTCCCCAAGTTCCTCCATCCTTGCTCACTACATGTGCCAAGAGCAAAATCCCCATCCAGTTATTTTGCTGTATCCTTTCTTCTCTTGTCGCTTAACAACACCTTCAATCCCAAATTTTCTTTTTTTTTTTTTTCCTGGTCCTTACAAAAAAAACCCTAATTCCCTCCCCTAGGTTCTCCATTAAGAAACAAAAAAGCTGAATACAAACCATACTGTATTGATTGATTGCACTGAATTGTGCCTTCCTCTGCAAACCAACTGCAAACATAACAACATGTAAAAAATACTAAGTTGTCGGCTGTTCTGAGCCACAAAGAAGCCAGAATTAGTTCCCATCCATTATAAATCAAGATACAGATCACTATCTTCAGCCATGCACTTAATTAGATAACTGCCACTGTTAATAATGTTTTTAAAGCTCCACCCCATTTAAAAACCAAACGAGGCCATAAATCACAGAATCACAGAATGGTAGGCGTTGGAAGGGACCTCTGTGGGTCATCTAGTCCAACCCTTCTGCTGAAGCAGGGTCACCTACAGTAGGCTGCACAGGACCTTGTCCAGGCGGGTCTTGAATATCTCCAGAGAAGGAGACTCCACAACCTCCCTGGGCAGCCTGTTCCAGTGCTCCA
>Ga0065711_1037362_pt1 | contig 19910 bp, 10 predicted proteins | sample Hoacrofraction12_FD_59098 | JGI IMG/M metagenome (GOLD analysis project Ga0065711, IMG submission 59098) | Hoatzin crop microbial communities from Cojedes, Venezuela - Epithelial fraction 12 v2 (version 2) | ecosystem: Host-associated > Birds > Digestive system > Esophagus > Crop | place... | reverse complement strand
GGGAGGGCCTGTTCCGCGCTCGGCTGGCGGCGGCTCCACCAGCGTGAGGTTCCGCGGCGCGGCGCGGCCGCCCCCGCAGAGCGGGGCGTTCACGCCTGCAGCTGTGAGGGTGACACCCGAACTCCCGGAGTCCCGCGGATGGATGTTTGTAATGCGTCCGTCCCGGCGGCTGGCTTCTGGCAAGACCGTTCCGGGGGGGAAGGAAGGGAAATCCCGTCACGTTCCTTTTGTTTTCCTTGTAGGTACCGCGGAAGTACCTGCTCTCCACCGCCTTCCTTGTTTAGCTTCACCTTGGGGTCAGCCGGCCGGCAGCATGGCTTCGGCCGAGAGCACCTCGAAACGCTTCCCGGTCCTTGTTTCACTGCTGCTGGTGCTGCCAGTCGTTGAAGCCCTGGATGCGGGAGACACCGTTGCCTTCCTGCTAGGCCTCGCCATCAGCGTTGTCGGGCTCTGTGCCTGCCTGGGCCTGTATGCAAGGAGAAGGAACGGGCAGCAGTGATTTCAAGAAGATGCTCAGACGAAGTGAATTTCCAGACGCGGCTTGGGGTTGAGATCTGGGGTGTAAAACCGAGCTTTGGTCCTGGGTGGTAGTAGAGATTTCTGCAAATCCCTCTTACTGTGCAATGCAACAGAACCGAGACTGTAACCAGTAAAAGGGATTTGTGGGGTCTGTCCTCATGACAGTAAGATGATCTTACATCGCTTGTGGTTAAGTATTGCCTTAGAGAAGGGTAAGACCTTTCTGAAAGGGGAAGGAGAACCACAGAGTGGTTCACAGTAAATGTTTATAAATGGAACGTGTGAGGGAGGCCATGAAGAAGTTCTACACTTTTGGTTTCAAGGGTTAATCAGGAGGAAGCAGCTATTAATCTTCAGTCAGGATGACAGAGCTTTGGAGGTACTCCTAACTAGATAGCTAGCGAGCAGACTGCTTTGACTTGTGTGCGTGTGCTCACATTCTTTGTAATGACAGCTAACACCTAGCAGCTCACTTCTGCTGTCATGGGGATGAGACTTCAGAGAACTAAGAAAACATGGAAAACGTTTTTTTTTATGTATTTTTATTTTAGAATGTGCCTCTCCTGTAGCCTGTGTTCTTGTTACCAAGTAGATACAATTAAGAATGGGACCGCTATTTAACGTGTATTTCACGGAAAAGTACATGTAAGGCTACGTAAAACAGATTAAGGATATGTTTTTTGTGTCATTTGTTTTTTATCTCATTTGGTTTTTGTACTCAGCTTTCCTTTAGGCACTCCAGGTTTAAGGCTTATTTCATTTGGTGGGTTGGTTTTTTTTTCCCCGAAACCTTATGTCTTATTATGGGGAATTACGTGTAGCATTTCTGCATTAGGGGGTTATTAGAATTATAACAAGGCAGCTGTGCATGTGTGGAAAGAACACGTTTTGTTAAAATCCTGGTTTTAGTCAACAGGTCCATCGTTCTCAGGTGTCTTCCTCATGACAAACTTAGTTGCTAGCTAAACATTTAGGCTTCTTACCTAACTGAGTGTCCTATGACTTCTACAGGAGATTAGGACCAAACCAAAGTCAAAAACCCTGATGCAAAATGGGAGGTGTAAATAGTCTTACTCTATTCATGCTCAGTCAGATTGTATGGTATATGGTTGAAAGACTCGACTCAGTAGCATAACCAGGTCCTTTTTCTTTAAATACCAAAGGTGAAGTGGCACAGCCAAGAACTTCTGCCAGAAGTCCCTCTGGCTTGTGAGGGTGTGCTAGTTGTCTGCGTGAGACAAGGAGCACAATCTGTAACAGCAGCAGAATAAGGAGCATAGGAGCGTGAGCTCTGCACCATTCACAGAATCTCCTTCTGGTCTTGTGCTGTGGACACTTGCTAGAAAGCTTGGCTTTTGTCTTTCAGAGCTGGTGAAAAAGGTTAAATGGGATACAGAGCTATATCTTTTGATACTATTCCTCCCCTTCCTCTGTAAGTGTCTCTGTTCAGTGGAGCACAAAGCCATGGCTAGAAGAGTTGTCAGGCAGGTCTTACACAAGTGATTGGGTGGGCCGATCACATTCTCCAATTCTAAGATGTCTGTATTCTGTGTGCCACTTGTGGCTGGTTTGACTTCTTTCTCCACCCTCTGAGGAGACAGAACTCCTGATTATCTCAGTTTTGCAGTTTATGTCCCTCTCTCATGGTTGATAGAGGGAGGATGGTAAAACGAAAGCTTCCAAAGTTGGGTGGCGTTGAAACTGTAGGACTCAGCCCAGCAAGCCACAAGGATGTTGGATTCTGCTCTCAAGTTACAGGAATAATAATGGTCACAAAGCTACTCCAAGTCTTGCCAGGTAGCTCTTCTTGAACCTTTTTTTTGGATTCGAAAAGTCAGAAAGGGACACTGTGCACAATTACTATGTACAAATGACATTTTCAGCCGTAAGAGAAGCTTCAGGCAGTAGTGTCACCTTTGAAGGCTGCCCAGCAGCAGATGATCCTGTGTGTAATTACTTAACTGGGTGGACAGAAGCACCCATCAAGTGTGATCTTCCATGTTCCGGTTTAGCTAAACCATTACCCTTCAAAATAAAAAAAAACCCCACAAACAAACCTCAGTTGGCTTTGTGTTTCCAAACATTCAGGTAGTTTTTCAGTTTCTCAGTAGAATATTAAATATTGCTCTTTCAATAGAATAAATGTTATCACAAGCAGCTTTTCACAGACTCCTTTATCTTCACTTTGGAAAAGATCCCTGGCAATAGTTTCACAGAAGTGTGCAACAGTTTCACTGCAGGAGAACAAAATTTTAGCAGAGTAAATAGCATCCGGCGATCGGGATATGAGGAACTGTGTTCTTTGCCTGAAGCTGTATGTACTTCATTGAAAGGTGTTTGCACAGCGAAATGGCGTTGCTTCCTGGGTTCTGATAGAAGCTTTAGTGTTAAAGACTTGCACTTGCTGAAGACTTGAGTGTAAAATCGGATACCCCTGTTTTTCTTCTTAATAAAATTTCGCAGATGATTTGTCATCAGTTTGATGAAGTAGTTCTTATGAAAATAGGGATGACAGAAATGACTGAAACTGCAGAAATTCCTTATATTAAATATTATTTTCTTACACACTTTTGCTTATGTTAGGTGACTTTACAAAACTAATGTGGCATAAGGTGTGTTTTCAGTTGAACTTTTGTACAGTGAGCGTACTTCTCTTGGTCCTGTTACTTGTATATGTTAAAATTCTCTCGTTTCGATATCAGTTAATTTAGAGCACTTGAAGGGGGCTGGTCCTCTTACTCTGAAACTGGTAGCTTGCAGCTGCGAAGGAGCTCGTTTCTCTGGTACAAGGGAAACTTGAAGCATTTATTTTTCCTTTTGACTATGAATTTCCAACATTACTATTATGTAGTTGCCTTTATACCAGAAAAGCCATTTATGGCAGTTTTCTAGCTGGAGACCCAAGGATATAAATGACCATTTTCTTTTTTTCTAAAGAAGAATTATGTTTTCGTGCTTTATAGTTATTTGAACGCTACATTTTTTTAGACTTCAAAAGAGCTTGTTTTGTCCCAGCTTTTTATGAAAACGGGGTTCTAGCTCTTTTGGGACTTCAGCTAGTGCACAAAGCAGTTCACTTTGTGCACTAAACTAATACCATTAGTGGGTGGCTTCAGAGCAGAAAGCAAAAACAGCCTGACAATGCCCACCTCTTAACAAACCCAACCTGCCCTCTAATTAGTCCAAGAATGCAAGGAGCGAGCAGCTTTTGACTGTGATGATTTCCATCTGCTTTAACGATGGCGTAGCTCAAAACCAGCCATCCTACGAACGTTTAACTGTCAGCATACAGCCCCTTTGTGAATGGACACGAGTCCTTTGCTTCTTACAGTGCGCCTTCAAGTGCTGCATACCAGCTTGGTGCTACCACTCTGCTGGGTACAGCAGTACCTGGGACTGGAATACAAACACATCACCCATTTACTCACACGCTTGCCCTCTGGGTGCATTAAAACTGATAAACTACTGTTGTGAACCCTTGCTCCCACTCGGGTAGATCTTGCTGCTGCTGGCGATGCTGCTTTAATACTGTTGTGAGACTTGGCAATTCCGTGGCATCTCCCATCTGAGGACCATTATATGCTTACGGGTATGGATGTTTGCATCCCTGCCGTACCCTTCGGTGAGTGGGACACATGGCAGGAGAGTCAGTGACTTGCGGTGGTGTCACAGGAAACAGGTGGCACCTCCAGGATGCTCGCTGAGATTTCTGGAGCACGTTGTGCTGCTTGTTCTCAGCCGCCATGCCACTGCCGTGGGAGCTGGCCCTGGACTAGCCCGGAGACTCCTGTGCACTGACTAGACACAGTCCGAAGCCCTGGTTCCTCTTTGCACAAAGCTGTTTACATAAGCTTTGTGAGAAGGGAGTAGGGAGTTGAGTTCACCATTTATAATGAGATAAAACATGACTAAATCGATGAACCATAATGGGTCTGTTACCATGGTAAATGCTCTGATTACTACAAAAGTAACCTTTCTGTTCATTTTTACATCTGATGAAAGATTTGGCAGATCGAAAGTGGTGTAATGACAAGAGGTTGTTAGGACTGGTGGAAAGGAGGGCTTGGATCTGTTTATCCTCCCGGTTTACACTTTAACAGGTTGTTAGTAAATGATCTGAAGTCAATAGAAAGTGCAGATTGTTCACCAGATTAGAAAAATAAGACCACTAACTCAAAACCAAATGCAGCAAAACATATCGGGCAAGATTTGATGTGAATCAAGATGCACGGGACACACAACGCTGAATTCCTGCTGAAACCAATCTTCAAAACTTTTAAGGGACAAGTTTGTAATGCCTTAGATACTGACGACACTGCTAAGTGTTAAATTGTTAAAGAATTTAACCAGTTTTGAAATTATGAAGATTATCAGTTTACATGAATATGCAATAACACCTAAATACTACATTTCTGGTATTCAGAAAGCAAGCTTTCCAGCACGCAAGCTGGAATTTGCAGACCAAGCTAAGGTACAGTAAATACCATAAAAGCACGCCTACCTTGAACTAAAAATAAAAGAGCAATAAAAATATATAGATATTAAAAACTTTTCCAGATGTTGTACTGGTCTCCTCAGCTCAGTTTGTCCGTAACGAAATTTGAAGATGCATGGGAGGCTCCGTCACATGAAGGTGCCGGCACACTACACAGTCAGCATAGCCCTTTGTTTCTGGCTCTTTCATCTGATCGGATCACAACTGAGTTTCTCATGAGAAAAGCGTAACAAAGAGCCAAAACAGCCCTTTGGAGTGCTGAGCAAAGAGACCTGTATAAGCTCTCGGTGTAGGTCAAGGCCTGAAAGTGGAGTGGCCTCCAGCAGACCTGGGATTTGCAGCCATTGGGCAGGTTAGAAAGAATCGTGTCCCCAGACCTGCTATTGTAGAAAAGAAGAGCTTGCTGCTGGGTAGGGTTATAAAGTTTGTGTTCTGCTTGAGCCTTACTGCATTGGTTGCATTCGTCCTCACTAGTCTTTGTCTTGGAAAGTTTAACTGGGACCAACATAATGAGCAGCTTTCCCAGCTGCCATTCATTTGAGGCACTAAAATGTTTGTGCACCTCATCATACTGTTACTCCCCACTTTGCAAGTATAAAACTGTGGAAATTACCTTCTCTTCCTGAATGGAGTAAAAATGCTGCAGAGCAACACAGTTCCATAAAACTTCTTAGAGAAAGGTCTGTCTTCTGTTCTTCTGCTTTAGCAGCTCTTTGCACACATTGCAATGATAAAACAATAAATAATACAAGAACATGCCCCTTCCCTACCCTCTCACAGAAAAGCAGCAGTCCTAAAACATGACTAGTTTTAATCCTGGCACAACTGAAGTAAAAGAAATCGTTGCTTCTATCAAAATATGTTTCACTTTTCATTAATTACCTGCGAAACCAGAATGTCTTTAATTCTAGAACTGTTCGAGGATATTTTCTGCCAACATTTTTCTGAACTCAGACAACTAGGGAAATTACACAGGTCTGTACCTGCACTTATTTCTCTGTCTTTAACCTAACATGTTCGTAAACCACACAGTAGCAGTTTTAAACTTCCTGTGAATCTATTCAAATGATCTCAAGGATTAGCAGAAGCCACGTTGACTCATTTTTCCTTGAAAGCACGTATTTGTTTCAGTGTCTGCATGAATAGCAAGCAACAATTATGCCTTTTTAAAGTTTGATCTTTTCAGAAAGGCCATTTTGTTGTCAAATTCCAAAAGTCTTTCTGAGATTTGGAGAGAGCATATCGTCCACAGAGTCTATAGACTATAGTCTATATCTACTTAAAAAAAAAAAAGTCCTGTTTCATAAAAAGCAATATTGCAATGGGCCTTACCTAAGTGACTTTTCATCTCTTCATAAAAATTAAAGATCTTGATCGTATATCTGGAGCAGTTGCCAATAAGAAACCAGTATTCAGCAATAAATGTCACACAGGCATGTTTTTGATTCTGTTGTATTTGCAGAAAGAAAACATAAATCCCAGAAACTATTACACATTAAAAATGTGCAAAAAGTGATTTTCCAAGAACAAGTCCACGTTACCTAGTAATAATTACGGCCCTGGTGAAAATTTCAGTGAAGTCAGCTCAAAAAACTTTATTGTCCTAAAATTAAACCAAGCTTTCCTAAAGGGGTGACCAAAGTGTGTCTTTTGAACCCCATTCTACTTTGCCATGGCCATCTCCCATGCCAGGGTTACGGCAGCAGGCTGTCCTGGTGCAAGGGATGCTGGATAACCTCAAATCCTTCCTGAGGAGTGACAGACAGCTGTGTGTCCCTGGGTGCCAAATGCATGCCCAGGCCACTGCTACCCTGTTGCTCCGCGTCGCCATCTCCTGCTGCACCAAAAGCCAGACAGGTGATCAGGTGTTTGTTAAGACATTCGGGAACAGCTGCATGCCTTACACGTCTTTAACCATTTTCCATGCCAGATTTCACATTTCAAAATTTAGTATTGTATGTTACACTTTATTTCTAAAAACCATGTATATAATCTTTTAAAATATGGAACATGCATGGGCTGGGGTGAGTGCTTGCGTTTGAGAGAAATGGGAAAGCCGAGGTCATGCTGTCAGCTGAGAGGATATTTCTAAACTGTCCATCTACAGAAGGGGAAAAAACAAATCATCTTTGGGAAGAGACTGAGCCAGGAAACGTACGAGGTGACCTCCAGAGGTCCTTTCCAACCTAATTTACTGTATGATTCTATGAAATCCTAGTTGTAAATGGGATGCATAAAGAGCAGCTCAATTCACTCCTATCTTTATGGCAAACAAGGATATATTTGTGGTGAACAAATCTAATCACAGTGTGAGCTCATAGGGAACATGACCGCAAAAGCTGTGAGGCTCTTCAATCATCATGTAAGACCACAGGGAAACCAGATGTACCGGGATTCTCCCACTGCGTCTAGTGAAACTGAATCCCTGAGGCATTAAAAGGTTATGGAAAAAAGGGAGCAAATAATACAGCATATATACAGTAATCCTCTTTTCAGAGTGGGATTTTTAGAGATGGGTTTATGGAGCTAGTACATTACTCCAAATGGAATTCAAATGCTCCAGTGCAAAGCCCCAAATGCGAATTATCTCAACTCCTGCCCAAGTCAACATTTTGAAAATATTAAGGTTTGACAGCCTGAATAAAAGACCACGTTGCACATGGAGTTCCCATTGGCATCAGTGGGAGTTTAGGACAAGGTCAAAGAGAAAGTACAGGTTTGGATGCAGTAGCTACGTCAACAGGGTGGAGGGGCCCTGTCATTTGAGCAGTAACGCACCTTGCACCAGATGGTGCTCATGGGGAACTGCAGCCACATTAGGCTCCATCCTCGTCTCTTCCCTTAGGAAAATATTAGCTGAATTATTTACTGAAAACTGAATGCTAAATTTTCATCTGGTTAAAAAACAGCCTGAAGGTTCTGAAATCAGTGCAGTCATCCTGATTTAAATTCATTTTGAACAGAAATCACAAGAGGCTTCATTCTGACCTTGCACCAGCCCTCACACTTCTGTGTAATGCAGTAGAATTATTCTTGATTTCCATTTATGTGAAAATCTAAATTGGTTCTTAAAATAGATGCTGTCTTTTTTTTTCTCTCAGCCCACTACAGTAAATTATTCGACCTACATCTTAATAAATACTAGAAAATAATATTCGCCCCACTCTTCCTCCACAAATACACTTCAGAACTTGTATATTCAACTTAGGCTCCATTGTTTCTCCCCCCACCAAGATTTAGCAACCCAGGCAAAGGGAAATCCACCAGACATCCCACTCTCAAGGACACCATACTAATACAAAGTGCCTCTTCACACACTTTTAATGTATGCGTGCTGTACACGTCCCATATACATCAGCTTACCTTTCTGCCTTGTTGTTATCATTTCAGTAATAGGAGCAATCTGATTTGTGTCTATGTCACACTGTTCCTCAGGAACTCCCTTTACCTAGGCTACGTGGGGTTCTCTGTATTGAATCAGAAGCACTTTGTATATTTTCTTTTCCTACCCAGAAGTAACAATGAAATCCCAGTAAAAAGGATTACATGCTCTCAATGTCAGAAGGACGACCGAGGAAATTATTATAGCTGTAGATAGAAACTTTCATGAGTTTTGCCAGAGGTTTCTCTGCTTAATTCCCAATAGACTTAATAGGAATTAAGAATTAAAATCCCTTTCACTTCCAAAGGACCTGACCTTCCAATAGCAAACACAGAGCGTGTGATCACTTTATGCACACTACCAAAATAATCTGAAATTGGCTGTGCATAGTTGTCAGACTGCTGCCTCCATGCGTCATAATGCCAACTGTCTTAACTCTGGACAATGAAAACTGCCTGATTTAGTGCAAAATACAGGCCTTGGGAAGCAAATGTCATAGAAACAGGGTGAAGAGGCACTGACAGACATACCTTAAATACGCTCTCTTTCATGCAGTAGTAGCTGAGCCATTTGCTCAGTAAGAATTCCATGTCCGCTTACAGGACTGGGCTTTTGTTTTTTCATTATCTGGCTTGAAAAACCACTTTCCTTTTCTCCTGCAGCTACAGCTGCACTCTGGTGCAGGCTGCCCAGAGAAGTGGTGGAGTCACCATCCCTGGAGGTGTTCAAAAAACTTCTGGGTATGGCACTTCAGCACATGGTTTAGCAGGCATGGTGGTGCTGGGTTGACAGTTGGACTTGGTGATCTTAGAGGTCTTTTCCAACATTAATGATTCTGTGATTCTATGGTTTCTCAAGAAATAAACCCTAAGGAAGTGAACTTCATGAGTGAAAAACTGGGGGTTTTATTTTTGAACCAGTTGATCCCTGCCAACTGCTTACAGTAACTATTTCCAGTCTTATTACCAAGACTGAGAAATGTGCAGCTTATATGGAACCGGGACATTTATAAAGAGTTTTATATGTATGTTTCTCTATACTTACCACAGAAATAATACAAGCCCATAAACTATTCTGGTTCAAAAAATTCCTTCCGGGATGCTTGCACTGAACAGACCAGAACAAATCTTTTACCAACCCCTGGTTGAGACACTTCAAAAATACTTTCCCAAAACTGCCGTAAAATGTGGTTTTATTCACATTATAACATACCTAAGCCTTAAATCATAATGCTGAGTCAAAGTCTACTAGACTTGTATCTCTTTCTTCATTTTATCACTTGGAAGTCCAATGTTAAAATCTGAAAATATTCTTAGTACTAGTAATTATTCATACTCTTATATTTTTCAATTTCAGAAACCTCCAGGCACGATTAATATGTAGGTTTTTTACATTCAAAAGAAGAATTCAGTCTTGTTTTTTGTTTTGAAAGGTATCTCACTGTATCTATTCGTTAGAGCCATATTTGATTATCTGTATCCCCAGTTTAGCAGATTTTTAAGTAAAGGTTAAAGGGTTTAAGTGTTGAAAACCTACCTCACCTTAAAATAGTTTTGATCTAAGTAGGTTCATAACTGTATTCCAAGACTGCCAAGTGAAGCAGAAATCTGAAAGTTTTGTAATGAAGACTATAACTTTAGCTCTCTCCAACTTCTCACCGTATCTACCAAAGGCTATCCCAGCTCCATGATCTAACTAGGTTTGCCTAAATTGGTCAAAAGTGCATTTAAATCTAGCCTTCCACTATTTCTGTTCTTAACTGCCTCCGGCTGCCTGTCACAACAGAAAATAGCTTCTTCCATCCCTGCAACAAGTTTTCTCTTCTGATTTCTTCTGCTTCACTCCAGAATGGCCATGAAGTTACCCTCCCTTTTTAAACTTTAACTTCTCTTTCAGCATCACCAGGTTTTTCCAAGATGTGATATGTGTTTTGGTAACTAACCCGCTAGGGCAAATAAATCATCCTGAGCAATTGCCAGCTCTTTTTGTCTGAAGGTCTTCCATTTGATTTCAGGTGGTCTGCATTTCATTATGTTCCACGGCTGGCCTTGTGGCAACGTCCTTTGAAAGTTCAATATACTAAAAAGGTTAGGAAAAAAGAAAGAAAAAACTGCTCTCTTTTCAATACAGAGCGTGCAGGTTGAAACAGATAAATCCTGAGAACCCATGGTATCAAAGAGAATTCATAAGTTTTACATAAATTCCTCAAATTGCGACAGTTTTGTTATACATGCATATTTATGAGGAGATATTATACATAATAGAGAGATACAGTATATCAACTAAATGTTCTGTTAGCTTTTGAAGCATTACATTAATACCAAATTTACAATGCAGCACAGAATTACACAACAGGTACGTTTTACTTGGCTACTGCTGGTCCTTTACTGTGAGGAACTGGTGTGTTCACTCATCAAAAGAGTGCTTTTATGTCCAGATACATACCCCAGATTAGGAAAAACAGATTACTAGTATTTAGATCTCTTATTTCCACATTTTAACATGTGTTTCCATATTTTTTCCATATATGTGTTTAATGTGTGTTTCCATATTTTAATGATGGAGAGCTAATAAGTTCACTAGGGTTTAATAAAATTATGTAATGAGGAAATGCAAGAGTTTAAGAGGTGATTCAAATATCTAAAGCATGAATTGAACAGAATTTAGGTCATAAGCCCTCCAAAAGGGGACTCAGAAATCCTCACTGCAGCAACAGCAAGACTTATCAGTGCTCACTTTTCAGTTGGCACTTACCCTGTGGACCTGAGGTTGCAAGCTTTCCATTCAGGTGCAGACCTGCCCACGAGTGTGCAGTGCCGAATCTCTGTGATCCAGATGTGAGACAGAGCGCAACCTAAAAGTCTTGCTCCCAGCACTGTCTCTGGAAGAGTCTGATCTGACTGGTGTGTTCAGGCAGGGAACACCAGCAGCAGTGCTGAGCCCAGCGAACACACAAATGCTGCAGGAAGCCCACCTTTTCCATAACCACCTAGCAGTTGCATCGCACGGAACAGAAGATCTGGAATTCAAGCATAGCTCCAAAAAAAGTTTCCTGAAGTACCGGGAGATACAAACCTGGAAAGCACGCACTCCTGTTTATCTTCTGTGTGTGTCTCATGGCTGCTGCTTTGGATACCAGCCTCTTGTGGCAAGATTTAGGTCCTGGTCCCAGTTCCATGGCCGGACCTTATGTAGTCAATCAGGAAAGAAAGCAAAACCAGCACTAAACACCCTAGGTAGCAGGGACCAGATCCCATGTGTTTCTCCTGCCAGCTGAGTATCTTACCTAGCACAGTGCAACATCCTGTTCCTGCTCAGTTTTTTACCCTTTTCTTTAAATACCATATTCAAACACTGCCTAACTGTATGCAAATACTAGTCCAACTAAGCAAAAGTTATTGCCATTTGTTAACATTAGGCTTGGCTAGTTTTGTAGGTGACATTTCAATAAAGCATTGATTCTTTCATAACTTCCATGAAATAGGCAATGCAGTAATACATTTATATTTACAGTTGCATCACAGAGGTGCATTCATGCAGTTCCTCCTACTGTGCCATCACAATGCTGTTCTGATAGTATCTGCAGAATTCAAACTGTCGTCTTTCTTAGCAGATGACCTACCTTTATCCAGAGATAGACTGTTCTCTGCATCTTCGCAAGTATAAAACTTCAAATTGCTTCTCCTTGCTCTACCTATAAATGAGAACATTTCATACTTACTATCCAACAAACTGACAAAATGAGACCATGGCATTAGGTTCTAGATATCAAATTACTTGTAGTGAACAGGTAACAGCTGAATTCACGTGGGAATATCCAAGAGTATTTCCACTTCCTAGATCATAAGACCTGAAGCTCGCTAGTAGAACACACACCCATGCTAGCTGCTTGCAAAGCCAGTGTTCACTCTCCATCTCAGACACTACAGACTTGATGCTCCATCGTCTCAATCTTACGCATTCAAAGCAATTCTCATTCAGGGAGTATGCTTTTTTTGACCAATTTATATTTTCTTTGCAGAGCTTTAAATCAATCCACAGTCATTATACTGTACATGTCTGTATTCTCTTAAATTAAAATTTGAACAATAAATTAGTAGGAAGTCTAATACCTAGATGTGAACCAGTCATATCAGCAAAAACAAGTATTTCTAACATTGACACTGTTAACTTTTGTCCCTGAGCACAGCCTAAAAGTTCTCTGAAAGCTGTCAGTGACAGTTATCCTATTTTATCCTATTATTTTTAAATCCCCCTCTCAGTATATTGCTAGAAATAGAAAATGCTTTTGCCAAATAGTCTCTCTAATCCTACAACATACTGTCCATTCATGGTTCACCTCTAACCTAACCTTAAAGATGGCAGAAAATGCAAGTATTTGTGTTTCTCAACTCTACAAAAGTGATTCATTTGACATATATCCCTACACACCAGTAACAGTCATGCAAATAGTTCTATGAGCACGGGAAGAAATGGAGCAGTAATGGCAACAGAAGCCAGGAGGAGCTCAGCAGTGTGACTGTTAAGCCGTTGGATACTGAACTGATGACTAGGATGTGTATAGTCTGTCACAGAGCCAGCATGGTTTTGGGGTCTAGCACAGTGCTACGCTTGCTACTCGCCGCAGAAACCACAGTGGCATAGCCAGCGTCTGGTTCAGCTGCACAGCTGAGCACAGCTAAGCCTGGTCACGAAGAGTTCGAATTGGGAAGAAATTAAGACTCCAGGTCATGGCCAGTTTTAACCAGCGGATGAATCACTGTAGGCTGAAGCCTCAGGTATGGACCAGGGTCCTTTGGAAGTGGTGGCCAGCCGGAAAGTGGTGGTCAGACTGAAAGAACAGCAAGGGATAAAGGTAAACTCTAGGACAAGCAGCCAAGACCTGCATTCAAAAGATGTATAGGAATCTCACCTGCCTCTGAGACTTCTCTGCTCATTATCTGACTTCACTAAAATCAGCCTCCAGGTTTAAAAGACAGTGAAGGGGAGGAAACATACATAAATTCACTTAGTCATTACATAGGTTCATGACAGAAAGTATATGAAAAATAATGAACCATAATCACTCCTTTCATTAGGCCTCGACCACGTCCTAACAATCTCCAGTGAGCCAACAGTACGAAAAGAGATGGGAGCAATACCTGACAGCCTGGCAGTCCCCCCAGTCTGCCAAAGAAGCATTCCGCACGTATCCATACATGCTGGAAAACCACGGAAGAGCTTGGGATAGAGTATGTTTACATAACCGGTATACTTATGTGCATCTCAGACATGAGGCTGTCTACACTTCGTGTCAAGTGCATAAAAATCCTGGGCACAGCTCAGCTGGAAGGAGCTGGCCTTTTTCAGGTTGCTCTCTCAAGGCAAGCATTCTGTTCTGTAATGTCACTAACCCCAGTCATCTCGCTCCATGGCGTTCCACTGGCGGCTGTAACGGCCACTGGAAAAAAAGCGTTCTTGAATGCTGTGATTGGCACCGTTAATGACCATGACGCTGCAGAGCTGCTGTGTGCTTCAGCAGCAGTTAGCTGATTTCAAGTCCTGAATTTCCATTTAGTAAGGTGAACCAGCAGCATTACATAGCCTCTGAGAAAGCATTTTATTGAAAACTCAAGTGTTAAAATAGCATAGAGAAAAGGACTATAAAACATAATATCTGAGAAGGGGTGAGGTGCACAAACACCGCAATCTAAATATTTCCTTCATTTAAAAAACAAAATCTACAAGCTTTTGGCTATCATGAGTTTCTACAGCTAATACATGACACCTCTAAAATCACAGTAACAGATTCCACCACTGGAGTAAATTAACAGAGTTTTCTATGTTCGTGGTCCTGAGGTGCTGACTTGCACTGGTAGGAAATCTCTCTTGTGTAGGGATGCTTCACTTTTACTCTAACGCCGTTGGTAGAGTGTCAGAAGGTAAGATAAGAGAACAACAGTCAACAAAGAGGCCGAGACTGCTTAGCCACGCATCGGAGTCCAGAAAGTCGTTAGCGTGGCCCTGGGTCAGCGCTTCCAGTTCAGCTTCTAAATTCTGAAAGACTCTTTACCTGTTTCTCACCAGATTGCTTTCATATCGCTGGTTAGACAAGCCTCATGCAAAAATGATGCCTTTCACCTGTGGTGATTTAGTCACAAATTCCTAGCTGTGCTCAGCATCGCTCCTTTCAACTGTTTTGTTCGCTGAATTGTTCCACTGTGATATAGTCACATCACTGCATGTCATGTGCAGAAAAAACAAATCGGTGAGTGGAATGTGTTTACAGTAGTTGAAAGACATATTGTAACACAGCTTATAGTAAAATATGTACGATTAATTGGATTAATTAAACTGAAGATGAAAATACATTAAACAAATGAATCACTACTTCTGTGAGACTGTTCCCAGTGTCTGTGCACATGCTTCAACAAATCCCATCTATGAGGGATTGTAAGGAATGGTATTTTATTTTTTGTATTGGAGAAAGAAAAAAGTCTTTTTCCTCCCATTCCACATCAATTACCAAAACACCAATAGATTTTCTGACTTAGAACGAGAGCGGAGAGACTGGATATAGCAGGAAATTTAGTAAGCTTGGTCCACATTCTCTTGATGTTCTGACAAGAGGCTCTTCCTCCTCCCCAGGAGCACAGGGAAAAATATCAAGTGTCCTTCCAAGGTCAGCAGCTCAGGTCCTCACTGTAGACTCTGTTACTGAGGCACTTCTGCAATGCTGTCCATATTAACTAAAAATTGTTGATGGAATAAGAATTTCAATACTTCCCACTAACAAGACTTAAAGTTAAGAATTATTCACATTAGAAGACCTGTTATGCAGACGTAAGAGATACTGCTTACACTCTGTTATTAAAAAAAAAACACAAAAACACCAAAACCTGAGCTAAACAAATTACTCAAAGACTAAATTTTGAATATTTTGTTATTTATATATACAATTTATGAGGGATTCAAGATGGCAATATTAGAGAAATATTCACAATCTTTCAAAAATATTATCTCAAAAGATGTATGTACTTGGACTTGGAACTACTTCTTCAGATACTGAGGTTCCTTTTTTTTTTTTTCCTTCTTCTGTGGACCCCAATATCGCTGTGGATGTGACTGGCTCTATCTCTTTTAAGTTACCTATTATCACTCCACCTTGCCTATGAAAACAAGCAGTTTGGTAATTCTTCCGTACAGGACAACAGACATATGGCCCACAAACAACATGATGGCATATGAACCTTTCTTTGCCTCTCTAACTCTCTCTTTTCTGTCTCTCTCCCTCTCTCTCTAAATCACATATATAAAAAGGCCATTTGTGTAGTCCAGCAATTTAAAAATGTAGCTTATCTTTTTGCAGGCACAAGTAATTAGCAGTGCAGTTTAATATTGGTAATTATTCATGGCCACAGTTAAGTTCATTTGCATTTCTAACTATCTGATATGCAAGTGAAGTCATGAAATTACATGTCCACACTTCTTAAACTGCACAAAAAAATAACCAAACTTAACAATGCAACACTGATTTAACAGTGTATCTACAAAACCTAGATGCAAAAGACATGTCCAGGCTTTCAAATGTAGTCCTAATGAACGAACTAGTAAAAGGTGTTTAGAAGTTTGAGGATACAGGGAAGTATCTAACGGGATTTTCAGAAGCATGTTGATGCCTCACTGCCACTAGAGTCACACAGAGCAGAGGTTTTCCTCTGCGGTACAAGGCCTTTTTCATATGCTTAGCAGATAAGCTTATGCGTATTTGCCCTTAAACCTTCATTTATCCCTGTGTAAACGTGCAACATAGATCAACTTTTAAGAACAAAAATTAAGTTTCAAAGGGCAGTTATGAAACATTGTTTGAAATACCTAATTAAATGGTTTTGAGAAATATTTGTAAAACATCTAAGGATCTGACTAAAGAGTAATACAAAAAAATTGCAATTATTATCCATAGGAATTGTTACAGTCACATGAATGCAATTTTGTTATAGGGGAAACATGCATCACTGAGGCAGAGACCAGTAGAGAGATTTTCAGTGGGGGCTGAAATTTCTGTCTGTGCTGACAGCCAGCCCAGGAGCCAGACACTACCAACAAATGTCTTTACTCTGCAAATACTTTACAAAACACAGTAACCAAATATATTGCCGGTGAAATTCTCTGTTGTGCAAGGGTCTTACACAGGTCTCCGTATTACATAAGTCCTACTTAAATACTATTTCACAGTTGCACAAATCTACTGCACAGGCATGAAATTTCCCTTGGAAGAATTCCTTGAGCCCTTTGAAAAGGATGTACTTTGATAGCATCTATCACAGTCTCTTAAGCAGTACATAAATCTTGTGCTGGCCTCTGCACAGAGGTGGGTACACCTCGCACGGTATCTCTCCTGTTTTGTAGAAATGTCGCAAAATCCTACAGTGCTTCAGAGTTTGCATTATGCAGACTGGACAGACATTGCATGTATACAAATTTCAAGACAGCGAGTAAACATCTTAATTACTGAAATGATCAGGAGAATAGGGACATGAATATTTTACACTTTCGCTATTCACAGCTTCTGGCCCTACACTGAAAACCTCATTCTGCTAAAATTGTTGAGAGCGGGTTGTTATCGACCTTGGTGAGGCCAGCATCTCACCCAATCTTTTCAACTGATAGTTGCTTGTCATCACTAGCCTCTCTTCTAGCCCAATCTCTACCTCGGGCTCCATTAGTGAGATTTCTCAGTGTTTGACTTTTCTCAAAAACCTCTCCCATTCTGAGGAAAAAGCTCAAAACAATGAGAATCACCTACCCAGCATCCTCACCTGGCTCACAGCTGTGGAATGGGAATCCAGGGCACGTATCCTCAAAGGAAATTAGGTGGAAATTACCTTGGCCACATGCACCCAAGCATCACCACCACCCCATGGGAATGAGCTGCCCAGATCTGCAGACGATGCCAAAGACCAAGAACATAAAAGCAGGATTCTCCAACAAGTTGATCCTCATCTGCGGATAGAAATAGTGGGTCCAATTCACTGGACTCAGCCCCTTGGTCATTCTTAAACTGTACCTAAATTGAAAAAAAAAGGACAACCGGAATACAGGATCCTCAGTCACCACCAACAAAGCTGAGTACTTCACCAGTTACTTTCCAGGCCATGATTATTAAGTAACTCCAACAGAAGAAAATGAAACAGCTCTGTACCTTAACTGTCAATAACATTGCAGTGGGGTTGCCCAAACCTGGAGATGGTTCACGTCTTTGCTCTAAATCAGAAAATCAGAGAAATAGTCTTGGCTCTCTCATTCTCCAGGGAAAGCTCTGGCTCTGATCAGTCTGCTGATAGCTTTAATAGGGCACATGAATGCTCTTGCACTTATACTTCATTTACACTCTCTACCCTTCCTTCCTGGAGAAAAGCAAGCTTAAACACTTAAGTGAAAAAAAGGCAGGAAAGAAATTTACCTTCTTGACAGTAATCACGTATTTCCTCTGAGATGCTTATACAGCATACAGGTCCTCTGGGTTTTTTTGAATCTCCTTCATGTTGCCCATAGTGTTGCTCCCCTTACATTGTTGAGTGGGCAATTTATTCAGGGTTCAGGACTGCTCCTTGTGGCAAAGCCCCAAGAAATTCTGCTTGGCTTCCCCTAATCCGCTCACCTTCCAGCAAAGGCTGCCTCACACTTTTTTTCCCAAACCTTTCATATCTCTAGCCCAGCTGTTCTGAAGAACTAGTTAGCACAGATCACCCCACCCGTCTTTCCATAGCTCTCCTCCTCCTCCCCTTCCAACCGCTCACTCGTGTCCTGGTTCATACTTCCTGGAGCTGCCTTCAGCTGACATCTGCCTTCATCTCCCAGATTCCCAATCTCATGACTCCGGGATTTGCTTTCCCTTCAAGGGGGATGTGGCACAACAGCTTAACACAGCATTATCTCACGGTCCACCAGAAGTCTCTCCCTTTGTAACAAGGGTTTCTCTTGCCTAACTCTACCCTTAGAATAAAGAGAGCAGAGTGCAATCCATCTGACGTATTTTAGACTTGTGATTCAGAATGAGATGATCTGCTCCCTACAGCATCTTTTTCTCACCATTGACTGCAAGGGGAAACTAGCTCAGTTACATGGCTTCTGTATGCATGTCTGCGTTTCATTGAACAAAATTAGAGCGCTGCTTCTCAGATTACACATATGATGACAAATGGATTTATGCTGAACCAGTGGTTGAACACTGAATGAGTTCTGAAGTCCACGGATTACTACTAAACAGTCTGTGACAGGTATAAAAGAAAAGCAAGTCTTTAAACGTTACATAGCAATATACTTCTGTAACATCTCTAAGAGAAAGCACAGGCAGAAAAGGTTAAAAACTACTGCACTGGATCTTTTTTACAATGATGATGATGGTGTTGTGCTGTTTACTCTTAAATACAAATCATAAATGAGAGTCTAAGAATAAGCTCTGACCGTGAACGTACTCTAGCCATCCTGTACCACGTATTATAAAGCTGCTTCCTAATCTGGCAATTAAAGTGTTTAATTTTCATGGCATCTGGAGAATTCTTTGCTATATTAGACAGACCATTATAGTGCCTGCTCTTGCTGGCTTCGTAGCCAGTTCCTTGTCCATCCATTTTAACAATAAGAATGACTTGAAAAGTCACCGTGTATGTAACTTTGGGTACATGTATTTAACAACAGAAAAGGTATAGCTGGAGAGGTCTGCTTAGCTTCGCCGACTGTGACTTGAAAAGTGCAGCTTCAAGTAGTAACTTTGATAACCACCCAAAATGTCAATTTTTAAAAGTGAAACTACCCCAAAGATGAGCACCAACACAAAGACATCATCACAATGACATTCACAGGAAAAAAAAAAAAAAGGAAACACTGTGTGGTACCTCAGCTCTGTGTGTGAGTCTTCTGCTTGAGAATAAGTTTCACCTGAAGCAAGTCACACGTGTGAAACAGTGCAATTTTTATTTTAAATAACTGTATTTTCCAGCAGCTGCAGACCTTCGGGCCTGATCAGACTGTTCCTAAAGCTAATTTTGTCGTCTGGCCACCAATTCCAACGACTTTCAGAAAGCACCGAAGAAAGCAGAACCCAAACTTTGACGACAGCCTTTGAAAACGGCTGTAGCCTACTCACGGTCTCGAAGATGTGACACCCATTACGAACCAACCCCACCAACCTGTCCCCAGAAGGATTTGCTCCGACTCGAGCGGAAGCTCCCGGTGAAGAAGCTTCTCAGAACCCAGACCCAGGATCATCCGTCCCTCAGCCCCTCGGCAGCCCGTGCGAACGTCTTTCGGGGCGAGCCTTTCCTCGTGTCCCCGCTCCCCCCGGAGACTCCCACAAAAAGCCGAAGAGGCGGGAGGGCGGGGGGACGCGCTCGTTCGAGTTCCACCCGACCCTTTCCCGTTCCCCCCCACCCCGGATTCACGACGGCGGCACCCAGCAAGGGTCGGGGCCTGACGGGCGCGGCGGCCGGCGACAGGCCCCAGCGGCGGCGCAGGCCCCGGGCCGCCTCATGG
>Ga0065711_1037361_pt1 | contig 19910 bp, 17 predicted proteins | sample Hoacrofraction12_FD_59098 | JGI IMG/M metagenome (GOLD analysis project Ga0065711, IMG submission 59098) | Hoatzin crop microbial communities from Cojedes, Venezuela - Epithelial fraction 12 v2 (version 2) | ecosystem: Host-associated > Birds > Digestive system > Esophagus > Crop | place... | reverse complement strand
CCTTCCCTCCCCCCCCCTCCCCCCGCCGAGTGGGAAAGAGGGAGCTGCTAAGGAGCTGCTAACAAGTGGCAGCTCTGACGCAGCTTTGACTCAGTGTGGGCAGGTACCAGTGTGACAGTGGCCAAATTCCTCTCAGATACAAGAGCAGCCCCCAGGGAGCATGGGCGACCAGGAGCATGGCAAACAGGGCAGGTAAACAGGGTGTGGTGTGGTAGTTAGCACTGCAGTTCATACAGGCAAGGCGTGTGGGCAGGATGCAGTCTCCCAGCTCAAGAGGTAAGTCCAAGAAGTTCGGTTGGTGAGAGGGAACCTAGCCATGGTGTCCACCCGGTGGAAGGATGCGTCCTCTGCACTTGCCAGAAAGGAGGTATCAACCCAGACTGAGCTCTCAGGAAAAGACGCAGCCATCCAGGTCTCCGGCTGCAGGGAGTGCCACCAGCTTGCGCTGGAAATAGATGGCAGTGGAGAGAACAGCTGTGTAAGGTGTGCCCAGCTGGACTATCTGCTTGGCCTGGTGACAGATCTAAGAGACGAAGTAGACAGCTTAAGGAACATAAGGGAGTCTGAGCGAGAGATAGACTGGTGGAGCCATGCTCTCACCTCCCCGAAACCTGAACAGGGACAGCCACCAGAAAAAGGCTGTCATCAAAGGGATCCAGTATCCTCCTCCCACCAGGATGTAGGCAGGGACTTAAAGGAAGCAGAAAGGGGAAAGAAGTCTGCAATCGGAGCAACAAGCGAACCCTCTCCTTGCCCACCATATGTCTCCAGGTGCCTCTGCACTGTAGGTGTGAGGCTCTGCCTGTAGAGGACCAGTCAGTGGATGATGTGGGTGTAGATCCATCTACACCAGAGGAGTTGCAGAGAACAGAAAGACCCACCCCCTGTATTTACTACTACAATCACAAGGAAGAAAAGAAGGGTCATAGTTGTAGGAGACTCTCTTCGGAAGAGAACAGAGGGTCCAATATGCCAGGCAGACCCTCCTCATAGGGAAGTCTGCTGCCTCCCAGGAGCCCGGATGAGAGATATCACCAGAAAACTACCTAGCCTAGTGCAGTCCTCAGACTGCTACCGGTTACTGCTCTTCTACATGGGTGGGGACGAAGTTGCAGTAAGTAACCCAAGGGTGATCAAAAGAGACTTCAGGGCCTTGGGGCACCTAGTAGGGGAATCTGGGGCACAGGTTATTTTTACTCCCTCCTTCCAGTTGCGAGCAACGATGTTGCAAGGAACAGGTGGATCCAGTCTATTAATACGTGAGTCCGTGGCTTGTGTCACAGACACAACCTTGGCTTTTTGACAAAGGGATGGCCTACACAGCACCAGGTTTACTAGCATCAGATGGGATTAACCTTTCTAAAAGGGGAAAGAGTGTCTTTGCTCAGGAGATTCCGGGGCTTATTAGCAGGGCTTTAAACTAGATATGAAGGGGGAGGAGCAAAATACTGGGCTTGCTGATGACAAAATATGGGGTGATACACAATGGTTGGAGGGATGGGGTGCTAGTACGAGCCCTCAGCCTGTTTCCCAGAGGTGTACAGGGGACACTGCAGCACAGTCAAAGCCTTGCAGAGATGAGCTGGGAACTCTTGAGGTGGTAGGTGTCAACAAGGAAGCTTCTGTGAAACACCTCAAGGGAAACAAGGGGTGCTCCTCTATGAAGGTGACAAGGCTGAAAACCCAGATGAAGTGCCCCTACATGAACACACACAGCATGGGAAACAAACAGGAAGATCTGGAAGCTACCATGCTGCTAGAAAGCTATGATCTGATTGCCCTTACTGAAACTTGGTGGGATGAATCCCATGACTGGAGCGTGGTTATTGATCGCTACAGGCTGTTCAGAAGAGACAGGCAGGGAAAGAGGGGTGGAGGCATTACCCTCTACATCAAGAAGTCAATGCAATGAGCTGTCCCTGAAGAATAGCCACGAGTAGGTCAGAAGCCTATGGGTACGAATCAGAGACAGAGGCAACAAAGGGAACCTGGTTGTGGGTGTCTACTACAGGCCGCCTGATCAAGCGGAGCCTACTGATGAAGCCTCCTTCCTCCAGCTCCAGGAGGCTTCACACTCGCACTCTCCCATCCTGCTGGGGGACTACAACAACCCCGACATCTGCTGGAAAAGTAGCACAGAGAGATGTGGGCAATGCAGGAGATGCCTAGAATGCATTGAGGATAACTTTTTAAACCAGGTAATTGACACCGCTACCCGAGGGAATGCAATACTGGACCTGATGCTCACCAATGCAAGTGATCTCATCGGTGACATCAAGACTGGAGACAGCCTGGGCTGCAGCGATCATGCATTGGTGGGGTTCAGAGTTCTGAGGGACATGGAAAAGGCGAGGAGTATAGTCAGGACCATAAATATTAGGAAAGCCAACTTCCGGCTCTTCAAAGAGTTAGTCTGTAGAACCCCCTGGGAAAATGCCCTCAGGGACAATGGAGCAGAACAGAGCAGGCAGATCTTTATGGACACTTTCCATAGAGCGCAGCAGCTCTCAGTGCCCATGTGTAAGAAGTCAGGCAAGCAAAGAAGAGACAGGCATGGCAGAGTCAAGACCTGCTAGTCAAACTAAAGGGCAAGAGGGATCTGCACAGGCACTGGAAGCAGGCACAGGTATCTTGGGAAGAGTATAGGGATGCTGTCCAGTTGTGTAGGGTTGAGGTTCAGGAGGGCCAAGGCACAGCTGGAGCTGAACTTGGCAAGGAATGTGAAGAATAACAAGAAGGGCTTCTACAGATAGATCAGCCAGAAAAGGCTTTCCATGACATTTGAACAGTCGTGGCAGTCAGGCAAAGTCCCTGGTGAGTGGAGGAAGGGAAACGTGCCCATTTTTAAAACGGGTAGGAAGGAGGACCCTGGGAAGTACTGACCTGTCAGCCTTACCTCTGTGCTTGGGAAAGTCATGGAACAGATGGTCCCAGAAGTTACGCTGAGGTACATGGAGGACAGAGAGGTGATTTGAGACAGCCAACATGGCTCGACCAAGGGCAAGCTCTGCCTGACCAGCCTAGTGGCTTTTTGTGATAACGTGACTAGATCAGTGAACAAGCGAAGAAAGATGGATGTGATCTACCTGGATTTCTGTAAAGCCTTCGACACAGTCCCTCACAACATCCTTCTCCTTAAATCAGAGTGATATAGATTTGATGGGACTATTTTGTGTCTAAGGAATTGATAGGAAGGTCGCAGTTAGATGGTAGTGGTCAATGGCACGTTGTCCAAATGGATGCCAGTGACAAGTGTTGTCCCTCAGAGGTCCGTACTGGGACCAGTGCTGTTTAACATTTTCATCAGTGACTTAGACAACGAGATAAAGTGCACCCTCATCAAGTTCGCAGATAACACCAAGGTGAGTGGTGCAGTTGACACACCAGAATGGCGGGATGACATCGAGAGGGACCTGGACAAGCTTGAGAGATGGGCTTCTGTGAATCTTATGAGGTTCAAGAAAGACAAGTGCAAGGTCCTGCATCTGGGTCAGGGCAATCCTCGCTATCACTACAGGCTGGGGGATGAAGGCATTGAGAGCAACCCTGCCGAGAAGGACTTGGGGGTACTGGTGGGTGAAAAGCTCAACATGAGCCACCAATGTGCACTCGCACCCCAGAAGGCCAACCATCTCCTATGCTGCATCAAGAGAAGCGTGGCCAGCAGGTTAAGCGAGGTGATTCTGCCCCTCTACTCTGCTGTGGTGAGACCCCACCTGAAGTTCTGTGTCCAGCTCTGGAGCCTCCAGCACAAGAAGGACATGGAGCCATGGGAGCGGGTCCAGAGGAGTGCCACACAGATGATCTGAGGGCTGGAGCACTTCTCATGAGGAAATGCTGAGAGAGTTGGGGTTGTTCAGCTTGGAGAAGAGAAGATGTCCCTGCTTGCTGCAGAAGCACTTGGGCTAGATGACCTCTAAAGGTCCCTTCCAACCCAAGGCATTTTTTATTCTATGATTATAGGTTTTGCTAGGCAAGACCAGATTTTCACAGTGTTAGATTTTGACAATAGGTGTATTTAGAACAGCCTGTAAATTTTTGTAACTCAAGCAAAAGCTCAAGTTTCACTGACTATTACTCCTCCCATAAATTCCAAGGAAAACTTAAAAAAGATGCTTCCTTGGAAGACCATCAGACATACTTTTCTCGTGCCATTTTCTGGTGAAGTTTAGGCCTAAATTTATATCCTTGATGACATGGTCATCTAGAATGAGTGAAACTTTGAGAGACATGGCACTTCTTCTGGGCAGAGAATAAGAAAACTCCTAAGTCATTGACTTCGAAGTCATATTTCCTGTTATCCTGCCTGGAACTATAAATTCAACTATATCTGATTAAGAAGAAGGAAGGCAGAAATTTGCCTTCCATCATGGGTTTCCTTTAGGCTGTATTCTGAAAAGCAAATAAAAACTCACTTATTTAGGGGTAATGGTGTTTGATACTATTTTAGATATTTTGGCTGTCATTATTAATTAATTTTTATTCTACACTTCAGCATAATGTTTAAGATTATAAAATACCTGCTATGCATTTGAGAAATACTCGTTCATTGTATTCAGATGCTTGTGAACAGAGGGTTTTGCTAACGGCAATGGTGAAAATGTTAATAAAGGAAAGAATTAATAGGTCACTGATTGAGTCACATATGCACTTGAAGAATTAATGCAAACGCACATTCCCTAAAGAAAGCGTGAAGGTTCTGATTTAAATAAATATATACTGGTCTTCTATGAACCTCACAAGTTTTCGGCATAAATCATAAATACATATTTTAAGCTTCCTAATATATATTATTGATTCTGTGTAGGTGGTCTGTTAAATAATTATAAGGTGATTATGATGTTGAATAGTATAGCTGCTACGTGAGCTATTTTTGTCAGACTATGTGTGAGTAGTTTTTAATTTCGGATCTAGACAGTTGTACAATGAGTTATTGACAGAATCAGGACATGAAGTTATACAGCTTATCCTTTGCAGGAGGACTTTTTGGTGTATTTAAGCAAGCACTGCAGCTTCTAACGGCATAGAAGACATTTTTGGTGAGGAATACATGCTTAAGCATTCCTGTAAAACATTGATTGGTTTCATGAAGGTAAATGCAGCAAAGCAGTTTCATGTCAGCAATTAGAAGATGAAATGGTGACTAATTGGAGATTCTAAACCAGTAGAGCGTGCTTTAAAGCAGTAAAGTACTATACCTTTCTGGAGTCTTAACTGATCTCTTTTCATAGAACAATGGGGAGGAAGTAATGAGCAATTAGTAATTACCTGTCCATAAACTATCAGGAAGTCCATGATACAGGATGGAACTAAACCCAGACTGATGAATAAGAAATTGATTGGAAGATCACAGCCAGAGGGTGGTGGTCAAAGGCTCAATGTCCAAATGGACGCCAGTGACAAGTGGTGTCCCTCAGGGGTCCCTGTTGTCACCGGTGCTGTTTAACATTTTCATCAATGACTTAGACAATGAGATCAAGTGCACCCTCAATAGGTGTGCAGACGAGAAAGAGCTGAGCTGTGTGGATGACGCACCAGAAGGACAAGATGGCATCCAGAGGGACCTAGACAAGCTTGAGAAATGGGCTTGTGTGAATCTCATGAGGTTCAACAAGGCCAAGTGCAAGGTCCTGCATTTGGGTCGGGGCACCCTCTGGTATCAATACAGGCTGTGGGATGAGAGAATTGAAAGAAGCCCTTCCGAGAAAGACTTGGATGTACTGGTGGATGAAAACCTGGACATGAGGCACCAAAGTGCACTTGCAGCCCAGGAGGCCAACCATATCATAGATTCATAGAATCATAGAATGATAAGTGTTGGAAGGGACCTTGAAGATCATCTAGTTCCAACCCCCCCTGCCATCAGCAGGGACATCTTCCACTAGACCAGGTTGCTCAGAGCTCCATCCAAACTGGCCTTGAACACTGCCGGGGAAGGGGCAGCCACAGCTTCTCTGGGCAACCCGTCCCAGCGTTTCACCACCCTCATGGTGAAGAATTTCTTCCTACTATCTAATCAAAATCCATCCTCTTTTATTTTACAGCTGTTCCCCCTTGTCCTATCACTACACATCCTTGTGAAAAGTCCCTCTCCATCCTTCCTGTAGGCCCCCTTCAGGTACTGGAAGTCCGCTATAAGGTCACCCCGGAGCCTTCTCTTCTCCAGGCTGAACAGCCCCAACTCCCTCAGCCTGTCCTTGTAGGAGAGGTACTCCAGCGCTCTGATCGTCTTCATGGCCCTTCTCTGGACTTGCTCCAACACATCCATGTCCTTCCTATGATGGGGGCTCCAGAGCTGTACACAGTACTCCAGGTGGGGTCTCACGAGAGCGGAGTAAAGGGGCAGAATCTCCTCCCTCAACCTGCTGGACACGCGTCTCTTGATGCAGCCCGGGATACAGTTGGCTTTCTGGGCTGCAAGAGCACATTACCGGCTCACGTTGAGCTTCTCATCCAGCAGTACCCCCAAGTCCTTCTCCTCAGGGCTGCTCTCGAGCCACTCTCCGCCCAGCCTGTACTTGTATATTGAATTGCCCAAATCCACATGCAGGACCTTGCACTTGGCCTTGTTGGACTTCATGTGGTTCACTCAGGTCAATCTCTCCAGCCTGTCAAGGTTCCTCTGAATGGCATCCCTTCCCTCCAGTGTGTCAACCACACCACAGAGCTTGGTGTCGTTGGCAAACTTGCTGAGGGTGCATTCAGTCCCACTGTCCATGTCACCGACAAAGATGTTAAACAGCACTGGCCCCAGTACCAACCCCTGAGGCACACCACTCGTCACTAGTCTCCACCTTGGACATCAAGCCACTGACTGCAACTCTTTGAGTGTGTCCATAGAGCCAGTTCCTTATCCAACGAGTGGTCCATGTGTCAAATCCACGTCCTTCTAATCTAGAGACATGGACATATCCTTGGCTGCATCAAGAGAAGTGTGGCCAGCAGGTTAAGTGAGGTGATTGTGCCCATCTTCTCTGCTGTGGTGAGACCCCACCTGAAGTTCTGTGTCCAGCTCTGGGGCCTCCAGCACAAGAAGGACATGGAGCTGTGGGAGCGGGTCCAGAGGAGTGCCACACAGATTATCCGATGGCTGAAACAAGTCTCCTGTGAGGAAAGGCTGAGAGAGTTGGGGCATTTTCAGCCTGGAGAAGAGAAGGCTGTGGGTAGACATTATAGCTGCCTTTCTGTACCTGAAGGGAGCCTATAGCAACGATGGGGAAAATCATTTTAGCAAAGCCTGTTGTGATAGGACAAGGAGTAATGGTTTTAAACTAAGGGAGGATAGATTTAGACTGGATATAAGGAAGAAATTTTTTACAGGGAGGTTGGTGAAACACTGTAACAGATTTCCCAGAGAGGTAGTGAAGGCCCCATCCCTGGAAACATTCAAGGTGAGGTTGGACATTGCTCTGAGCAATCTGGTCTACCTGAAGATATCCCTGCTCACTGCAGGTGACTTGGGCTAGATGACCTCTAAAGCTCTCTTCCAACTGAAAGCAATCTATGATTCTATGATTATGTCCCAGTTCAGTGCATTATTCATTATGTCCTAGTTTAGTGTATTATTCAGAGTCATTTCTACAGCAACTCTCCAGAGTTAATTTCTCCGACATAGTCTCTCTCATTTTATAAATAGAATCACAGAATCATAGAATCACAGAATCACAGAATGGTAGGGGTTGGAAGGGACCTCTGTGGGTCATCTAGTCCAACCATCCTGCCGAAGCAGGGTCACCTACAGTAGGTTGTAGAGGACCTTGTCCAGGTGGGTCTTGAATATCTCCAGAGAAGGAGACTCCACCACCTCCCTGGGCAGCCTGTTCCAGTGCTCCGTCACCCTCAGAGGGAAGAAATTCTTCCTCATATTCAGACAGAACTTCCTGTGCCTCAGTTTGTGCCCATTGCCCCTTGTCCTGTCGCTAGGCACCACTGAAAAGAGCTTGGCCCCATCCTCCTGACACCCACCCTTCAGATATTTGTAAGCATTTATAAGGTCCCCTCGCAGCCTTCTCTTCTTAAGGCTGAACAAGCCCAGCTCCCTCAGCCTCTCCTCAATTTCAATAGAAATCACCATTTAGATTGAGGTAGCTTAGGTGAATCTGGACTGGCAACATAAGGGTAAATTATTTATAGCTCGGAGGGCCCATGACACCTCAGCCCACTAAGGAAGAGATGCAACGTATAGATGGGCTTGTGATCAAGGGTTGGACTTAACCGTGGATGCTATTTCACAGATTATCCATGAATGTGAAACATGCGCTGCAATCTAGCAAGCCAAACGGGAAAGCGTCTGTGGTCTGGAGAGCAATGGCTGGAAGACAAATTTGGGGAGGCCTGGCAGATTGATTGTATCACACTCCCACAAACCTGCCAAGGCAAGCGCCATGTGCTTACAAAGGGGTAAGCAATCACCAGATGCCTGGAAACATGTCCTGTGCGCCACGCCACCATCTGGAACTCTACCCTGGGCCTTGAAAAACAACACATATGTCTGTGGAGACATAGCAACCCAGAAGGAACTCAGTCCGACAACAGGACTCATTTCTAAAACAAGCTTGTAGACACCTGGGCCAAAGAGCATGGCATTGAGTAGGTATATTACATTCCCTATCGCTCAGCAGCCTCCAGGAAAATCAAAAGGTCCAGTGGACTGCTAAAGACTTCACTGAGAGTACTGCGTTCAAACACTGGGACAGAACTAACCTGGTCAGTTAACACTAGGGGATCTACCAGTGTAGCTGGAACTACCCAATCAAAACTTCCATGTACTGTAGAAGGGGATAAAATCACTGCTGTGTACATAAAAAGTATGCCAGGGTAGACAGTCTGGGTTTTTCCTGCCTCAGGCAAAGGCAGACCCATCCATGGGACTGCTTTTGCTCAAGGACCTGGGTGCACTTGGTGGCTGATGTGGAAGGATGGGGAAGTCCGATGTGTACCTTATGGGGATTTGATTTTTTGTCAGAATAGTCAATGAATTAAACCGCATTATGTTAATCGCTATATAACCCTGCCACTGTATGCCTTCAGTGCTATAGTTGCTATATGCCATATCAAAGATATTACAGTAAGAATCACTCAGATTAATGAAGAATGAACTGTGATGAAGCTGAGTGAAGAGCAGTAATGATGGAACTAGAACTGACTTCAGCATGAAACAATCCAACATTACACACCATCCTGCAGCTGCGCCCTGTGACACCTGCCCGCTGCACTGAAGCGCAGTCCTACTCTGCCGATTGAGTGGACTTTGCACAATCTGTCCTTCCCTCAAAGACTGTTATAACAGGTGGAGCCCAAAGTCATGGACTAAATGAACTCAACAGACACTTTTAGAGAGGTGACCCATAGACTAACATATCTGTGTGTGTACATATCAAAAGACAGAAAAAGCAGTGGTGATTAACTGGAATGTATTGGAAAGTACAGGACCCAATCATGGCATAGATGGTATAGAATAAAAGATGGATACTGTCCTGGTTTCATCTGGGATAGAATTAATTTTCTTTCTGGTAGCTGGTGTGGTGCTGTGTTTTGGATTGAGCTGAAAATAAAGTTGATAACGTACTCACATTTTCAGTTGTTGCTAGGCAGTCAAGGACTTTTCAGTTTCTCATGCTGCCTGGTGCATGGGGACCTGTGAGGGGGCACAGCTACGACGGCTGCTCCAAACTAGTCAAAGGGGATATTCCATACCATAAGACATCATGCTCAGTATACAAGCTGATGGGAGTGGCCAGAGGGCAGCCATCACTGCTCAGGGACAGGCTGGGTATCGTTCATTAGGTAGTGAGCAATTACATTGTGCATCACTTTTTTTGTATATATCATTATTACTACTATTATTATCTCTTCCTTTGCTTTCCTATTCAACTGTCTTTATCTCAACTCACAAGTTTTACTTTTTTTCCCCATTCTCCTCCCCATCGCACCGGGGCGGTGAGGGAGGTGGATGAATGAGTGGCTGCATGGTACATAGTTGCCATGACACCCTCCTGAGTACATGAGAGACATGGACGTGCTGAAAGAGTCCAGTCATGCAGGGCCACAAAGATGATTAAGAGACTGGAACATCTCTGATAGGAGCAAAGACTGAAGAAGCTGAGAATGCTTAGCCTGGAGAAGAGAAGGCTCAAGGGGAAAACTCATCAATACATATAAATATCTGAAGTCAGGGTGCAAAAAACACAGTCAGGCTCTTTTCAGTGGTGTCCAGAGACAGGACAAGAAGCAATGGGAGCACACTGAAACACAGGACATTCCATCTGAACATCAGGAAACACTCTGAATCACTTTTCACTGTGAGGGTGACTGAGCACTGGCACAGGTTGCGCAGGGAGGCTGTGGAGTCTCTATTGCTGGAGATATTTAAAAGCCATCTGAACATGATCCTGGGCAGCCTGCTGTGGGTAGCCCTGCTGGAGCAGGCGCATTGGAGCAGACAACTTCCAGAGGTCCCTTCCAATCTTAACCATTCTGTGATTCTGTGATTCTGTGATTTATGTTAACATGACTTTTATTGTGACTAAGCAGAGAAAAGCAAAAACATATCAGAGTCTAGTATTTCATTAATATGGTAAAACATAATTTACAGCAATGAATAGAAATATGAACACTGATGATCTAATCAACTCCTTAAAAATAGACTAGGCAGGATCTACATCCTCACCATTTATTTGTGAATGTAAAGGATGCTGGAGCAGAAAATACTTTTTTATATTTTCAAAAATTCTGTGAAACTACAATTTTATATAAACTCAAGGCAGAGATTAGGATACAGCAAGGTCATTCTGATGTTCCTGCCAGCAGGTATGCTGTTGCCGTAACCAGCACTCCTGAGAAACAATACGCAGGTGAATCTTGTTATGATAGGTCTCCATTTTTCTTGAGCAGGTTCAGGTTTCACTTAACTATGGAGTGCTCTGTGCTCAGCTGGGATCATATCTGCTTCAGAAATTTAGGAACTAAGTTGGCTCCAGACTCCAATATACATAAAAATTTCACCGCCAGATACTCTTTAAACTAAACTCAGAACTATTGTCCAGTTTCCTCACAAGACTTTTTTGCCACATATTCCAGGAAAGAAATTAATTGACTGTTCTAAGGAACTTTTTTTATCTTGGTAAATTTATGTTAGCTAACCTGCAGTAGCCTGTTCCACATAATGGTTTTCAGGAAGGACTGACCTTGCCCAAGAGTTTAAGTAGTTACTTATTTGTCTGTCACGAAATATTTTTTTTCATTTAATCTGGGAGCAGATTTTATCATGATAGCTACAGGAATAGCATCTAAAATAAGCCCTTAACATCACTCTATATCTGATATTCTTTTATAACTCGTTTCCTGTACATGTAGTTTTCTTACTCAGAAAAAGGCCAGTGAAAGAAGATACAGGTATCAATATGTTGTGAATGTAGACATCTGTCTAGCTGACTGTAATCTTGAAAATGGTTTAAATCAATCTGAATAATAAGAAAGTGCATGTGCCAAATTCTGCTGCTTAGTAATATTATCTGTACAATGGCTACAGAGAAGACAAAGAACTGCAGAAGGCCAAAATTAGTGACTAGAAATGGAATCTTACCACTCTTTTTAAAAGCCATTTTGAAAACAAATTTAGCTTTGACAGGTATGCAAAGAAAGAAGAAGAATGTTATAATGCAGAAATCCTTTTCCACCTCTGACCAAGGTATGTGTCATATAGAATTTAGCCCTTTATGAAGCCAAATATGTATAACTTGAAGAAGCAAGGCTGGCACAAGAGGAATGTAATTGTTAATTGCTTGTCAGCTCATTTTTAAAGAGAATGCCTTATTAGAAAAATCGCTAAAGTTTAACCTTTTTTATCTCTGATCCTTCTATTCATGTTCCTATCTGTCAGGTGACACAAAACATTTTTACTGTTTTTCATTCCTCCTAGTGCTTCAGAGCATAGTTGTGTATGAATAGAATGTTATAATCTACCACGGTCGTTGCAAACGCAAATGCTAAACAAGGAGTTTAATGTATCGTAAAGGAAGAATCCTGCATTTGGAGAAATGTAGAACTCTATATATCTCTTTTAGAGGGTATTTGTCAGATTTCCAGGCACATAGCAAGGACAGGTCCTTAGGTTAAGTGACTTTCTGTTTTTCCAGTTTTACTCTGCACAGAAGTAAATTTGGCATGGAAACAAACAAGAAATAAAAGTAGGAAATCCTCTGATGTTATTATCCATCTAAGTTCAAAGTCCCCTATGAAATCCACACGTGACTTACTTAAAATTCATTGCTCACAGGACCTCAGAAAGACTTGATCCTGGCCTGAAAAATGCTTCACTTACAGCTTTATCTGTCTCATGTCTAAGACATCCATATGACAAAGGAGAGAGAAAAGGATAGTGTCACACTAAAAACGGCTTTTCTGTGTTCGATGAGAGTGATTTCTTCCTCACTATATCACACAGGTGATTTTCTCAGCATAATCCTTAAGAAGTATTTATACTTTCAGATGAATGTCTGAACTGCTGCATTGCTGAATCCTAAGCTTTACTTGTCAGCTGTTGCTTGGAGTTATAGGGCAGATATTTCTTCATGGATGTGTAATGGCAGCAGCTGCAGCATATTTTTTTCATCACTGCGCACCATATATAGTAATTTACAAAGGATTAAAATGGCTAGTAATTACTGCCAAACTTATATGTCCTTTTCAAGCTACTCTTTTACAGTATGGAAGACTACAAAGCAGTGGAGTAGTAGCAGAACCACTTTCCTTTGCATGAAAAGTATATGAATCTTCTGTTGAATTTTTTTTTAAATTCATGCATGTTTTGACCCTGAACCATGGAATCATTAGTAATGAAAATCTTAAAAGTGTAGTTCAGCTTATCCTAGCAATGAACATATTTTTTATCTGAAGCAGCAGTTAGAGAAGACTAAGCTATATGTGTCTCCTATCACTTATGTTTTATAATTGTTAGAGCTTTACTAATGTACAAAAAATGCAGACAATTGCTTTAATTGTGTCACTAGTAACCACTGAGCAGTTCCTTTTGATAAAATCTCTTCATTGCATTCTAGTCAGTACTTAACAAAAGCAAAGATCATAACTAATGGCTGCATAGTCATACATCTTTTTGCTTTAAAATGCTTTTCCCCGAATACAAACAACCTTTAATTTTCATCTCTAGATAAAATTACGAATCTCTTAGACCTTTCCAAGTAAGGTATTTTGCTAGTTCACAAAATTAATTAGTACAATAATCCTCTGTATTTATGTACCAGCTTTAATCTCAGTGTCTTCAAGTGTTTAAAGAATATTCCTTAAATTTTATAAGATCCTTGTAAAGGAGGTCATTTCTGGGTCAAATCTGCCTGTGCAGCTACACAGCTCATGGGAGTTCATTCATCTTCAGAGGCTAAGCAATCACAGAAGCTGCCCTATAATTGGAGAGGCTATGTCTAACAGAAACAGAAGCCAATTCTAGGCAACCGCTGTCTGTGATAACAACTAAGGAAAAAAAAGTCCACGTGAAAAAGAGCAGCTTTTTACACTCGCCTGATTCTTACTGGTAGGCCAATTCTCCTTATCTTCCTGTTGAACACTTCCTGGAGAATCTTTAAAAGCATCAGCGGAGTAAAAGATGCATTTCAGAAATTATTTGTATAACCTGAACTTGCACTACTTTTTCCCACCTTAAGCTTACTGAAATGTGCTTATTAATATAAATGGCATAAGCTGGTGTGATTTGCATACAAAGAAAACAGAAAGAATATAAAACATTAGGGCCTTCTTTTCACTTCATGTCATCAGGTTTCAGCGTTATCTTGACTGTACTTTTTTCTGTTCATGTGGTTTTCCTTTTCATTTCTTATTGCATGGCTGAACATGTGGGTCCAGAATCTGAAAATGTTTCTGAACATGTAATTATTTTTGTTATGTATGAAATGAAAGTTATACATTAATCTTTGCAAGACGGGGCATTAATCTTGCAAGAACTGTAAGGATAACGAAAAGTAAACATTTTGGAAAATTATAAGTCATCAATGGAACAGATGAGATGAGAATACTTTACTGCTATTGCCAGCAAAAGAGCTCCCTATGTAATGTTTAGCAGTTTCATTCTTATAGCTGTGTTCAGACTGGTAAAGGAACTAAGCTGTGAAGTGTCACCATACCATCTTTGTGCTTCTTTAGTTCCTACAGGTTGTGTTAACATCATGTGGATAGGATGGGTGCAAACAGTTTAGGGGAAAGGTTCATGGAGTTTGATGATGACTCATGAAGAGGAATTAAAAAGAATGTTTTAATATATTTGATAATACATTATCTGTTATGTGTTTGTCTTGGTTTTGGTTAAAACAGAACTGATTCTCTTTTAGTGCTTTTTTCTTACAGCTAAGTTCTTCTAAGTAACTGCATTTTTCTGAAGTTGGCTACATATTTTAGAGATAGTGTCAGTTCCAAAGCTGATAACACCTAATATTTATAGTTGTACTGAGCTAACGGTAGGAATGGAATGCAGAAAAAGGCCCCTGTTTATAATTATTACTATAACAGCCAAGGTCACTGACAGACCTTTTATGTTCCACAAGTGATGAGTCATTAAGGGTCATACTTGCAGGGAGGGGGGGACAGAACAGGTGACCCAATGATGACCAATGAGGCATTCCATGCCATACACAACATACTCAGTTTAAATCTGGGGGATCACGAGAGTCTCGTTCTCTTCGTCCATGGCCAGCTTCTGAAGAGGACTCTACTCCTTGTCCTGCCTGCGTTTGGACGGGGTAACGCAGCAGCAGAACCCTTTGAGAAAGGTGAGATAATAACTGAAATTCTTTTAAAAGCTAGTTTTGCCATAAAAAGAAGGTCAAGGGATCTGCACAAAAGATAGACACAATTGATTAACAAAATAACAGTTCTGTTCCCACCAACTAACAAAAAGGAAACACAGGTTTCCTTGGGCATTGTGTTTTATCGGAGAATGCGCGTTGCAGATTATAGTCAAATTGTGAGCTCTCTCTATGGAGTGACTCAGAAAGAGAATGATTTTCAGTGGGGCCCTGAACAATGCCTCTCTCCCTTTTCCTCCTTTTTCCCTTCCCCTGGTGGGAGGGCAGGTGTTAACAGAGAGCATCTGCCACTCTGTTTATTGCTGCCCCACTCTAAATGGTGAAAACATTACATGTTACTATACACACGATATATCATGTCATGTATCACATATCATATACATATTGTGAAAAGACAGAATCACAGAATCACAGAATCATTTAGGTTGGAAAAGACCTTTAAGATCATTGAGTCCAGCCGTAAATGTTAAGCTACCAAGTCCACTAATAAACCATGTCCCTAAGCAGCATACCTAGACGTCTTTTAAATATCTCCATGAATGATGACTCAACCACTGCCCTGGGCAGCCTGTTCCAATGCTTCACAACCCTTTCAGTGAACAACATTTTTTTCCTAATATCCAATCTAAACCTCCTGTGGTTCAACTTCAGGCCATTTCCTCTTGTCCTATCACTTGTTACTTGGGAGAAGAGACTGACACCCACCTTGCTACAACCTCCTTGCAGGTAGTTGCAGAGGGCAATAAGGTTCCCCCTCAGCCTCCTTTTCTCCAGACTAAACAACCCCAGTTCCCTCAGCCGCTCCTCAGAAGACCAGTTCTCTAGACCCTTCACCAGATTCACTGCTCTTCTCTGGACGTGGTCCAGCACCTCAACATCTTTCCTGCAGTGAGGGGCCCAAAACTGGACACAGTGTTTTAGGTGTGGCCTCACCAGTGCCGAGTACAGGGGCACGATCACTTCCCTAGAGGACTAGGCCACCTTATTTCTGATACAAGGCAGGATGCCGTTGGCCTTCTTGGTCACCTGGGCACACTGCTGGCTCATATTCAGGTGGCTATCAATCAACACCCCCAGGTACTTTTCTGCCAGGTAGCTTTCCAGTCACTCTTCTCCAAGCCTATAAGATATCTTGATCCCTCAAATAAAAATTATGTTTGTTTTAGCTGTATAAGAATTGTAAAGATAAGCTATACATAACTCCATAAGCAACTTCCCAGTCCTCCAAAGTATATTCAGTCACAGTGCAGTTAGAAGGCATTTCTTCTGGCAGTGTACACTAAAGACTCAGACGTTCTTTTTAGAACTGTGAATAAGATTATGACGGAAGTGCATGTATTGAGAAGACACCTATAAAGGATTTTCAGAGATCTGAAAATCTGAGATATATGAAAAATATTTATTGTCACATACCTTTAAATCCTTACCCGTTCTGTATTCAAAGTATCCCATTCTGAATATTATAATGATAGGTAAGAATTTACTTAACTGGAGATTTTATTCGGTATTTTGTAGTTCTACCGTCCAAGAGAGTTCAGCTGGTTCTGGAAGATGTGTTTCTTGCTGAGAGATAGCATTTGTTTTAGATTTCAGACACCTGACTTCTTCCACTTGAGTCAAATTTTAAATTTGGTTTGTTTGTGAGAAGTCATTCTTACCTTTGAAATTATATGACTTTGCTTTTTTATTATTTTATTTTTTTTGAACCAGTAGTAATTCTAGGCTTTTAAATGTTGGATTTATTATGCCATATAAATTCTTTTTTACTCGTATATTTATTAAAAATTACCAGAATGTAAAACACTGACATCACGGCAACTGCAATGCTTAGCCGATATGAAAAGCATGTTGTATTTGTCTGGTTTTCTAATCCACACTTCAAGAAAAACTTGATTATTCAGAATGCCAGATTAAAATGGTGGAGTTTAGTAGACTTTTAAACTATGCAAACATGAGTAGATTGCTTGCTCTTGCCATTCAAAAAATTATATTTTTGAGGAACTAAATGTTTCTAAAGATCAAGTCGTTAAAGTCTTATGCATATTCTTTTTCAGTGATAAAATAAGAAATAATTTTGTCCCTGGTTGAGAATATAGCAAAAACAATCTAAATGTGGAAAAAAAAACTGTCTGAGAATGATCTGGATCCTTTTTTAAAAGGAGACATTATGTTTCCAACAACCCCATTTCCCAAAGCAGTGACACACCTCAAAGACTTGTGATCCTCAACTGAAAAAAAAAAAAAAGAAAAAAAGAAACAGCAATAACAATAAAAAATCCCACAGCCTTGATCCAACACACCTTAATTTAAAAGTGGTTTCAGGGTATACTCAGAATCGTGAGTCCACTGAAGTGTGTGTATCATATTTGAAGGGAGTATGAGTAAGAGTATATAGTAGCTTTCTTACGACAGAACAGCTTAACCTTCTTATCTGACTAGCATGTGCTTTTACAAAAATACATTCAGACTCCACAGTGAAATCAATACAGATGGAATAACATAATCAAGATATTTTTAATTCTTGAGTCAATTTGGGTTTCATTTCTGTCATCTAGCTTCAGTGATTCTCTTTACTTTTGGACTGAATCCCAGAATGTCTCTACCTTACAGCACTTCAAAAATTAAACAAAACAAATAAAAATAAACCAACTAACCAAAATGCCCCCTCCCATACACTAAGCTACTCTCTCTCAGTTGAATATCTGTCATATGATAGAGCACAGGTCAATGTTATAACCCATTCTGAAAAGATTGTTCGGACTTAATCTAAACTTCAGTTAACATACATTATTCTATGTAGCTTCACACTCTCTGCTGAAAATATTCCATGAATTTAAAGCCAGAACATTGAAAAATTGATGATAATTTTTGTGAAGTCCTGCTGATAATCAGTCCTCCAAGAAATGTAAGAACAATCTAGGAATAGATGCTGAATGTTCCACTTGGATTTCCATACAATGTGGTTTTGACAGATAGGTTTAAACTCTTAGTAAAAAGAGGAAACATCTTTTAGAAAACATCTTTTTCGCTTCTACAGGTATGTCAGCCAGAAAAGGCAGGTTACAGAAAGCGTACCCTCACTGGTGGACAAGAATGGCAATCTTGTATCAACAGCTGAGGAGAAGGCTCAACAACTCAACAACTTCTTTGACTCGCTGTTCACTGCAACCTTTCTCCTCACCCCCTCCACAGTTAATAGACTGCAAGATGGGGTCCAGAGGGGCAAAGCCCTTCTCACTGTAATGGAAGACCAGGTTGGTGACCACCTGAGGAACCTGAACACACATAAGTCTATGAGACCTGACTAAATGCATCCCAGAGTCCTGAAGGTATTGGCTGATGTCATTGCCAAGCCACTCTCCATGATTTTTGAACAGTCGTGGCAGTCAGGCAAAGTCCCTGGTGAGTGGAGGAAGGGAAACATTGTGCCCATTTTTAAAACGGGTAGGAAGGAGGACCCTGGGAAGTACTGACCTGTCAGCCTTACCTCTGTGCTTGGGAAAGTCATGGAACAGATGGTCCCAGAAGTTACGCTGAGGTGCATGGAGGACAGAGAGGTGATTTGAGACAGCCAGCATGGCTTGACCAAGGGCAAGTCCTGCCTGACCAACCTAGTGGCTTTCTGTGATGGCGTGACTAGATCAGTGAACAAGGGAAGAACGATGGATGTGATCTATCTGGGCTTCTGTAAAGCCTTCGACACAGTCACTCACAACACCCTTCTCTTTAAACTGGAGATATACAGATTTGATGGTACTGTGTGTGGCTAAGAAATTGGTAGGAAGGTCACAGCTAGATGGTAGTGGTCAACGGGTCGATGTTCAAATGGACACCAGTGACAAGTGTTGTCCCTCAGAGGTCCGCAGTGGGAGCAGTGTTGTTTAACATTTTCATCAGTGACTTAGACAGTGGGATCGAGTGCACCCTCAGCAAGTCTGCAGATGACACCAAGGTGAGTGGTGCAGTCGACCCACCAGAAGGGCGGGATGGCATCCAGAGGGACCTGGACAAGTTTGGGAAATGGACCTGTGGGAACCTCATGAGGTTCAAGAAAGCTAAGTGCAACCCTGCATCTGGGTTGAGGCAACCCCTGCTATCACTACAGGCTGGGGGATGAACGGATTGAGAGCAGCCCTGCCGAGAAGGACTTGGGGGTACTGGTGGATGAGAAGTTCAACATGAGCCACCAATGTTCACTCTCACCCCAGAAGGCCAACCATCTCCTATGCTGCATCAAGAGAAGAGTGGCCAGCTGAAGTTCTGTGTCCAGCTCTGGAACCCCCCAGCAAAAGAAGGACATGGAGCTGTGGAAGCAGGTCCAGAGGAGTGCCACACAGATCATTCGATGGCTGAAGCACGTCTCCTGTGAGGAAAGGTTGAGAGAGTTGGGGCTTTTTTAGCCTGGAGAAGAGAAGGCTGTGGGTAGACCTTGTAACAGCCTTTCAGTACCTGAAGGAGGCCTATAGCAACAATGGGGAAAATCATTTTAGCAAAGCCTGTTCTGATAGGACAAGGAGTAACGGTTTTAAACTAAGGGAGGATAGATTTAGACTGGATATAAGGAAGAAATTTTTACAGGGAGGTTGGTGAAACACTGTAACACATTTCCCAGAGAGTTAGTGGAGGCCCCATCTCTGGAAAAATTGAAGGCCAGGCTGGACATTGCTCTGAACAATCTGGTCTACCTGAAGATATCCCTGCTCACTGCCCGTGACTTGGGCTAGATGATCTCTAAAGACCCCTTCCAACCCAAAGCAATCTATGGTTCTATGATTCTAAATCTGAGTCCATAAAATCCATAGTTCGATGAATTACTTGGGAGTCATTCACTTGGAACATTATTTTGATCTGTCCATCTACCACACCATGCTCACTGAGGTTTTGGTCTATGAATGCTACTCCTAATTTCATTGTCAATAACCCTGCATAATAAAATGTTTCTAGGATGGTGAGGGGACTGGAGCATCTCCCCTACGAGGAGAGGTTGAGGGAGCTGGGCTTGTTCAGCCTTAAGAAGAGAAGGCTGCGAGGGGACCTTATAAATGCCTACAAATATCTGAAGGGTGAGTGTCAGGA
>Ga0065711_1006251_pt1 | contig 19910 bp, 15 predicted proteins | sample Hoacrofraction12_FD_59098 | JGI IMG/M metagenome (GOLD analysis project Ga0065711, IMG submission 59098) | Hoatzin crop microbial communities from Cojedes, Venezuela - Epithelial fraction 12 v2 (version 2) | ecosystem: Host-associated > Birds > Digestive system > Esophagus > Crop | place... | reverse complement strand
TCTCTGGAGATATTCAAGACCCGCCTGGACAAGGTCCTCTACAGCCTACTGTAGGTGACCCTGCTTCGGCAGGAGGGTTGGACTAGATGACCTACAGAGGTCCCTTCCAACCCCTACCATTCTGTGATTCTGTGATTCTGTGAAATCCTCCTTTTGATCATTGCAGGACTGATGCTGTGCCAGATCTCGTGTTGCCTTCAACAAGAGCAGGTCCAGGGCCCTGTTCTTTAAAAGTTGAAAATTTTCTGGAAAAATGAACTTTAAAACAAACAAACTCAGTCTTAGACACAGTACTTGAAGTCCTTAATAAGTGAAATATGGTTTTGTTTTTTTGGAGTTTTTTGTTTTGTTTTCAACAATTGAAACAGCAGGTTTTACTAGGCTGCATTTTTTGTTCTTTGATTGTGAATGATTTTGTTGAAATGAAAACAAGTCTGTATTTTTTTTCAGAGGAAAATTGAACTGCTCTATAAATTATTGCAGATCCTGATCTGGTCTAGAGAAAAGCCCTTCGGACTAGTCAGGCACTGGCAGAGAACTGAGCCATCTTCCTGATAAAGTATGCTCAGCTCTTGGCAGATGGTTTGTGTACTCGGAAATCAAGCAGGTCACACTCCCACACTCCCAAGTTTCTATGTACCAACAAGCGAAATAAAAAATACCATATTTCCCTTAAAAATAGTATCCTTACTCACAACTTCTCTTACTGTAGGAGAAACAGTAGGAGGAGGAGAAAGAAGAGGTTAAAGGGTTAAAGGGTTAGCGCATATCAAAAAAGGCCTTTAAGAAGACATCACTGAAACCCTGAGATTGTGCTGCTGAAGCTAGCAGGAGCCCACCTGAGTGGGCTGAAGACTGCGGCGTGAAAGTCATGACCAGCAAAGTTGAACTACATTGTGCTCTGGAGGCAGCGACTTTATTAAATCTCAGGGAAAGGGAAGGGGAAGGACACAGAAGAAATTATTTGACTTTCTGAATAAGGTACAAACATCACTTATCAGCTCTATTGCTTGAATCTAAGCATTTATTTCATATAAAAGAAGAACTTTTAGTAAAAATAGGGTGAGGCAGCTTTCATATCTGCAAATGTCTGATAGCAAGTCTGGTCTTCAGCAGCTGCTGGCTGAGGAGTTTGAAGTCCATTTCCAATTTCTAGGCACACATCTTCCTTTTGATCCTTTTCTACAGCTTGCTGACAACAGCATAGGTACTGAAAACTCCTGGGGGTTAGGGTGAATTCCCTTGACACGCAGTTAGTAAGCTGCCTTAAGTGATGCCATTTCTGCTATCTACTCTGATTTTCTGTGATTAAAAGAAGTCACAATTTTGTTATTTAAGTAGCAATGAAAAGGCTGCCTGTGTACCAGCTGGTTAATAGTTGGACAATTAGACTCTGTATATGTCTCCTTTACTAAACTTGATCAGACTGAATATGGTGATAAAACCTGGTGAAATATCTCATTTGCTAAGAGCTTGTTTTAAGCATAGAAACAGTTTTGTCAAGTGCTCTTTAGCCATAGGGCTATACTCCCATGCTAGCAATATTTAAAACAATTTTACATTCCCATTTTTAATCAATATCCTCTATTTATCATGTTTACTCACAGGGGAAGGACCTCACTTTATAACTAATCCCTTTGATTTTACATAGAAGATCACTGAATTTGAAGTCAAATGTCAAGGTATGACAGAAATGTGACATGATCAAGCTGTAACACAACGTGACACATAATCTTCAGCATAAATGCTGCCGTGGTGACACTACAGAAAACAAGGCAAAAAAGTAGAAAATAGCTGCCCAGGGCATTACTTGTTAGGGTGTGCAAGCTTCCACATTGTACAGTACAGAGCCCATAGATACTGGTGTGACTGGAACTGAGTGAAGAGTTGTGCTAGGTAGATACTGGACTGATACAAAATCTGACACTTAAAATAAATTTTCTACAGACTGGGTCCAGACACCTTCAGCTCCCCTGAGTTCATTTGCACTTTCCATTTTGCTTTGCTGCTTCTTCTATTTTCCTCTTTCATTATCTAAATGAATCCAGTCCAGGACACTGAGGTCTGGACAGATGGGTTAATTCAAGAGGACATGAAACTATGTATGGGTGTGTTTATTTGTGTGCAAAAGTCTCTGTCCATAAATTAAAACCCTCTCAAGGAAGCATGGGCAGACACACATGCACTCACACACACTTACGATTTTTCACACCCTGTATAAGAGAATCTCAAGCACTTTACAAATCTTTAAGAGTACATTGCACTCCCTTAAGATGAGTAATGACTGAGAACACATTTGCAGGACCTCAATTTGGCCTGCATCACACATCACATTTCCGTGTCTGTTGTAGGAATTGCCCAGTGGGATTCAAGCAGAAGTTCATTTAACCCAGTAGTCCATCTAATTGCCAGAACATGATCCATTGGTCCTTTTCAAGTATAAAGACATGCAAAGTAGCAGCATTCTTTATTCCTTGTATTAGCTTTTAAAATTCTTCTTTGTGTTTCTTGTATTAGCCTTCTCCTCTAAACTGAAGAGTTCCACACTTTTCAGCCCTTCCTATTTGGAACTCTTTCAGTAATCTCTGTCCTGCTCTGAAGAGTGTCTGCATATTCAGCACCAAGTTTATCTTTTCTAAGATTTGAAAGAAAGGTCACATTTACAAAAAAAAAAATTAGAAATATATTTATTTGGTATTCAAAGTCAGTATTTATACGGCATGATGCAGAATTCTGTAAAAGCCATGAACTGAGGATGTGCAACATTAGCAGTTGGATGTTGTACAAACCAACACTCTTTTGGAATCAATTTGCCAAATATCTAATTGATGACTTTTGAAATCCTGGACCTAAAAGATTGCCTATAGAGCAACACAGGAAATCTATAACAGAGCTTGAAATAAATTCTTGGTCTGTTCTATTTCACTGTTTACTGTTTCTCCAAAGCATCTGCAGTTTTGAAAGCCCAGAGACAAACTCCAATCAAACTCTCTTTCTCACATGGCAGTACTTGACCATGGAGTCAGCTGCTTCAGGACAAAATGAAGATGGAACATGATGGTCCAACACATCTGAGTCCAAAACGGGACCTGATTTTTTTAATGACTATTTCTTCTCTCCAGCAAAATCATAAATGGAAGCTTAGCTCTGTCTTTAAATACTTCCAGGATAGCTCCATTTCATTGCAGTTGGTGGAAAATTTCTCAAAAAGAGCGTGGAGCTAAAGTGACATATTTATGAGGTGAAAAAATCACTGGAGAGACTGTCACAGGGATCTCTGTTTATTAGGTAAGTGTTCTCATGCTCTCATGACACCTGACATTCAGGGCTCACTCCAGGGAACAACCCCAATTCAGAATCATGATGCACTCCTGACTGTTACAAGAAATCAGTTTACCAAGTCTTACATTCAAGATAAGCCTTTTTTATTGTTCTTCTTGGACTCAAAATACCCAAGGGACTTCAGCAGGTGTTTGTTCCATAAATGTCAGGAACCCCTTTATATTAAATCCAGAGGGAAAGATCATGATAGAGCCAAAATCAAGACGAAGTCAAGACATATCAAGCCAAAATAGACTTACTGGGAAAATGCCAACGTTCTAAGAAAGATTTTAGTGATGTAACCCAGAATTAGGTGCTAATAAGTACACGTAAAACAAATTAGATTAGATTTAAGATGTTTGGCAGCACGAGGGCTTTGAATAGCACAGATGGACTTCCATGTCATGTTTTCATCTGCTGCACTAAATGATGACATTTGTTATTGAAAACAGTTTTAAGGAGCAGTTTTGCAGAACAGTTAAGTTTAGATGTGTTTTCTATACGCAGCTTCTACAGCAATATCTCCTCTTGCCTGCACATGTGTGGCCACTATTGACTTTCAGTGAAAGTACCATCTGTATACCTGTGAGGTACCATTTGGTTTATGCACATCATATTACCATAGTTAGGGCCATGTGGTACAGGGTTCTAGGCATCAGGAGAATTGAGGCCATTCAGTATTTTGCAAGAGAGAGTGCTAAAAATGTAAAGTTACTGTTTTTTTGCCAAATGGCAGGTAGTAAATCTGTGTTAGAGAAAAAGTCCTGCTCCGCTTGTATTCAGAACACTCTAAAATAACCCACACAGTCCTTAGATATGCTACATACAATATGCATTCACATTTGGATGCTTCTTAACACTTCAGTGCAAAGAAATATGCAACAGTTATATGCATTGCAGTGCAGAAGTGTGAGCAAATTCTAACTCCAGAATCCACTTGAATGACCTTTCACCCACCACTTGACATTTCTTGCCCTATTTCTTCATCATAAAATACTGCAGATCTTCTTTTTCATGTCACTTGCATTGGTGTAAATCAGTCATTTACCACAACATTCTCTTGTAACAAGAGAGAAGCATCAGTTTCCTCATGTATTTATCTCTACTTTCTAGCTTGTCTCTGCTTGCAGACTTAAAAGAGGAAAATGGCCCTTTATTTTTACTACCAAGAAGCCTGACTGTACTATGCTAGTCACTAATGAAGGGTGAAGTCAAAGAACTACATGAAGATCTTATTAAGAGAGACCTATGGAGTAAGAGTAGTTTTTTTCTAGGGGAAAAAACATCTCTGGGAAATAAAAAGGATTTCAAAGGAGTTTAGTCATTTATAAAGGAAGTGTTCCTTTCTGATGAAAGGTGATCTTTCTAGCAGATGTGTTATGAGAGTTGGTGAAGAGACTTCATACCTGTATTACTTAACAGCATTTGAATTTATGTGAATAGGTACAAAACACATTTCAGATTACGATGACTATGTATTTTTGGATAAAACAGATTAATAAATCTCTTGAGTCTGAGTTTGATCTTCCATCAGGTTCACACTGATATCAGGTTTTTGCCACTGTGGGAGATAACAGAAACACAGTCACATAACTGTAGCCAGAGGTCTGGAAAAAACACCCTGACATTTTTCAGGCAGAAGCTAAATTCCTTCTATGGCATGTATTTCAATTATTTTAGCTTTCACAGTTGTATTTGGAGCCCTCTTGTTTTTCATTACTCTGAATGTCCTATAGTCTGGGAGTAAGAGGAACCCTCTGTAGTCTGCAGATCTGCATGAGCCTTCAGCTCATGCCTCTCCCTTGTGAAGCACATGAGCTGAAGGAGCACTTGTGGAGACCACAAGAGTGGATCTACTCTTGAGATCAAGGCCACAAAATAAGGGTTGGGGACAAGATTACGGTCAATTAAAAAAAAAAAAAGACAAACCTGAAAAGTAGAGGAAGCAAGGCAGGGCAAACAGAAGAGCAACTGAGACTGGGCTGCAGCGGCTCCAGCATCTGGCCATTTTGGTGGTTCCTGCCACAAGTGCAGGGTGCCCAGAGGGACCTCATGGAGGCACAGCACCCTGCCTCTTAGGGTATTCTCAAGTCGTAGCTTGCAACTTTGTATTTCAAGTGGTTCTCTGATACTGGACTGTCGTTGTTCATACCACATAGAAGGAGTGAACCCATATGATGTGTTCTTTATTCTTATATCACATCCCTCTTGGCCTGGCACATCCATGTGAGTCAGTGCCACAAATTTTCGTCCATCTTTTTTGAAGTGGCAGATCTCTGGTTGTTCTAACTGCATGCATACAGATACTCATTTGTAATGTACTCTTATTTTCCTGTAAGTTCACTATAAGACTTAGGTTCACTTCTGGCAAGAACGGAAATTTACATATTGCAGTTTACCAAAATAATTTTAATCTCTTCTTCTTCTCTGTTAATACAGCTTCTCTATATGTAAATTCATTAGAAATAAGTTCCACAGCACAGGTACATAATTTTTTTTTAATATGAATGCAATTTCTTACAATTAGGTTGCAACTCAGTAAGAAGAAAAGATTCTTTAAGAAGAAGATAAAAGCTACTGTATAAAAGATTAATCTGCACAAATGTTTATCATCTGGAATATCATCTGCTTTTCCTTTATTTTTTTTTTTACTCTCAGTGCAAACTGATGTCTAAGGAATCCCCTTTTTTCATATTTTTCAGCAACATGTTTTAGATATTCTATGTGCAGTGTATGGAAGAAAAGCAAAATCAACTTTTGGCAGGTTCAGTCTATCAAGTTCATAAACTTTTACTGTGTCTGTCTTGTCCAAGATTAGAGACAACCTGCTCCAAGTCAGTTTCCCATTTGCACTTAATTAGGGAGTTCATTTTAGAGGTCAATGAAAAATAGCAGAATAGGTTTTCATAATAACGCTCCTCACAATAAAATTATTTCTCAGGCACTCATCCAATTTTCTCTGGAACACAGGCAAGAAAAATGGGGACACGAAATAGTTATTGAATACCTTATCTGGAACTACCCAGCATGTTGTCCATTATCCAAGGAACACATAGTACATTCTGGATCTGAGGAAAGAAGCCAAACATTGCATCTTTTCAGACAATTTTCCAAACCGTACAGCATGATTTTCTTCTAAGAACTGGGACAGAGATTTTTGAAAATGTTCTGAAAGATAGGGGACAGTCTGCACAAGGAGTTCCTCAGTATCACCCTTATGCATGTACATTTTAATTGCTGTCGATAAGAAGGTGCCCTTGTGCAAAATTGCAGAGGGGTACTTAGATTCATGAGGAAACAGCAGTGAAGAGAGTTGAACAGCAGTAGGGCTGTTTCGTGCTGTGTCAGGCTGGTGACATCACTTGCAAGAGGAGGAACGCTTCAAATGATGTCCGTCAGCCACATCATGAAGTTCCTCAGAGAGACTTTCAGCATGAATTTACTGTTATCAAACAGCTGAGAGAGTGGCCAAGTTAGGCTCTATGTCTGAACTTCTCCAAAAATCTAAGAATGCCAGATTCCAATACACATCCAGTGAGTAGCAGAAACAGCAGGGTGCAGGGTCTTTACATGAAGTACTTTGAATCTGATGTGGGCTTGGGGCAAGGAATTAGATGAGAGTGTGTTATGTTACAACCGATGATCAACTGGTTATAGGTCCTCATACATGGAAGTATGATTTCTTGGACCAGAATCTGGCCAAGTGGGTACGATCTTATTTTCTCTACTACTGTGTTTCTTGTGACCACAAAGAAAAATGAGAAACAAGCTGAGAAAAGCTTCATTGGTCAATGAAAAACTTGGGCAAAAGTGGGTTATGATTTTCACACTGATCATGCTTTGACCTATGAACTATGCTTTTGTTTGTCATTACAGGAGATGTGTTTGTCCTGTGCAGAACAACTAATACCTACTCAGATAATCAGCACACTATCCAGATTACTGACTTTTGCTAAATCTGGTACCTGGCCTCTCTGAAAGTGCACACATAACAATACTTGATTTCTTGCTCAAAGTCTCACCCACAGTGGGCAGGTTCTAGGATTTATGGTTCAAATCCGCTCATTACACAAGGACAAAGACCACACCAAAACAGCTGGATTTATTTTCATATTTTACATGTCTTTTCTTCATTACAGAATCACAGAATCACAGAATCACAGAATGTCAGGGGTTGGAATGGACCTCTGCGGGTCATCTAGTCCAACCCCCCTGCCGAAGCAGGGTCACCTATAGCAGGCTGCAGAGGACCTCGTCCAGGTGGGTCTTGAATATCTCCAGAGAGGGAGACTCTACAACCTCCTTGGGAAGCCTGTTCCAGTGTTCCATCACCCTCAGAGGGAAGAAGTTCTTCCTCATGTTCAGACGGAACTTCCTGTGCTTCAGTTTGTGCCCATTGCCCCTTGTCCTGTCGCTGGGCACCACTGAAAAGAGTTTAGTCCCATCCTCCCGACACTCACTCTTCAGATATTTGTAAGTATATATTAGGTCCCCTCGCAGCCTTCTCTTCTTCAGGCTGAACAAGCCCATGTCCCTCAGCCTTTCCTCATAGGACAGGTGCTCCAGTCCCTTCATCATCCTCGTAGCCCGCCACTGGACTCTCTCCAGTAGCTTCTCATCTTTCTTGAAGTGGGGAGCCCAGAAGTGGACACAGTATCCCAGATGAGGCCTCACTAGGGTAGAGTAGAGGGGAAGGAGAACCTCCCTCGTCCTGCTGGCCACACTCCTTTTGACTGGACGAAAGGTGCCTTGTTTTCCACATGACATCCTTGCTTTCAGGCGTTGAATCAAATTACTTTCTCTACGAGATAATGGTATGGTAATGTCAATGCCAATGGCCAGCTTGGAAAGAAATATTTGGGTACCCATCTCAACACTCTTTAGGAGCCACTGACCTAAAGGTCAGGTCTTTTGCTTTTTGCTCTTTTTCTTCTGGAGTGTACAGGGAACATACTACAAATATATTTCCTTGTCATCTTAGATGATATTATCTTTTAAAAAGTTATTTTCTATGCCAAAGAGAGCATGAATCTTAATTCACTTTGGGCTTCATTCTTTGTTTCTTTATGAAGACCGCAGCAGAGGGTTCCAGTCACCTGGAAGCATGTGAAATGTAGAACATGGACCACTGTCTCAGGCTTCTGCCTGACAATGGTTTGCTCCAGGACAGAGACACAATTATATATACAGAAATTCAGCAGCTTGCAAAGGCCTTGTAGACAGATCACTTGGGAACAAAGGCTGCCCAATAAACTGTGGTCAGAGGAACTTACTCGGTGGTTCCTTTTATTTTTTTTATTAAATGAAACACAACACAGTAATTTTATTTAGGACATTGAATTAAGGCAGGCCATAACTGTTGTAGGTGCTTCCCTAAATCAGGTTTAATTTTCTTTTTTTGGCTCACCATTATCCTTCTGAAGAAAGGAAGAAAGATGTAATGAGTGGTTCAAATCATCTTGCAACACCATACCACATTTCAGATCATTTACACTCACAGTCATGTCAAGCAAACAGACATTTCAAATTGATCAATGCAGTAATAGAAACAGCAAGAAGAACTGGAGGTTATTTTGTCAGCAACAGCATTCTTTATGAGACTGAACAGTGATGTCTTAAAAAAGGATGTGTCCAGGGAAAGAAAGCTTCCTGAAAATGTTGTAGCCATTACTTTAAAATAATATTATTTAGCCTTCATGCTCTATCCCTTGTGGGTTTTCAATTCCCTGCAAACTTTCTTTCCAACATATCTTTGATCCTGTTCTCAAAAACCTGACATTTTCATTTTGCAAAGACAGGATGTACAATGGACTAGTCAAGAATAAGGGCCAGATGCCCCAAATTGGTGCAAATTGGTACTGCTCCATTGCCCTCCGCACTGATTTACGGAAGATAAGGATCTGGCTGAAAGCCTTGCAAAGCCTTGGCTGCTTTGCCTTGAGATTTTGTGTAAACACTTACTTCAGTTTTAGTCTTCTTTCCTAAGGAAATGAAGTTTATGCAATCGTGTTCTCTGTGTGTGTGTACGGGCATGCGTGTGTGAGTGTACGAGTGAGCATTTGTTTGTCCTTTCCCTCAATTAGTTTTGAACCAGGCAGTCCAACTAAATCAGACTGGAGAAGGCAGGGGGTTTAAAGGAGACAAAATTCCTGCAGACACCACGCTAGTGTTCTTACTGAGGAAAAGGCTAGTGAGCTGAGTTCTCGCAGCCTTCAGAAAAGTTGCACTGGCGAGGGCTTCTCAGACCTGGCTCCATCAATTCTGACCCTCTTGGGAGCCACTTGCTCAACTAAGTGGGTTTCCCTGCATCAAAACTTGGGCATCCAAAGCTCACACTAACCCTGTTTAGCCAGACCAGTGTTTCTGAAGAGCTTGGTGAGCCTGTTTTTTTGTATTTGCTTCAGCGCATACATACGCTAATTATCTCACTTGGTTGAAATCCTTAATCCTTACCTGGCATTGATAACCTTAGCATCACCACTGAATTTGCTCCCTTTCTTCCAGCTGTTGAGCAAAATACAATCAGGTACAGCATTTCCCATGGTTTTGTATTCCGTTGCACTCGTTTTGTTCTGCTCTTGCCAAGTGTCTCAGACAGAGAAATCAGAGGGCAAAGGGAAAATTATGGGTGCTAATTCACAAACAACCTCATAAAACTATCCTTATTAGCCCTGTAAAAAAACCAACACAATAAAATGATAACTGTTTCACTGCTGAATCTTTGTGACAAACGAAGAGATTCTTGGGGGTGAGGTGGGGTATACAAAGGTAGCAGGCTCCATGGCTTAATGGGGTGATGTATTTAGCAAAAGTGAAAGAGAACTGCGAAGAAAATTATGTGAGAAAAAAATCTTGTGATTTGCCACACCAAATAGATACATAAATAAATAAATAATCATGTAGTTGGCAAAAAAAGCACACCACACCAAACAAACAAAAAATGAGCTGTTAGTTAAGCTTTGTTTGATAAATATGGGACAGGAAAGTTATGACAAAAGACCAAAATCGAAGTCTAAGATATGCTTGAATAAAATATGATCTGGAACTGAACAGTAATCTGGTATGCAAATGATGTATTTATGAGATTCAAAAAGCTGTGGGAAGAAAAGTGATTTTTTTCCTATTGAAAACAGAAAAGCAGATGGTGTTCTTCAGCAATCTTTTTTATTTACTTCAGAAGATAGTTTCTAGAAAGAAAAGAAAACACTGAGAGTATCCTGTCTCATAGTAGTACAAAAGGCTCTTTTCCTGTGTGCAAGGTAGGTCCTTTCTGCATGAAGCAGCAGGTAACGACAAATGAAACCAATGATACTTCCACATCCTGAAGTGCTTTGCTGAACTGGGAATCAGTGTCTTACGGAAACAACCTCTGGAACACATGTATTTTTTTAACCTATGGACACCATTAAGTTAAGACTGAAGCACGAATTTGTCCACTTCTGGTGACTGTCTGATAAGGAAATAGGTGGATGGTGGCCAGCTAGCCAGACTGTGATCCCCTCTATTGTGCTTGCCCCTCTATTGATTTAAGCAAAATGTGAACAAATCCTTCTCTTGCATAGCAAGACTTGCTGACTGCTCATGGTGACCTCATCCATGTGTCGTTATTTTGTCAGACACTTAAAACTTCTTAAAGGGCCAACAAGAATAGTTTTATGAGGCTGTTGGTGAATTAGTATCGTTCTTTTGCCCTTTGGCCTCTGGTCTTCTATTTAGTATGGGCCCCTTGTCAAGTGTTGCACAAAAGGAGCTCAAGTCAGCATAAAACCCTGGGAAGCGCTATGCCTGCCTTTGCTTCTTGCTACTGCACATAGGTCTTCTGATGGTTAATTAGTACAGCTACATGGATAGAGCTATGCTTGCTAATACCAGACGAAGATTTTGCCCTGCAAAATACGATGCTAGTTTGTGAGTAGTAATTGTCCTGTATCTTTTGAGATGAACATGGACACAGAGAAAAAACCCATACAATCTACACTGAGATGTGTCAGGTATAATTTGACGGAACCACTCTTTTTTTCCGTAGGTGGTCAATACTTTTATAGAAGTTTCATCATTCTCACCGTACACGAAGACAAATTGAGACAGAGGGAGCTGAAATGACTTGTTCAGCCTGATCTGTACATGCGCAGCTCCTATTTCAGAAAGAACAAAAAAGTTTCAAAGTAAAACTGAACCTAAACACACTGCAGAACAATTATCCCAGATCTCTTTTAAAAATAAAGAAATGCAGGGGGAAAGGGTAATGCTTCAGTTTCAGAGCTTTCTTTGACAGCTGGACATACTTAGGACTTTCATAAGGAAGGTACAGCTGATGCAGGTGTTTGTGTCACCTGAGCTGTGTGCTGAGAAACCCCAGGGCACTTCATTTTGCTCCATATTTCCTGAGTAACTTGCAGGACCTCTTTAGGTCCAACTCCTCAAACGTGGTTTGACACTGAGGGTCTCTGCACCTAAATACTCAAGCATGTGAGTTTTCACACCCCTGAACCTCAGCTCCGCTTGGGTGTAACGAACGTAGTTACACCGCCATACCTCACAGGCATGTCATGAGTTCGAATATGTTAAAATACATTTTGTTAGCTTAGATTGGAGACCTGCAAGGAATTTGCAGAAGTGAAGGCACAAATTGCCACAGCTGGCCAACCATGATTGGTTATCCAAGGAGCTTTCTTTAGCAAATATCTAAATGCACACTAACAATGCAGGGTTGCTTTGATGTGACTAATCGTCTTAGGAAAAAAATTAAAAATATTTCTCCAGATTATCCAAATTACTTGGAAAAGCAAAACTGAACTATAACATGTCAAAGTTTGATAAACAAAACTTTCTTGCAAGATGTCCAATGCTCCCAGGAAGAGGAAGCATACAGACTTTGTCCTGTTGTGGTGGTCTTGTGAAGCAAAGCAAATGCCAGAGCAAAATGGATAGCTTGCATAGCAAAATATGTTGCATAGCTAAATGGACTCAAATCTGCAGCAAAACTCCTAAATTCTCTGAAAGGTCTATTTAGATGAGAAAAGATAGGGCTTGAGTGAGTTAAAAATACACTGAATAATGCAATCAGTGCAATGTTATTCACTTTGATATTAAACGAGATTTATTTGACAGTAACACCATATGCTCAGTGGTGCTGTCCACAAGATGACAATTCCATTTTGCAACAACTGTTTAAGTTCAAAAATTGTTTTCATTCGGCTTTGGAACAAAAACAAAAAAGCCTTTCAGTTCTTTATGGAATGGAATTGGACTGAAATGGCTGATTCAGATAAAAAACTCAGCCTTTTCTTTTGTGAGGCCTTTTTGTTTCTAATAGCTTCCTTGGTCATCCAACAGGCAGGACTTTGGGAGAACGCAGGAAGAATGGGGTGTGGATAATCTGTAACTTTTCTGAGGCCCAGATACTATCCAATAGCATTGCTTGATGAAATATCAACCTGCTGAAAAAAATTCCTTCAACGCTATTAGTCAGGTCTTGATACTGCTAAGATGTTTTCGTATTGATAAGGCATGATAGTAGTATGCAAACTTTGTCAAGGCTGAGACTGGAGCCTTTTTCTGACAGGCAAAAGAGAGGCTGAAGATATTGGCAACAGGAGAGCTTTGGAAGCAGCAGAAGTGAACATGGCAAAAGTTGGGCGCTGTTGGTAGAATGCCCAGCACTGCACGCCTCACAACGTCAGTGTTCAGAAACATCAGGAGAGTTTTCAAATTCAGTGGATTAGGGGGATTTGGTCGTTTACTCCCTCTGACAGAAGTTTTCTTTCACATCGATTGTAGGCTAAGAAACGTAGGCACAAAAATACGCAAATACCAAAAAATACACACAAATACCAATTTTCCATTAAAAAATTGTGGAAAAATGTTTTCTTCCTCACATATGTTTGGAAACCTCGGTTTTCATCCAAAACACCTCCAAGCTTGAAAACTTCGGGGGGGGGAGGGGGGGGGCTGTGGGGGAAGAAAAAAAAAGTGTTGATTAGGAAATGCTGCTCTGACACCTTGTGGGGATTAGCTGCCTCAGGTATCCATTAGCTGCCATTCGTGTGAAGGGCTGTTTGAGCACATTCCCAGCCGACTGGCATCAGCTATGGTGCACTCCTAACCGGCACGCGTTTCCTCGCTCGAAGGAAGGATGTCATGGTAAATCGTGGTGGTCCTCCCTGGGACGCGCACTGGGAGCTGGTGTTTAGCTGGAGAGTCTAAATCCTTGAGAAGAGTGAGGCAGCCAAATTACTATTCCTGTGAAGTACCACAGTTGCATTTCTGGATTGAATAGTTGCTGTTTTCGGCCAAAACCTATTGTTTTTGAGGATTTTCAGCTCTTCAATGAAAAGTTAAAAAATTTGGCAGAAAGTACACAATGTGATGAAAAAAATTGTTAACATTCAATCTTCTATTGAAAAAATGTTTGACAAGAATTTTTTTTTTTAATCAGCTCTAACTAAAGAGCTATAAACACATCCTTAGAGCGCTGCAAATAATTAGACATCAGTATCAAGGCAGTTTGCTAATTCTTGCAAAAGTTACGTGTCACCATCAAGACTTCAGCTCTTTGGGCTCTCAGCACTGTCCTGTGTCTGCAGGATCGTGGTGCTGCATGTAGGCAGACACAGAGAGCCCTGTTTTCCAGTGTACACACATGCACAGGCACTGACAAGTTTATAACCAGACCAGTTTGACACTCTTGGCTCTAGCTGTCTCAAAATCGGGCACATATGGTTAATAGCAGGCAGCACCAGTGGAAGAGCTGCATTTGCTTTGAACTGGCAGGTGACCGGAGCAGATGTATTTGGCAAGAAAGACCCTTCTGGTGGTCTTTTGTGTATGTGTATGTGCATGCGTATGTGTGTGTGTGTGTTGCTACTGTTTTGAATTTCTCAGCAAAGCATATAGACAGAGGAATACCACTGTACGGCTGCCACACTGTGCTCCTTCCTGACATGGAGCTGGGATGATGCCAGGACCAAGGGCATTAGACAGAGTACTCTGTCGCCAGTACCCAGGGCAGTCCAGCCCTTGCTGGTGTGACACTCAGTTTGGGTGGTGGAGAATGTGTGTGCGTGTGTCCTCGCACTGCCCAATAAATATGTTCATCCAATTAAGAGGAACAATAATTCATCAACAAAACAGGTACTAAAAAAATACTCATTTAAGACAATCACTGCTACTTCCTTAGCTTTTCACTTCATTGCTGCTTATGTGAGTAAAAACAACAAACTAAATGTAGACCTTATGGGCACCGGGGACCAATTAATGCCACATGACTTCCTCCCAGGCTTCCATGAAAATAACTGTATTATAATGGTCTGTGATATTAATATCGGCTTTGGGAAAGTTAGGCAGTAGCTCCGTAGGGAAGGATGTAGCATGAGCAAGCACTGTGGAATGTGCAGTATTTGACAGAAGAGAAGTGGTGTCTTTCTATAAGTTGCATCTCTTCTTGTTATTGAAACGGAAAAGTCAGCTGGGAAAATACAAATGCCTAGGGGAATCTGGGAAGATTTTTATAAGTGGATAACTTTCCAATATCTCTTTGAATAAATTTCAGAACCTCTCTGTTTTTAATACAACAGTTTTCAACCTACAGATTAAATCTAAGGATTAAATTCTGAGGTAAGTTTGGGATCCTACATTTATACAGCCTCAGAGTTCACTTTTCAGGCTTTACTTCTTCACAGCTTCAATAATTTCAAGGATTTGCTTTTAACCTCATGGTTATGTGGAACCCCGCCAGAATTTTGCTGCAGAGTATGTGGCTCAGGACTGTGAAGAAGCAGCACCTCGGCAGATATAACTGCTGCCTAAAGTCCCTACAGCTGACAAAGCTATATGGGGATTGCTTTACAGGAACTTTTTTTGCTTCTTGGGCAAGCCTGGCTAGTTTGAAACACAGTTCTGCTATTTCAAACTGCATCTGCACAGAGACATGCAAAAGATAGAATTTATTGCTCTCCTTACACTGGTGATGTACAGATAATGCAGAAAAGCCTTAGGCGGGGCCTATGGGTGCCAGTGCAGCCACTGGAAGGTAAAAGCAGCAATCTCCCCTTCCCGGTCTGCCCCTGGGACCCCACACTTCCTCCTGTATTTAGACCCTGGCGTATTTACTAGACACCATGCCGGTGCTCTTGTACTGAAGTGACATCGTGGGCCGTAACTTTCTCATGCTGGACTTTTCTTGGCGAGCCACACAGAGAACCACCCACCCCTGCCCCCAAGGCTGGGCAGTTAGAAGCCAAAGGCACTGGGTAAGACCCACCAGCAAAGCAGGGAAGCACCACGTAGCAGTGAGGTCGATGGTCCAGAGGGGAAAGCAGCAGCCACAGCAGCCGGGGTGATTGCAGCCGTCCAGCCCACATCTTCCCTGCTGAGCCACATACCTGAGTGTAAAGGACATATGAAATGATTTGATGTGCATGCCAAGGGGCCAATTGGAAAGAGTACAAGGAACGCAAGTGGGAGGACACGGTTTAATGTCTTTCACGATGGCTTTGGCCTCAATTGCTGCATCCCCACAGTAGGAATATTAACTCCAAAGATGTGTGTTAGTAAGGAAGAGCAGACAGGGTGAAGGCAGTCTAATAACCAAGCATGAAGTGGGTTAACTGAAAAAGTGGATCCAAATAGCGTCACATTTGGAGGAGCAATTTGGATTAGAGGTTCAGTTCAGCTCAGCATTGAAAAGTTCAGATACTGGTTAAACTTCGGATAAACTTTTGACCCCTTTTTCTTCTAGAAATCAGACTAGAATCACACAAACACAGACTCTCTCACGAGCTTTCCAATACTGCTTGTTTTTGACCTAGCCAGTAATAGAAGAACAGATTTCCTCATGATACTCCTGTATTTCTGCTTCCAAACTCACCCGGTTTTTCTTTTCTTTTCCAAACCTGAAAAGTTTTTCATTCTATTCTGTATAAGGCTTGGATGATTGCTGAGGGCAGGTCTGGCTCTGTCCTTACTGATTTTCACATCTCTGGGGATAACTGTCATCTTTGCTGACCTTTTTCCCATCCAGTGTTAAATATTTTCATTAATGGCTGGAGAATTAGTCAGTCCAAAGAGGCAGATACTCCATTTTCCAAACATCAACTGTTGCTCTCCTCCCAACCAGAAATCCATGGCCCTGGTGGCCCTCACCCTGGGCAGCTCTGCACAAGCTGACCCTCTAATTTTTTATTGTCTCTCTCCTGATCTTCATTTGGAGACTGCCAGCCAGCTTTGCTCACTCTTTGGGCCTTCTGCTCCTTTCTCTGTGCCCCTGAGTCCTCGCTCCTCATGACTCACAAACAGCAGCTCCCACCAGTTATACGTGCTTTCCACCACTCCCCCTCGCATTGCTAGCTAAAAAGGGGAAGAGGGAAATATCTTCTGAAAATATCAGCACTTTCTTCAAGCCCACTCAGATCATCTGTTTGCTGATTCCTATCCTGCAGCCTGTGACCTCAGCAGTGCAGAGTTTTAGTTCTGTTTTCTTCATCAGGCTGATTACATTGTCAGCACTTAAAATAAATAGGAATTAATAACAGTAAAATTAATCAACACTTGGCAGCGTAACCACCAATAGGATTGATGGAATCAACTGGTAGGTGATAATTAGAACCAACCAGCAGCTTTTTCTCAAAACATACATGTAAATTTCCTCCATGTTAGAAACCGCACATGAAAACACCCTCCCAAAGCACGCAACTTTCTGTGTTCTTTTTTATATCCTCACTGTTTGGCAGGTTCCGTATTGGCCACAAAAACAAACAAGACTATCCAACCCTCATCAAATATTGCTTTCACATATTTCTGGCTCATCCAAACTTAGAAAGCACCAGAAATAAAACTGAGTCTGAACTTTGGAAATTCTCAAGCCTGTTTTTCAGGCCCAAGAGGTGGAGGAAACATATCTGAGCTCTTGGAATCTTTTTCCAAATGGATGTTTCAGTGGTTTCTCTGCCAGCAAATGCTGCAGTGACTGGGTCTGTGTGCAGACATGAGCATCCCTTCCACTGCTCCGCCTGCCTGGGTGGAGAATTCAGAGTCAGTGCTCAGCTGGGGGAAGCAAGACCAGCACTATGCTGTGCAGCCATCCCTGCAGCCAGAGGCCAAATTCATCTGTGTTGTAGAACTATTGAAGTTATTTAATTATTTCAATTGCATCCAAGCTGTGTTTGCCTTTGGAGTAACCCACGTTGTTCAACTGCACAAGGGACAAGATTTATCTGAGGGGATTCCCTCAATGCAGGTCAGGCATAATGACTAGAGATGGCTTTGATTTTGTGCTTCTTAGTAATTTTCCTTCCCTCCTTCTTCCTGTCTTTAGATTACAAAGGGCAAGGCTCTGTGCTGCTGCTGTTGACTGGAGCGAGGAGCAGGTTCAAGTCGTGCAGGCAGGAGCAAGATGTGAGCACCCCAGCTCAGGAAACAAGTGTAGCAACTTTGCAGTTGTGCAGAGAACAACATCTTCCCAACGACTTGGTGTTGTGGCTTTGATGACACTGTAAGTAGACTGACAAATTGACTTTCAAGTGAAAGGTCATTGAAAAGAAATGTGGATAAAAGCATCTGGATTTACAATTAAAAAGCTACAGAAGTTCAGTTTACAACTCTACTGGGTTCTGTGCGTAGGAGTTTCTATCATATAATTTGGCAGCTTCTTCTGCCTTCTGATTGGGTTTGTAGAAAATAAAAATTCCTTGTGGTTTCTTTATTTTTTTTCTTTTTAAACACAGTGGAGTGTTGTGGTGTTTTGGCAAGTCTGATACAAAGAAATATTGTACTGGCATTGTCTCATATTGTTGGTGACCTCAGGCCTGAACTATACAAGGGAAAAAACAGGTCTCTGCTGAATAAAGCGCACATGTGCTTGAATCGGATTATAGAGAGAGTGTGAAAAGCAGAGCACACACACACACAATACATATAATACTGACATTGTAGGTTTAAATGCAATGCCCAATTCTCATCTCATCTCATCTCATCCCACTGGTGCATATCCGGAGCAGTCTTGTGAAGTTAAGGCTCGCCTTGCTCTGGTCTATGAGGTTCCTCCTGGTATTCCTCTCCCAAAGCCCACAACCCACGCAAAAGGGCATTTGCAAGTCAGCTAGGTGGCTGAGATTACTTAACACATCCAGATGCACACAACACATGACTCCAGTGGGCGGTTGCCTTTCAGGGTGTTTGGGAGAAGATGTTTATGGATCACATTTCTTTTTTCCTTCTCCCCCTTTCAGGAACAAGTATGGGAACTTCAATCCTGGAAATTCTTACCCATAAAGGCAAACATTGATAGAGAAAGGCTCCCTCTTACTGCACCTCCCTGGCACTCCCTCCTCTCTTCCCCTTCTTTGTGGGACATAGAACTAAACTAAACAGAGATTTGTCCCTATCAATACTGACTTGACTGATTTCCCTTTTCCTGACTTCTCCAATCCTGTGGTGGATTTTCTGTGACATTTGTTTCCGGTAGCAGATTCATATGAATGTTCACTCTAGAAACAGAACATTTCTGAACTATTAAAAAGCAAACCAGCGTGGTCAAAGAAAATAATGGGGGATGTTTTTCTCTGCAGTTTAATTTCAGCAACTTCCGGTATTTTCTTTCTATTTGAAAGAGTAGCTTGTCTGTAGTGTGTAAGGTTTTCCTTCCATAAGAAAACAGACTCAATAGAGCTGTTATGTAAAACAGTGCACTAAGACTCCTTGTGTTGTCTTCTTTGCAGGTATCAGTCACCCCATATGGCCCAGAGATAAGATGCCATCTACAGCTACCTGAAAGCCCAGACTGCAGTTGTTAATAGAAGCCTGATGACCTTCAGGCTGGTACCTATGGTGGAGCTGAGACAACTGCACTCATTTCCTTCTGTCCATCAAAAGGTTGCTTTGTCCTCAAGGAAGAAAAGGAGTTACCCTGGTTTTGCTTCCAGCTGCTTCTCCTGGTCTTTATGTGACAGGAACAAGTCCATGGGGCAGAATCTGTGTTGCTGGATGAGAACTGTCCTCGTCACACTGGAAATCTCACACGGGCCAAAGGAAGATGGGGTGAGGGGAATCGCGTTATCACTGTGGGCCTATTGATGGCAGAGGAAATTTCAGCAAGGTGCTGTACAACCACTAGAGTTAAAGGAACCTGCCTGCTTCCCCTCTGAAAAATGGGTGCAGTGACCCTCCTCTGTCTTGTTCTCTCTCCCTTTGATGCATCCACATTGCACAACATACTTTGCATCTGTACTACACCCAGACTAAGTGACAGGGAAGAACTGATGACAAATTTTGAAATGTCAGCAAAGAGCTAAGCACTTTTTTTTTTTTTTTAAATAGTACATCCCCATTTTGTTAGTGAGAAGTGTCAATATAACCAGAAGTGGGACACTCGCTGTCTCAGGGAGCTCGAGCTCCAGCATGCAAGACCTACATGGACAAATGCAGAAGGGAGAGCCCTGAAATAGGAAGTCTTCACATGGGCCTGGCTCCTACATAAAGGAGATCACAGAATCACAGAATCACAGAATGGTAGGGGTTGGAAGGGACCTCTGTGGGTCATCTAGTCCAACCCCCCTGCCGAAGCAGGGTCACCTACAGTAGGCTGTAGAGGA
>Ga0065711_1008352_pt1 | contig 19913 bp, 12 predicted proteins | sample Hoacrofraction12_FD_59098 | JGI IMG/M metagenome (GOLD analysis project Ga0065711, IMG submission 59098) | Hoatzin crop microbial communities from Cojedes, Venezuela - Epithelial fraction 12 v2 (version 2) | ecosystem: Host-associated > Birds > Digestive system > Esophagus > Crop | place... | reverse complement strand
CTGCCTGATCTCTGCTAGAAGCTCCTTGTTTAACCATGCAGGTCTCCTGCCTCCTTTGCTCGATTTCTTTCTCAGGGGGATGCATTGCTCCTGTGCATGGAAGAAGTGTTGTTTAAAGAGCGACCAGCACAATGTGTATCAATACCTGATGGCAGGCAGTAAAGGCGATGGAGGCAGACTCCACAGTGATATTCACTGTGAGATTTTTTCAAGCAGCTGAATACCCATTTAACAGTCCTTTAATTCAAGTCACTGTTCCTTAGCTTCCTGATAAAAGTTTAATATGTAAAAAAACTACCACTTCCCTTAATTAGAGCAGCTATGCTATAAAAAGATGAGATTAAATTCATTGGGCATGATTTGTTCTCAATAAATCCATACTGGTCAGTTTATCAGAATCTGATTCTTGAAACGTTTGTATCTTGAGTAATGACTTGTTCTTGTGTTTTTCTACATAAAATTAGGATAAGTAGCCTACAATTTCCTTGACGTCTCTTTTTTTGGGGGGTTAGGGGGTTGGGAGAGGTAGGAGGCAGAGGGAGGTTGCTGGTTGGTTGCTTTGGTTTGTCTTGGTATTACTGAGTCCTAGTTAGTTCCTTAGGACTTAGCAATTTCTCACCGAGAAGATAGCCCTAGATGCTCTGGTGTTAATTGATTGTTCTGTATTCACACAGCCCTCCCGATACGGGAACATCTAAATCTATTGAAACACTTCTACTTTCGTCCACTCCTCTCCTGGCTGCAGCCAGGAAACAGCAACAGCAATTGTACATTCCCCATGTGTTTCCCTCAGTTCTCCGTAAATAACAGACAAATATTTCATTCAGCTTCCCCTTACTTATAATCCATTTATGTAACTCTTGTTATCTAATACCCTCCTATACCTTAATTTGCATTCTTGATTTCTACACCACATTTTTAAATTCACCTCTAGTTACATGCTTCTAATTTTTGTGAAACAATTTGACAATCAAGAAGCAAACAAGGTTCTGAACAACTGTGATGATGAGAAAAGCTAAAAATTGGGCTGTGCTAGCTGTTTGATGTTTTCTCTTCACGAACTGAAGCTTGCAAACACAAGTTGCAAGAGCTACACATGGCTTGGTCCCCCGTGCTGCCCGCTTGTTTTTACAATAGTTTCAGGACAGAAAGTAAAGCCCAGTTGGGCTTCAGCCCTTCAGAACGTCTTTCTTGGTAGCTTCCAGGTCTTCTACACTCACATCTGCATAGAATATGTTCCCAAGAGGTGTAGCTACCAATTATCCGAGTTTGTTGAAGTTTGTCTTTTTTTTTTAATATCTTGCTGATATTGCCATCCTTCCCTTCTAAGAATCATGAACTCTATCAGCTTGTGATGATTTTCATTCAAATTATCTGCCACCATTAGAATCTTAGCCATTTCCTTCCTATCTATCAGTCCCAAATCTAAATGAGCTTCCCACGGTAATTTTCTCCACCTCAAGAAACTAAATTATCCTCAATATTTATTGCACATTACTCAAACCCCATTTTCAAAATTGAATTTCCTCACTGGCTTTTCTACAGCATTCCTTACAAATGTTAATGAACGTAATTTTTGTATCTCATTTAAAATTGCTGTAGTCTGATTTTCCAGAGTATTAGCATTGTGTAGGACTCTACTTTTAAAGCCGAACTTCAGCTGATTTCAAGCACGGTTATGACTGCTTGCCCTCCTGAAAAAATCAAGCCTGAGGATCTGAAGAGAATCTTAACTTCTAGGTCTTTGACTTTGCAACTCAGATAACACTGTTTGAGAATTTCAGAGGTGCCTCACCTCTTCTTCCACTCCCACCTCCCTGTCCTACCAGCCCTCAGTCTCCTCTCCTTACCCACAGACCCATATGACTGTTTCTGTCAATCCACTCTTCTCATTCTCTCCTTGCTCTTGCATCTTGCTTCCTCCACATTTGTCCCCAGTCGCTTCCTTGGTACCCTGCCCAGGGCTCAGAAAGGTGGATCACCGTTGTCAGATGCAGTCTTGCTCACTACTGTAAAGTCTGCTATATCTTGATAGAATAGCCGGGGCAGCTTTTATAGAATAGAATATTTCAGTTGGAAGGGACCTACGAGGATCATCTAGTCCAACTGCATGGCCACTTCAGGGCTGACCAAAAGTTACAGCATGTTACTAAGGGCACTGTCCAAATGCCTCAAACACTGACAGGCACTTACAGGAAATGTTCACCTTCATCCTCTGGGCTCCTGACCAGATGAAAAGGCAGAGTCTGGTCAACACAAGACTCTGAGCACACAAATAACATGGACAGATTCTCTGAGATTTTAGTCACCAAAATCAGAGCTGTCTCCAGATAAGAGCTTTTGAAGGATATGTCTTTAACTTTGACCAACTCTGCTTGGGTGTTTGTTTAGGAGAAGTGAAAGTGGCAGATCCTTGACAGAAACTGTCTGACACAAGGTGGAGGTCACTGGAATTTCTTATCATGGTATGCCATGCATTTTAGCCAATTTTACTCCATCTCATTTCAAATCTGATTTAAGGTACGGGGAAACAGATTGGACAGTTACTACCTAACGTTTCACATAAACTTATTTTGAGAATTAAAGAACAGTGAAATTTCTAACCTTCCCCCTGGACAACCATTGCCCAGAAGAGAAGTAATTACAGACACCATCTGTTTTCAGGAGGTTATCCTGAAATCTGAAAAATATCAGGATAAATATAAAAAAAATAAGGTTATCCCTATAATGCATAAATATAAAAATAAATTAAAAAATATAAGGTTATGCTTATAATGTTCTTTATTGTCGAGGTTTGGTTTTGTTGGTGATTATTTTTTAAATCCATGCCAACAGACCAGAGAGCACATCACCCATGCTGAAAGCCCTTAACTCCCCAGGACACGTTCACCACCGGCAAAGCAGGTGACAAGAGGAAAATCTACATGCTGCTCATTCGAACCATTTCATATTCTGAAACCTCCATATTGATTCTTTCGTTCTTGTTTCGATTCATCCTCAAAGACCCATTAAAACAGATATATTATAGAAGACTGCAGTAGACAGTTGTCACCTTTAAGTATCCGAAATGGCAGAGGATCAATAACTTGCAACAGCCTCCCTGTTCCTGCCCCACCAACAGGTGTTTGGATTCAACTGCACTTCTTTCGTGAATTATGTTGTCCGTCCATCTGTTCTTGCCCTAAGTTCACCGCTGTCTACACTTCTGAGGTATGAGATAATCCTTCGCCGGAAGACAGCCTGTTGTCTGATGACATTTAAATGTAGGGAAAACATCAGCTTTTGTATTGTTATATTAGTAAAGTTGGACACATTTTCTCGGATAACTACAGTTTACCTGGTAAAGTTCTGCGTAAAGCTGATTTAGTGACTGCATGTTTGTCTAAGCTCTGATCTTCTGCTGGTACACATTTAATTTTAAATCTGCCAGGCAATACCTGTTCCTACTTGATCTGCTTAGTAATTCACCATCTGTATATTGTTTTCATTAAATACAACTTTTCTATAGGAAAACCAAAAACCCTAACAACTCACATATGCACAGTAGTTTTGAAATTTCATTATCGTGCTGAGGTTTAATCGTGCAATGCAAATTAAAAAAAAAAATCTTGCAATGCAGCCATATCAATAACAGATTTAGCAGAAAGCAAACTCCCCCATCTAAGAAGTTTTAATTTAGAATTATATTAAAATGATAACACTGCCAAGGAGGTTAAATAATTAATTTCTTCTCATTTTAATTGTAGACTATTATTTAATAAACAAAGTAATTTACCAGGTAATTTATTCTACTTCTTCATAGGCAGCTCATTTAAAGTCTAAAAATAAATTGCTAATTAAAACAGGATTCACTGTTTTAGAAAGCAACTCATTTTCCCGTAAAATCTAACAAGGACTACGGTGGAGCATCCACTGAGCATTTTTGAAGGGCAAGGAAGCCACCAACAAAAATGAAATATTTGATAACTGAGAAGGCTTTCATCTGAACAATTAATGAAACACACAAATTTGTCACAAAAACCAACACTGGATCATTACAAAGAAACTTCGCTAAACACCTAGTGTCCAAAAGCTAACCAACGAGATCAAAGACGTGTATGGTCCTTGAAAGATCAGGGTTATTTGCACAACCCTGTACATACATCTAGAATGGTCAAGAGAATAAATTTCACATAACGTAGCAACTCCACGTATAGCCATACAACATTGGGATCCTGGACATCTGTCTTCAAATTCTTTATTCCAGGTAAAGAGGACTTGCATTTCCAAATCTGCTCATGAGGATCCCACGCTCCCCAACACCATCAGTGCCAACAACACCTCAAGTCCAAAACTCATTCAGATGAGTGCCCTAAAAATTATTAGACTGACACAAACTATAACTACTGCATGTTTCTAGGCCAAATCTCTAATTTTGCCCCAAATTTTGCCTTCTTCTTAAAGGCTTACCAGGCTGACATGCTGTTGGGCAGGGAGTCCACTCGCTGAACGGCGTAACAACGCAGTCTTTCTTGCAGAGGAGGGGACATGGCCGCACGGTCTCGGGTCTGATGGACTCTGGACATCTATCGATCCAAATACAAAGATAAAATATTACAAAAAAAATTAAAACTACAGGGAACTGTTTTGCTCCTAAGACTCTCACAGGGCTGTGAGCATACTGCCGTACCAAAGACATCACTCCTTGTCACAGCAAACCTCATTTGAATTCTCCTTTGCTCTCATGTAACCCCAGTGAATTTAGTACACTTCAAAGATTTAAAAAAATAAAAAGAAAATTTTTAAAAGTGAAGCTTGGCTTGATGACTACAGGCTAAATGTAACTCTGTCTATCATGGCTAAAATACAAAGCTCACTGAAGCAAAACAGATATATTTATTACCGAAGAAAGCGAGTAGTTACATTTATAAAGTACTCTTGTTCTAACACAACATGCAACCGCCTTCAAACCACTTGCAACTGCGTGTAAACACTGATGTGATATTTCTCCACTTTCAACCCCTAGGTAACACAAAACAGCTTGCAGTGATCTTTGATCAAGGCCTCGACTGTTATTTAAAAAGTTGTACAACAAAGTTTAATAAGAAGAGATGTTACTTCTTTTTTAATTCACTTTTAACTCCTAAATGAAAAATGTCGTGCACATTGCAATAAGAGTTTCAGACACAGACAGTTAATATATAAAAACTCTAAAGGCTGAAAACAGACAATTTTCTGGGATCAGGCAGATCTTGCATTTCAAGTGGAGGAACAGAAAGGGAAGTACTCTTTTTTAATTTTTATCTATTTCTAGTAGAAATATTTTTCACTCAAAAATACTTAGTAATGCATGCGACTCAGAATGGTCCCATTTGAAAGAGGAATATGCCACTAAGCCCTACAAGGAAAGAAAACAAATCCTGAAGTCACGTTTCTGTTACTGAGATAGCAATAAGATACTTAGACGTACAGCTTAAAAGAAAATAAACACAAAGAGACATGTCTTCTGATTAACCATGGTTATCCTAGAGGGTTGATTTCTGTTATCTAACAGAACATGTTGAAATATTTTTCCGCAAAAATTTAACTATAGTTGGCTTTCTGTGCCTTGTACCTTCTTGAGATGTGGTGTAATTTTTCCTCATGAAATCAGGAAAAATGCAGAATACAAAAAAAACTACAGTATGCCAACACACAAAGGTTATTTCTTTACATAGCGTGTCCCATTTCTGAAGCCATATTATTGTCAGACTTTCAACACCGCAGTTCTAAACTCAGCATTGCTTTGGGTCAGTTTTCATCAACTCCAACATAAAACACCCTACAGCCAGAGCCAGTGTCCACAGCGAGGAGGGCTGCCCTCCACCTGGCACCAGACCCGTCCGGACCCTCCGGGCACTGACGAGGTACCAGTTAATTCTGAAACACAGGGGGTTTATTCTATCTCTTTGAGCCGTCTTCTTAAAGACTTGTAGAGGTCTACGGGTTTTATTTTTAAGATGATTATCACTGTAAGAACACCACGCAGCGCAGCAGCAAAGGAATCGATTTCAGTAAGAAGCTCTTTTCAGGGGTCAGCAGTCCCTTCTGCTCCAGCTGCTTCCCTTACGCGAGGAATGCTGCGGCACTGAGGCTGCCCCACCAAAGCCAAAGGGAGACCCTTTCTGAAGTCCTCAGTACACAACTCTCCTTTCTTTTGGCAGGGATTTTCCACTGAAACTCTGTTCTCCCTTCCCGTACTTCACTTCAGTATTTAATTACCCCCTTCAATTCCTTTTCCCCTTACATTATCTCAAACGTGAAGGGGCCAAACAACTATTTCAGGCATTATACAGCCCTATAATATGTTTAATTAGGTAAATTTACAGCATATAAATGGATTCTAGATATAAATGAATACTAGATTTCTTTCCTTTTATTTAATTAATCTCATTAACCTCAAGAATTTTAATTAACTTTACTGAAATCAACACAGTCTGCTTATACGAACAGGATTGTTTTGAGAGCTACAGTAAGAAATGAAACTCAGTTGTAAGTCTCCAGACTCATTAACAGTGCAAAAAATAATTAGCAATGTCTTGATTTTTTGATATTAAGGAAAACATCTGCGCTACTTATTTTCCTCATTTAGTAAAGCAAAGCAAAATTCAGAGTATTTGTATTTGCAGAATACATAATTTTGTCATGTGGTATCACATTAGAGAAGCTATATAAATCAACTGAACAATATAGATCACACACACGGTTCTGCCTTATTGCGATGTAAATATAATGCAAACTCTATTTACTTTTTTAGAGCATTGTTAATAACATTGATGAACATTATATCCAGACATACTTTACATTTTCCTCACACCTGTCCTTTAGGAAAAATGTTCACAGAGAACTGTAAATTAGAGTAACAGAGGAGCTATGGCAAAAAATCTACACCACTAAACCCACACATTTTGCTTAGATTTACACAGAAAATTAAAAATGGGCTATTTATTTTTGTCACATATTAGTATCCCCTTCTTAGTAGTGATGGAGTAGTAGCTGGAGAATTAGCCCTGAAATGAAATTACTTTCAAAGCCGCAGATTCCCTATGCTGGCTGAAAATGCTTTCATATGTAATGTACTGTACCTACAAATAATCACTAATAGCCTTGCTTTAAATACCTTTTAGGTGTGACCTGGCCAGAACTGCTCTTCACGCAGAAGACTTTCCTTGTCTGCACACCCACTCCACAAGTGGCTTCTCCGCTCCAGTTCATGGTTGCATTGAGCGCAGTCACCAGCGCATCTTCAGAGCACGGGCTCCAGGGAGAAGTCTCCCAGAAGAAATGCACGCACGAGTGATCATTACAGGCACGGTGCTCCTGCAAGGCTCGGTCCGGGGGACAGGCTTTTCCACCTGGAGAGAGTCAAGAGAACACCATATTTTACTTTATTGCACATAGCAAAAAAAAGTCATGGGAAAATAAATAAAACTGTTAGATTTGCTTAATATATTTCTTCTTTTTTTTCTCTTCACTTAAAATAAATAAATAAATAAAGCTTAAATAAAGCTGTTGACCTTTATCACTGCAATAACAACCTTCTAAAATATCGTTTCCCCATTAAACTAGCCTTGCATAAAATTGTATTCCAACGCATAATGGAAACAGAAATAGGCAAAGTATATTTCTGAGTTACCTTATTGATACTCCTACACGCAGCCAAGTTGACTCCATTTAAATGCCAGTATCACTCAGCAAACATGCAATTAGGTTTAAAGACAAATTAAGCATTATTTTTATGTTCATTCTCCTTGCTATTTTCCCAAGGAGGAATGTCTCTTTCTAATATTTGGACTCTATTCACACGTTGCCTTAAAGAGCTGAGCTGTAGAGGGTGCTGAACCATACTCATGGGGGAATGCACCAACTGATACCCACATCCGCAAATGAAGGGGGGGAAACTTTGAAAGATAGGTTTTGAGTACGAAGCCTTTCCTTTTCTGAAGCAGCACCCTTCAAATTGGTGTCAAAAGATTTTGCTAAGCTCCCGCACTTTGTCAACAACCAGTAATAAACCCACAAAGTACAGGAGTTTGAACAGCCTCCCCAGAAGCTTTAACACTCTAGCCAGCAGCCTGAATTTATCCCATAAAAGCAGCAGATGTTTGTAGCTCAAAAGCTAAGGAGTAATGCAGTGAATTGGAACAGTAAGCACTGTCATTTTAGGTAGAAAGAAGTAAAAATGACTAAAATCAAAACCATTCTCTTCCAGGAGGGAGAACCTGGCAACTTGTGACACAGGAAAAGTGCTGCAGGTTTTGAAAGAACTGAAGTGTTTGGGCCAGATACGACAAGGTTCAGAGCACCTTTATGCTCTGCTAAAATCAAGAGGAGATGAAGATATATTGCCCCTCGCAGGGATGCCGATCGCCTCGCAGCACTGAGCCTGCTCAAAGAGGGTATGGCCCCAAACGGGCACGATGAATAGTATCGACAAAAGAAAGAGAGGGACAGAAATTTCCTAGCCCATGGATTTGGGTAATCATGTCACATTACCATTCATCTATTCATGAAAATAGCCTGTTCCACACAGTGTTCAGTCTCAGAAACGTTTAGCGTGATGATGGAGTAGAAAATGCCCCAGGTAACTTGCTTTCCTGAAGATTTCAACTTGGGAGAAAAAATGCAGACCAGTTATTGCTTCTGTGTGTCTGAGCGCATTAAAAAAACCCCAAACACCACACCACCAAGAAAATGGCAAAATGGCTGGTCCATTAGGAAAATAAAAAAAAAAAAAGGAAAAAAAAGAAAAAATCTAACTCAAAATTTGGGTTTCCCAGGGAAAAATTAACACCTTTTTTTCAAGAATACCCATGGTAAGGAAGCTCTCCTAAACAGGGGACAGTAATAACAAGGCAGTTTTAACTGAAGAACGTAAGAAATGCCAGATGGTCCATCCAGCCTTGCAGCCTGCCTGCAAAACTGCAAGCAGGAGCTGCTGTTTAGCAGCAGCACAAGAGCCGGGCCATTTTCTGCAGTTCACTGACAACTTTTGTACATGGAAAGCGGGACAGCACACCACTGCCTAACCCTTTTAGTAGGCATTTATGGACCTTTTAGAGACTTGTGTTCATCAGTTCCTCTAATCCATTTGAAACCTCCTGAGAGTGCCTGCCTCCACAATCTCCACTTGTACCAAGTCTGAGAAGTTTGCTGTGTAAAGATATATCTTTTAAAATCTGATTTAAACCAAGCCCCTCTAGTTTCATCAACAGCCTCGTGGTTATCATATTCTGGGAGCTGGTGAATAGCTTGGAGAAAAGGACCCAAGGGTTCGAACTGCAGTCAGCCTGCAGGATGGCATCCAGAAGTCCTCAGACAGCAGAGCCATGCCTGACATCGCCTCAGCTGATATAGGACAAATGAAATATCATGTGCAAAGGTGCCAGAGCTCTGCAGAAGCTTCCTGCTCAGCTATGAGCCGCGAATGAAAGAGTGAGAAAGCAGGTAACATAAGGTTGCCTTAGTATTGCAGTGTTAATGGTACGAAATCCACTTCCACACTCCACAGATTCCAATCAATCACTATTTACCTGTATGCAGATGCGTGACTCTGCATAGCAAACCATTACACTCATTGCTAAAGATGCACAGAAATAGTTGGGGCATTTTGTTTCCATAGTTGATTATTCCTCCCCGAGAAACTTAAGGTATTCAGTTTGAAGCACGCCATTTTTAGTTGAGTGTGTTTCAGGGTGAGATGACCGAGCTTACATCCTTCCAGAAGTCACTTCTTCAACACTTCACTTTCATAATTCCATGTTTATCCATTATTTGCATTCCATTACTTCCACGGAACACATCAAGCTAACTATTTTTCCTTTTATTTATTCCCTACCTCACAGATTTTTTTAGTAGTAGTTATTATCATTCAATCAACAATTATATAGCAGTTTTCATCCTGAAGGGTCCCAATTTTCTTTGCAAGTGCTTATAAGGATGTTTATGTGAATACAGACCATTTACACGGGTAAGGATTTGCAAGATCAAGTCCTTCTATTGCCCCAGAAACAGTGGGTGGCTTTAATGATAATTTACAAAATTGCACTTAACAGAGCTTGTCCTAGACTAGATTTGCATCTAAAAGTGTTTTGCTGCTGCATTAGCTGCACATAGCTCTGACAATAGTTGTGTCAACAAGGCTTTAGCCTGTCAGACCTGTTCGTGTTTTATGAATTTTTATGCATTCGATGCGATATCTTTCAAATCCCGTGTGATAAACCAACACATAAATGAATTACTGTACGTGTAACTGCAGTTAGAAGACTACACTTCTGATACAAAATAGTCTGTGTAAATAATTGTATCACTGATGTTGATAGGTAAAAATGCAGATACGTGATTTGTTCATAAAGATCCAGAAGAAATTATATATAGTCATCAAGAGCTATTTACTTACTCCAATAGAAAAACAAGCTCAATACATTCTAAGACTGAATTAATAAAATAAACAGGTCCTTTTCTATTTACTCATTTTTCACAGCTCACTGTTCTTTTCTAAATCAGCACTAATAAGTTCCTACACAAAGACCCTTGCATAAATTTGTATCGTGCAGCAATTTCATTAGTATAGGATGTAGCTCTCCTGAAGTAAATTCACCCCCAGATTGGCCATCAACAGACAATAATTCATAGGCTGAAGTAAATAATTTTGAACTGTGACAGAATTTCTCTAAGTGACACATGCACTAACTCAAGCCCACAAAGATATTCTACATGCTAGGCATGAGGTACAGACAAATATTAATTATTATTCCTCATTGCTACAGTACCAGGATTAGCTCTGAGCTAAACACCGTTTGGCTGAGGAATGCAAGTTAACTCGTTGTGGTGGTGCATTCTTCTCCCCCCCCCCTCTCCTGGATCGCTTAATGATCTCAGGAATTCCCATCAAGTCTTAGCCTTTGTGCAATGAATTTGGTGGTGAATCATAGAATCATAGGATTATAGGTTGGAAAAGACCTCTAAGATCATCAAGTCCATCCGTCAACCCAGCACCCCCATGCCTACTAAACCATGTCAGGAAGTTCCACATCTACATGTTTTTTGAACACCTCCAGGGATGGGGACTCCACCACCTCCCTGGGCAGCCTGTTCCAATGCCTGACCACTCTTTCAGTGAAGAAATTTTCCTAATATCTAATCTAGACCTTCCCTGACGCAACTTGAGGCCACTGCCCCTCAGCCTCCTCTTCTCCAGACTAAACAGCCCCAGCCCCCACAGCCGCTCCTCGTAAGACTTGTGAAGCAGCCCTTGACCGTATCGGGACCTCGCATGGGTAAGGTGGGAAGAAGCATTGACCGTACCAGGAGCTCTGGCTCCCTGACCAAGGTGGCGAATGTGGTGTCACCCCCTGACAGCCCTGGAACATACCTTATCTGCATTGTAACTTGGGTGGATTGGTACCAGGCTTCCTGGAATTCTGAAAATTCCAATAATTACTGACGCAGATTGTGGCCACAACAGAAATTTACTGACGCATAAAGTCAACCACCTCGTGACCTGATAAGCAGTGGTACCAAGTGAGGCCCTCTGAGCTCTCTTGGACCACAGCGGGCTGTGCCCAGCATCTCCCTCGGAGTGGGATGTCTCGCAGAGCTTGCCAGCTCGCAAGTTTGCAAAGTTCAGAGGACCGTCGCCAACTGACGACGGGACCTGGGCTGAATGCTGGGGCTCCCTCAACCCTTCAGGCTCAGCCTTCACCCGCTGAGAAATGCTGAGGCACTCAGACTGAATATTTCATTGAACTCGAGGGGATTTTTCACCAGGTACCTTTATATATGCATATTGTTTGTGTGCGTGTCTGCGAATTGATTCAAATCATAACATTCCACTGTCGTGACTATAGTGAATCCCGTTTAATCACTTTGTAAATACTAAATTAACCAATGATTAATTGCTGCTAAAATCCTGTGATTCTCCCTTAAACTGTGAACAACCTTAAACTGCTGCTAGACATACATAATTCTTAGACATAAACCATTGATAAAGTCTAAGGCTAAGTCTGGATCCAGCCGCATCTAGGCTTCTCTCTAAGAAGGAGTTTAGAAAGCAAGGGGGTCCATTCTGAGCCTTGTGACTCAATGGAAGGGCCTTCCTTATGCCTTTCTGTTTTCAGTCTCTGTATAAATCCTTCTAACTCGCTTCTGTCTTGATTTTTCATATATATATACATATTCTATTCATTTAAGAATGTAGAGTGAACCTCGCCATTGAACTTTGTTAAACCACACTTCTACAAATTTCCAGGAAAGTCACTTTTTCAAATATCTTTGACGGTGATTCTTTAAGCAACCTAACAACTCCTTTGCAACACTCATTACACAACCAAACAGTGATTAATCCAAAAATGTTTACCACTCACCCTCGGCTGGAAGGGCCAGGATGGACCTACTCCTGCTTTGGCTGCCCTCAGCATTTTTAGTGGAGCAGGAGTGGGAGCATGGGGACCACGGCGACCACTCGCTGATGACACAGTCCGTTGCACAAGGGACTTCACAAGCCACAACTTCAGGACGAGGGTGGTCTGAGCAGAGGTGAGGTGGTACTTCTTCACCTGAAGCAAACAAAACCAGACAGACATGGAGGAAGGCTCAGCTTTGTTCAACGGCCTGCGTCAAACAGACTAACTTTATGTCAAATGTCTGCCCATGGAAGAATATACTACAAAAGAGCACATAGCTAGGCTTCAGGTTTGAAAGTATAACACTCGAACAACCAACTTCAGTGTTTCTTCAGAAGAACGAAAAAACATGTTTCATGTTTTGTGCATGACACCTTGGCTGCAGTCCACTTCATAAAGCAGGCAAGCATCAGCAATGAGATAATTAAATCAACAAAAAGCTGTAATATCNATTATCATCAATTCAGATGATAATTGCNTCATGTTTTCCAGCAATCTCCANCTACAGAACCTAATTTTCCACAACACAAATTGTGCAGGTCCCCACAGAAGACAATTTTCTACTGCCTGTAGGCCAGAGAAGTGTCCAATAGGTGTTTTGGTCATTCTCCTGCAACCTCACCAGAACCAACTACGTATCATTTCTGACTCTGCTTCTCACCCAAAAACTAGGAGATGGAAACTAATGGATCTGCCTGACCACTCCCATCCAAGGCAGATTTCCTTCTGGGGACAAACCATGGGAGCTGGACCAACGTGTACCTCCTGAGGAGAAGCATCTTTCCAAACGCCTTTTCAACAAGAAGCTAGGTCATCGGGTGTGGTGATGAAAAACCTCCCAACTAAAAGAACAGCTGGCAGAATGAGCAGCAAAACAAAGCATGCAAGAGGAATGTCATGTGGCGCATTGTTTTCAAAACGTAAAATAACATATACTTTTATTTTTAAAATAACAAAGGAAGCATCCAGTAATTTTAGTAATTACATAGAATTTACGAGGGCAGCATAATTCATAAAAATTCTTAAAACGTAACTCTTTTGGTACTGAATTACACCTCATGTCTTACAAACATAATTCAAGCGATGAACAGACATGACTGACTGTTAGTCTGTTCTCCTGTCTAATGTCTCTGGACCTTCATGAATTTTCAGCTACAAATCTGAAATTTCTGGAAGCTCAAATGTACCTGTTCATAAACAACAAGCTTGCACTGAACATTACCTCCTCTTTTACCCTTCTAATAGTTACAAAGCTCTCCTTCGAGGTTTCTTTAATTATGAACCTCAGAAAAAAACATAATGACTATCCAGGCTCAATTATACACAGGGAAAAAAAAAATTAAAATTTCTAATGGCAACAACTGGCTCTTTCACCTCACGCTACAGGAACAGGCTCCATACCAAGGCGGCCCAGGATGCAATTATAACTAGGAGGGTAGAAAACTGTACTGCTTGTGCAAGGCAACACATGTACGAGTGAGTAAATAAGAGAGGCCGGCTGCTGGCGAGAGCGCATAAAGCTGCCAATAGCACGGCGGTGTTATCTGCGGCTGCATCCCTAAATGAAGACAGGCTCATCGCCCTCGAGGCACAAATAAAACTTTTCAAGCATATTATGAGAACTAACAGAGAATCTAGCAGGCAATCAGACTGCAAGATATGTTTTAAAATACTTTGGTTTCATGCTCCCTTTTCCTTATGCTCCTCAGGAAAGGGCTCGCTACACCCAGCCTGTGCACTACTATTTTAAGTCTGCTGAATGAGATAACGGAGACCCACACCCTCCCTACACGCAGCCCTCACCCCTCGGTACTGCGGATGGCACCCCTGCACACCAAGCCTAATCCATCACTCGCTTCGAGCAGCCCATTATCACCACTGCTGCTCTGGATGCTCACATAACGCTGAGAACTATCATACGAGAAAAACAATGTAAAAACCCCAAATAAACCTGTAAGGCTTACTCCAGCTGTCTTCCCGAGTCATCTGAGTGTTAGAATCCCTGCTATCATTTTGACAGCTTGTCTGCACAGCAGCAGATAACATGAAGGCATCCTGGGCAGGCGCGATTTGAGGAGTCAATGGTACAGTAGCATCAAGAGATTATATGCTTTGGTGAAGTAGGTTGAAACATTTGTTCTTCCTCTCCCATCACCAACACTTACGGTGAAGCAGGCGAACAGTCAGTGACAAGCTCCTGAATGGGAGGGATGAGATGGGACACTGGCCCTGCAAGCGTGCCCTCCTCCCCACCACTCATGCAAGAGGTTATCTTCATTCTATATGGACTTCAAGGCAAGGAAGCACCATGAAGTTCACCAAATTCTGGACTTAGTCCAGTCTTTTCACCAATCATAGTGCCAGAGATGCACGCATTAGAGAAAACGCTACTTGCTGAAAGCCAAGGGAGCCTTTCCACTGATTTAATCTGACTACAAAGTCCAAGCCACTCCACACAGAAGATGGTTCAAAACAGTCCGGTCTCCTCTGGGGTGGCTTCCTCCACCTCATGAGCCCAGGGGCCACAGATTTTCAGGTGACCACCCTTTGGGGAAGGGAGGCAAAGGAGCAAAACGCACTTTCCACTTCTCTCCTCTGTGATTTCTTTCCATGCTGGATTTACAGCGGGTGACAGCAACAGCAACGCTGCAAACAGAGGCTGCAACTCGTGGTGCCTCAGCAAAGAAAGGAAGCTTTGAGCTTTGTTATAAAGAGTTTACCACCTGGTGCATGAAAGTACAATTCAGCACTCACTTTGATTTACTTTATAGCTCTATTCGCCGTGTTCAGGTTTAATTACTGGCTTGTATTACTGCAGAAAGCGAATGTTCTTCTGTACCAGCTGCCTGGCAGAGACTTCTCAGAAAACTACCATATACTACAAAGGGAGGTAATAATCTTTCATTTTCCATGAAAAATACTAGCACAGGATACAGCTGAAGTGTGCTTGATGCATTGTCACAGATTTACAGGTAATATTAAACCCTCCAGAGCTTCCAAATTGTCCACCCAGTACCTTGCAGGTGTAATTCTTATCTCAGATACTCTGAATAATCTTTCCAAAGAAGGTTTTCTCCCTCTCTAAATAAGACTAATGCCTTTCAGCCCATAAATTATGCATCAGAGGGGAATTCATATTGTATTCAAAGTATGCGTGTAGATCTCAACACACAGCATCTGAAATCAGCCCTGGAGAGCCACGGGGTGGGGGATCACAGCAGAAGGGTGCCAGTCTTGGTGAAAGCCACCTTTCCTTCAGGAAAAACACGGAAAGGGACAGCACCGACCATGACAGCTACAACTTTGGTCCCTGTTCAAATTTTTTAGATGAGAACCCATGACATTGCTCTGAAGTTCATCTTGTGGTAGTCAGGAATTAAACCTAGATGGCAATTCAGGGACCTGGTCTCTCCTGGTCTTCTCTTCATGGGAAACTGGTTTCTGTCTGCAGCTTGCTGTGATGTTGGAATAAACTGAGAGTCTTAGGCTTTATGGGGTCCTCTAGTTATCTTGGACCAGATCCAACCCACCTTACCCAGAGGTTACCACCATTCTCTTTGTTGGTTCTCCTCAGATATGACTTGCTCATTTAATCTTTTTTCTCCCCCCTGACACTGTCTAAGTGCCCAGCATCAGTGTGAAGGAACTATGTTTACTCTGCAGAGTATTTTTTCTGCTGTAACACTAAACAGTAGAAACCCACATCTGCTACTGAGATGCAACGGCAGACCTGTTAGGACAGTGACTGAGTAATTGAACAGTTTCAGCCTAATGCTGAGGACTCCTGGTGAAAACTAAGTGGGGCTCAGACCGGGGTGAGCCTTGAGAAGTCCTTTCTATCCTTAGGGTAACCACCAACAACTACTGCTGAGAGAACTGCACATGGAAAGCACCAGCTGTAAAACTGAACTTGCACCTACATTTTACAAAGAGCTACAGCTATTGATTCGTGCTGGTCACGATCAACACAGCACCTTGAAAACGTTCCTCTTTTTGACTTATTCCATACTAAGAAAAATAACAGGGCTGTGAGCCAAGGGCAAATTATTTTTCCATATTATGAAATGTTTTAACGTTTCAAAGATTTCATATTTTTATACTCCAACATTAGGACAAAATCCAGATCTTTCAAAAACCGTATTTTAAGAAGAGAAAGAGGAAGATAGAGCAAGAGTGTAACTGCGTGTGTAGCCTTGAGCTATCACCTGTCAGGCACAAGACACAAGATCCAACCACTGATCTACATCAGGTATAAGAACTGAATCAGCACCTCCAGCATCCCAGGAGCCGCAGCGTTCCCTCTCACATGCTCTCTAGTTCATGTTTTAAGCACAGTTTTGGTTCTCAGCCTTGCTGAATGCATGCTTTCCTAAAAAAGTTTTAGTTAAGAAAAATGCTACAGTCTTTGATAAAAAAATATTTTATTGCAAGCATCCTGACTAACTCTAATAACTTTTTTTTAACTGATTGCCTTGTACTTGAAGAGTATAGCAATTAAAGCTAAACATCGGAGATATATTCACCGGATAATATTTTCAATATAGGAAAGACTGAATCCATTTTCTTCCAAAGTCAAGGTGCCATAATTATGAAAGAGAAGACGAGCATGGCATTTGCTAATAAAGTTAATCACTACCTAATGTACCAGTCCCCAGTCTGAATTCTTTAACCAGGTAACAGAGAAGGTACATGGAGAAGTACAATTCTGAGTGGAAATTTTGATTCACCTTAAAGCAAATTAAATTCTTCCCAACAAGGGAACCAAAACAAAGGATGACATAAGACCCTCCTTGAACTAAAGAGCTTGTTTTTCCCAGCAGCTTCATTTTTTTCTTCTTGTCCTTTCCATCCTAGAAGGAGCAGGCACTCCATGGCCCTGCATACCGCAAGCCATGGCGAGGCACTGCGTCGACAGGAACGCTGCATTCTGAATCAGTTCAATTTTCAGCCGCATCCACCTACTTTCCACCACGCCTTGCAGAAATCACAGCTCTAGCACATTAGTCTCAGTCTTCCCAGCACCCTATGTACTCCTCCCCTGTGAAGCAGTTTAATTACACCTGCCACAGATGGGCCTCCTGGCTCAGCAGAAAGGTATCACAGCGCGGGGAATGTCCACCGGACAGGGTACAGCTAAAGCAGCACAAATAAAAAATCCCATCAGGCAGCAGGAATTGAAAGATCAACTTGAAACCAAACCAAGTATCCTCCTTTTGACATTCACCACAATATCATCTTTGTTTTTTAAAAGGAAAATTTGAAAGATTACTTTGGAGATTCCAGGTTTGCACACATGGGTGGAGCCTTGACCGACCTGCATGGTGGGGAAAGGCTCAGGACGAAGGAATTGCATTTCAGACGGTTCCGCATTGCTACCTATAAGTTCAGAAAATTTATTTTTTGTACAAATGACTGCTGCAAAAATGCTGCAAATTTAATGACAATTACTGGTTTGACATCAATATTTCTCCTTGTAGCATTTCAAATTATTCAGTAGAAATAATGAAGCTGTCATCTAAAATACTATACGTATCGTAAAATTTTATGTCCCACTTAAATCTCAGAAAAGAATGACAATAAACTTTGATTAAATACTTGCCTGTAACAGAATAAGATGTCAAGAGGCAGCAGTAAATTCAGAAGAATTCCTATTGACTGTATGCCAGTTTGCTAACGGCAATTGCGTTCAGGGAAAGCTGTCTGCTGACAATATCTTGGCCTAGGCATCTCATCAGCTAACGACAACGTTACATTTAAAAGCAATAACAATCAAACTCCAACAACAGAAGAGATTTCTTATAACCATTTTGAACGCGTTCATCTCATCATAACATCAAGGATTTTTTTTCCATACTGCACGACCAGCTTTAGAGATACATGAAGGCATCCAGGACTTGCTGTGTTGTCGTCACCAGGAGACCAATGTCACACTTCATTGAAATCCCTGGCTCCTGGTTGACTTTTCTGAATGCCAGTCACCAGGTAAGAACTTCGGAGAAGAGCGGTGTCAGTTTGTCAGGGAAAGCAGTGGTGTATGGAATAAATTTAATTGCAGTGGTCCATCACTATTACCAGAGCCCCACAGCAGAGAAGAGGAACGCAACAGCAATGAAGGCGAACGGAGGTAAAGATCTATCATGAAAACGGATGAAGCAGCCAAGGAGAACAAGCCATTCACAATAGAAAAGAGGAAATAAACACAAATACAACCAGGACGATTCTCAGAAAAAAAAAAAATAAAAAAAAAATAAACAGATGAGACAATCATTGAGGATTTCAGTCAACTGAAATGCGACTATGAAAAACAACGCATTAGATGAAGGAAAAAACATTTTTAACCACATAATGCAGAATGAAGAAAAAGGGAATAACAACTCAGGAGATTAACAAAAAAGGAAAGTAAGGAAAAACTATGAAAAACAGACAAGGGAATGAGAATAAATGTGAAAAAGAAACAGTATGTCTGGAAATAGGTTACAAAACCCCCATAAGATGAGAAGTCTTGTCCAAATCCCTGCATCGCTGGGCACAATCCTGCCCCTCACCTATGTCCAAGTGATCATTACAGAGGTTACGAGAAAAACATGATGAAGAGTACAGAGAAAAAAAAGTGGTATTTGCTTTTCTTCCCTATACATCCTCTACTGCAATTTGGACTGTTTACCCACAACTGTTTTCCCCCTTTGTTTATGTAAAGGCACGTAAGAAAACTGATTTGTGACTCTAAGGAAGCTCCAACAAAGCGAGCACATGGGGAGGCACGTCAGTGAGCAGCTGCCAAGCCTGCAGAGACCATCCCGGTATAGCTCTACGGAGTATTTTACTGCAGCTACCATTCTCAAGGTTAAAAAAAAAAAACAACCCAGCTGCATGAGGTTACCTGACTCAGAGATGGGCTCCGATGTATTTCATATCCCACACAGAAAGACAAGCAGTCATTTAAAGGAATTTGCACATTCACCTGCCAGGCTTGGGCATAAAAGCAGAATTAATTCTACCTTGTGGCTCACGTGGCACCTGAAAGTAAACATGAGTTCGCTGTATTCCCGGAGAAGCATATAGAAATTCAGGCTGCTGTTCCTAATAATTAACATAGCACAGCAATCTGAAAACTGAAAGTATAAGAACTAAACATAATCCATATTAGTGTTCTGGGGGTTTTTCCACTCTCTCTTTATATTCTCTCCTTTTTTTCTCCATTATCCCTCCTCGTAAATGAGGGAATCTGCACAGGTGGGTTGATCAAGACTGATTGCAATTAAGATTTATTGTTGAAATTGGTGCTGTAGTATAATTGAAACAGGTGTCCCTCTATTTTCTTCTCTGTACTTCTTTGTTCCTACTGCTAATTGGCCAGACTCTTTCCAGTGGTGCCCAGCGACAGGACAAGGGGCAATGGGCACAAACTGAAGCAGAGGAAGTTCCGTCTGAACATGAGGAAGAACTTCTTCCCTCTGAGGGTGACGGAGCCCTGGAACAGGCTGCCCAGGG
>Ga0065711_1009943_pt1 | contig 19914 bp, 23 predicted proteins | sample Hoacrofraction12_FD_59098 | JGI IMG/M metagenome (GOLD analysis project Ga0065711, IMG submission 59098) | Hoatzin crop microbial communities from Cojedes, Venezuela - Epithelial fraction 12 v2 (version 2) | ecosystem: Host-associated > Birds > Digestive system > Esophagus > Crop | place... | reverse complement strand
AACCCTGCCACATCCGTGACCGGCTCGTACTTTTTTGCCAGGAGATTCCCACACCTTCAGCATTGGGACCAAGCAGCCAAAAACAAAGAAAGGGCAAGACAGTGTCTGGGGAACACCCTGCTCTCTTGCAGCACGCAAGGACATCCTGAACCTTCTACCTTGCCCCCATGGCACCAACCCTAACCATGCAACTCACCCATCAGGCTCTGCCGCTCCTCCTTCTTCTTCGCCTTCTGCTTGGCCTCCAGCTGGATAATGGAAAGTGGAGGAGGAACGATGGGGCTGGGCATTGCGCTGGCGGCAAACCTTGCTAGAAGGCCCAGGCCGCTCTCGTCAAGGGCAGGCGATGAAAGCCTGTCGGTGCCATCCGTCCCATAATCCTCTGCTTCCTCGTCTTCCTCTTCGTCCTCCTCCTCCTCTTCCTCTGAGCTAGAATCTAGCACGCAGAAAAGAAGGAGCCCATTACAAATCTCATCGAGTTGTCCATCAGCCACATTTCCACCCCAAACTGGTAACCTTCCTGCTGCTCTACGCTCACTTAAGTAGCAATGAGCCATCCATGAGCTGAGCCAGAAGATATTGGCCATGGACACGTACGTGTCTTTGCAGCCATATAGCCGGTGTCATCCTGCCTACCACCACCCTTGAAGGACACAGCAATACTGGGTACTGCAAAGAGGACCCATTCAAGGCAAGGGAGGGAAGAGCAGGGTGTTGATTTGAAAAGGACACCACGCACCCCTTTCCCTGCAGCTTTCAGGAGGAATTAAAAGCTTAATTCCTTTGAAAATCCCAACCTCGGAGCTGTGGGATTCCCCTCCCGCCCACCACCTCTTCCTCCATAACAAAATCCATTAGCGTAATCAGAATCAGAGATCAGCATGGAAGGGGAATACCAGAGATCAGCCTGCGCCACAGTGGGAGGCAAGGAGGACACAGAGAGGAAAAGGGACAGGGGGCAGAAATGCAAAGGAGAGGAAGGAAATAATAATTTGAAAGCAATGGATTTGGAATGCATAAGGGGGGACGTGCAGGTAGTGCTGGTGACAAGTAGGAAGGTGTAAACGCTCTGCCTCAAAACTCTCCGTGCCTTTCATTTCCCTCTCTACAGCTCAGGCTAGGGAAGCCCAGCTCAGCACAGGCAAGAAGAGCTGCCCACAGCCCAAAATCTGATTCTGGTGAAGAAATCAGGCTTGCTGGCTGCCTCGGCTGACACCTGCAGAGAGCAGTAGGCTGGGGCTTTCCTTACGGTGTGTATAACCAGCAGGTATTTTGCGGGTAGATGCTCTGAGAATGGCACCTCTCCCTTTCTACAGCACTTCTCAAGAATCTGTCATCAGCTCAAAGGCAATTAATTTTAACGGTATCTCATCCAGTCAGTGCTGGTGAGCAAGAGCCACTACACAAATGCACATATACCACACACATATATGTACACACACATATATGAGCACACAGAAACATACATATCTAACTGCAAAAAGTGGGTCTGGAAAAGATAATTCATTTCTCTTGAAATTGAGGGCTTAAGCAGGATCAAGGTTGCTGGAGAATTTCCACCACTAGCAGGAGCCCCGCTCTCCCTGCCCGAGCCCACTTGCCAGCTCCCCAGCAGCCGCTATCCCTGCCTCTGAAAGCCAGCCAAATGAGAAACCAGATCCGTTCAAAATGAGCTGGAATGAACATGAAAATCCTTTTCTTTTCACATATGCCCTCTGGGATAGATAAAAACGTCCTCGACACTTGGTTGTTAAAAAAAAAAACCAAAAAACACAAGTGTTATTTTTCCACTTTGGATTATTCTTCCATGACATTAGAAATAACAGGAATGTCAGAAAACAGTGTTCTCATCCTTGTGTTTTATCAACTAAAGTAATGGATAGCTGTTTTTTTTTTTTACCAAGGAGAGCTTATCTCTGTAGCATACATCAGAGAGTCACAGAATACTAATTTTTAACTGCATAAAAATCCCTTCCCCATTTCAGTTGCTCAGGTTCATCCTTTGTGATAGAAAAATGCTACTAAACCTACAGCCCTGCAGTAAATACCAAGAAATCCACAGACCTGCTCACTCCTTGCATAAAAACCACATGCAAAAAAAAAAAAATTCGGAGCAAATTAGGATCAGATTCCTTCCCCTACCAGAAAAGGGGGCACAACTGCTGTTTTTCTGCCATGTTTTGCCAAAAAAAAAAACCAAATCCAGACGAACCCAGCTACTCTGAGATGTGGAAACCACCTGCCTGAAAAGCTGCAAAACCACGCCCGAGTTCAGCGACACACTATGGGGTATCGAGACCTCCTCCACACACCCCATTTGGCTCTGAAATTCAGCAATTCTCAGCAGAAACAGAAAAAAAAAAAAATTAGAATCAACCTGTACAGCCCCCTCATGCCAGACCTAGAGAGCCAACCAAGCGGAGAGCAATTTGTTGAGCAACTGGGAAGGAAAACAAGCAAAAATGGGGAAATTCTGCAGGAAAATCCCTCCATGACCTGTCCCACACAATCACCCACAGCACCCTTGGCTCAGCCGCACTTTGCATGTGCGAGGGCACAGGGGTGCCTAACACCTACAGTATTTCAAAAGTACCAAGGTAAAACAGATTTAAAAGCCAGGATGAAAGTGGCTATTACTCACGCTACAGAAAATGTAGGATACAGTAACATACCTGGCAGTTACTCTAACCTTTCAAATATACAGTGTCACACTATGGAAAGACAACTGAAGATAGTCTCTTGTTAGCACTTTTACCAAAACGCTTATATTTTTATCTGCAAGAGATACTATTTTCAGCCTGAAAATGACACATTTTAACACATTCACAGCACAGATCTATCCTCCTCCACCTCTCATGGTGAGGGCAGATCTTGCTAACTCCACCCTAAGCGCACAGCATGACCCCTGCTCCTTTTCTTCCCGATTTTCCAAGGGACAAAAACTCACAAATGAAACAAAAAGAACACATCTGGGGCTCTGCTCCAAACCCACATGCTTCTAAACTCAGTCCTCAAATTTATGGTCAAATAAGCTGCTGGTGCTCTATGGCCATCTGCGCGGCTTCTTGGAGAGACTCACGATGCCCGTATTTAATGTGAAGCAGGAGTTTTACTCCCACTGTACCCAAAGTATGTGTGAGCTCAAAATTAAGTACACACAGATGCCTTTACACAATTGAAGCCTCAGGTTTTTTTTCCTAAAAAGGTGACTTTTAGTTAACAATGGGGAAAATGACATTTAAAAAATTGTTTTTTCCTTCAATGGCAATTCTCTTAGAACTGAGGTAAGGGAAAAAATCTTCAAAGTTAAAAATGTATTTTCTAACTGACACTTTTAACAGCATGTATATGTGTGTATATACCCACACATGCAACCACACTTGTACATACAACTCTAAAGCCAAAACAAACAATAAATTCATATTTAAATGCTACTGATGTCAGATAAACTGGAGCCAACGATCACTTTTTTCTAAAATTTTTACCTGCATTAAGTTAAAAACCAAACCCAATTAAAAACACTAAACTTTCTCATGGCTTTTAACAGCTAAGCTGCCATGGTGTCCTACCATAGGAGAGCAGTTAAATGAAGATTTGTTAATGATGAACAGAAATTGGTTAAGCAATTTGGTTTTTAAAGACTGATGTAACAAGACGGATTGAGGGGGGTGTGGAGAGGAAAGGCTTGGGAAGGGGGAAGTAAAAACACACACTTAAAAGAGTCATTTCACATTGTAAAAAAAATAGCATGATTTTCTCATAACACCAAGCAGGCCTACAGCATACAAAGCAGGCTAAGTACAGGCAGACTTTAGACAGCTACTGGGTCATTGACATCTCATTTCTGTGATCTGTCCGAATTCTGGAGGTTACTTATTTTTGAACGTCCAATTTAAGATTGCACCTTTTTTTTGTCAAACAAGCCAATTCTCATCACTGGAAGATTTTTTTTTTTCCCCATATGTGCTGTGCTGCTGACTCCAGAAGTACTTATAAAAAATTAAAAATCTTACAACTATTACATGGGAATGACTGTGTAGGGAACCGGTTACCCCTCACTGTTTTTCACTGGGATAAAATCATCCTCCAAGTCAGGGAAAGGAGAGCAGAGAAGAAGGTGCTAATTTCTTAGTATTAATTTCTTACTGATTTTTCAAGCAAAACAGAGTATTGAGGAGGAGGAGGAAGTACTGGTCCTCAGCATCGGAAAGCGCATGGTATTACCCATCTGATGGTTTTCAAAGGTCCCATGTGGCTCTGGCCCACATCAGTTGTTTCCTCTCCAAGGTCACTGGATGAAAAACCACAAGCTTTGCCCATTATCAGAACGGCAAGGTGGTGTTTGGTCTGCAAGAAAGCAGTGTGTCGCTACCCCTTCTATCTCAAACCAGAAGAAAACCGGTCTTCCTGCAGCTCCTCCTACCTCTGACGCAGATATTGGCAGGGCCATGGCCAGCCAACTACCCTGATCCTAGGACAGTCTGCATCGTGGCCCAGAAACCTTTAAGGACGGTGGCAAAGCCTTTGCAGGCAGCACCGTGGCTTCTTGTCTTGGACCTATCTGCAAATGCTTCCCTTTGCTAGGTTAAGGGGTTCTCCAAAAGAATGTCTGCAAACAGCAAAGCATTTCTGGAGTCCTCAAACACGTATACACAAGCAAATCTTCCATGCAAGACTCTTCGTGGACAGAGGAAAGTCGAAAGCGGACAGCAATCATCTTAAAGATTAAAATAACCAAGAAAATGCAGAGAGCTACGTGTCATTATTCACGGAGGTAACATTGAAACATCTGAGGCTGACAGATGACATAAAGAAAAGTGATTTTGCCTACCTACATAACAATGGTCAAGGTTCGGGTTCATGGCTAGTGACCCTCGCTGAGAAGTGTCTGCCCTACAACAGCCAACCACTTTGCTTCTTTAGTGCAGCGTGAGAGCAAATGCAAGAGACCGACACAGACATTCAAAGCATCATGGATAGGGGCAGGGGTGAAAGGGTTGGTCAAGCAGCTGCAAGGAGAAAGCGAGCACTTCTAGAAAAGCTGAGGTTATTAATCGGTTTAGTATCAGGGAAAGCCATTAGAAACCCTATTACCCAAATATCCCTTCAAGTAATGCTTCTGAGAAAGAAAAACCAAAAAAAAAAATTCATTTGCAGAAAAAAAACCCCAAAACTATAACCGATAATCCCTCCCTGCCTCCCCCTCCAGGCCCACCTCCCACCCCAGGAGGTTTTGCATCTTTGGTTTCCCCACCATTCAAAGACACCCCAGAGGGATTTACAGTCCATTTCCCCATTTGTTCCAGATTCCCCAACCTCCTCCCATATCCCCTCCCCGCCCCGCACTTTATCCCATAAAACTGGGATTTTTTTTTTTTTTCTTTAAAGCAGACAGGTTACTTGAAAAACAGACAAAGCCAACTGGGGACAAGTTACCTATCTGCTTACCTGGAGCAAAACCAAAAAGCAAACCCAAAAAACCCTCAAGAACTTGGCACCTAAAAGGGACTGATATCCTCAAGATTTCCAACAGCAGCAAAATAAACAAAGAAAAGATGCAGGAAGGAACAGGGAAGGGAAGAATGGAAGTTAATGCAAACTCTTCATGGAAATGTGGCACACTCACCCTTACATAAACTCCACTATCCCCAGAATTTATTGGGCTCTCTAAAGAACTTTTTTTTCAGAGTTTTGGTTTTTTTTGAAACACATACTTCTGTCTTTTGGGCTTCCTTTGAAATGAACTGGTGGGTCCAGCCCAGAGCCACATCAAACCAAATCAGCGTTCTCTATCTTTCTGCTGCGTTTGATAATTTTTTTCAGCTTAAATTATCTTTCTTTGGAGGTTGGGTTTGGAGGGAAGAAAAAACAAACAGGTGTATGGAGCAGATTAACATCAAAAAACTTTAGAAAACCAAAAGCAAAACTATCCAGCCCCATTTTCAATTAACAGCCGTCTGAGCAGTGTGAAATACTAAAAAGCTTTTGCTGTGCTGCAGGCAGATCTGCCATGTAACGTAGATGATAACAACTGGGGATGCTCTTGCTTAGCATTCAGTCCAGACAAGCTTTCTTTTGGGAGCCGAGGGCTCATTAAAATGACCTTTCCCCATGATTATTATTTAATGAGTGCGCTCTAAAACAGAAACCCCTTGTGTCTCCAGAGGAAAAGTCTCAAGTAATCTCTTTTCCCACTGAAGTACTAATGACAGGCTGACAAAAAAAAAGCTGCAAGAAAAAACTGGGGTGAGGGAGGGAAACTGCAGAGTCAAATCTAATGCAGTAATTGCCACATCCTTGAACACAGTGGGCTACATCTGGGCATCTGAAAAAAAATCAACCACTAAAAAAAAGAGACACAAAAACATTTTAAAAAGTGAAAAAGCAAAAATTCTGGCTGTTAAATAATGGGGACCTTACACCCAGCACCCTCCTGTGGCAGCAACAAGGACCAAGAGCCTCCACGCCTCATCCGCCTGCCTCAAGAGAGTCTATCAACAGAGGAAACAAACTGAAAGAGAAAAAAAAACCTGAGTGAACAAAATAAAAACTAAATTAAAGGGGTTGGGAGGGAAAAGCCTAGGCTTCATCTGGACAAAGGCAGCAGGGATATTTGAATAATAGAGAGTACCCCAGACTAGGTTAATTCCAGTTCTACTCATGGGGAGTGGGAGCAGGAGGGGGATGCAGAGCAAGATGAAGTGAAGCGGCAACCTAATCGCCTGATAAGAGACACAGCAAGAGAGACAAGGTACACAGGTTTAGTTAAAAATGAACTCGATATGTTTAATAAAAGCTTGGTATACCAAATCGCAGTACAAACATCAAGTCACACGGCCACACAACAGTATCCCGGTATTAAAAAAAAAAAAGAGGAAAAAGAAAAAGAAAAAAGGAAAAAGAAGAAGAAAGAAGGAGAAAGAAAAAAAAAAAGGAAAGTAATTTTAAAAATTTTAAAAAGAACTCCTTCCAAACCTCTACAAAGCCCATGCCAAAATAAAATAATAAGAAATAAAATAATAATAGTAATAATAATAATATAATGGTGGTGGTGGCAGCAAGGAAGAAAGTGAGGGAGTAACTGAAGGGAGGAAGGGAACAGGAAAGAAGGGAGAGGTGGATACTAAAACCCAGTTGATATAAAAGCTCTAGAAGAGCCATCCGGTAGTAATATCACAATGATACAGGTACAAAAAGGATAAAAAATAAATGTCGGGCTGATAAAGCAGGCTACGCTGCCAAGAACAAAGATGGCCGCCCTGGCTCCGACCATCAAAATGGCTGACCCCGGCCCGCCAGGCCCCTCGCCTGCCCTCACCCCCGCCCCGCCCGCTCCCACACAGCCATGGCGGAGGGGTGCGTTGGGGGTTGCGTTTGCTATAAGCTAGTAACCTTGATCAAACGAGTCCTCCGAGGAGTCGCTGAAGGAAGATCCCGCCTCGGCCTCTCGCAGCAGCAGGCAGAAGGGCTGCTTGCGGCCCGCCGCTGCCTTCGGCTTCAGCGGCCGCCCGGCTGCCGCGCTGCGGGGGGCTGCCTTGGGGCCACCGGCCGCCCGGCCGCCCTTCCTGGCCGCCACGCTGTAGAGACCGGGCGGCCGCGGCTTGGGGGCGGACGGGGGCTGCGCCGGCCACTCGTCCCTCAGGGATCCCTCCTCCTCCTCCTCCTCCTCCTCCTCCGAGTCCGTATCTGCGGTCAAAGCGGGTGGGAAGAGCGTTACATCAGAGACTGGGGGTTTGGAGTTTCTTTTTGCGTGGGGTTTTTTATTTTGGAGGGTGCTTTGGTGCGTTTCTTTGTGAAGAGGCTGCAAACCAGGTGGGGTAAGCGGCCGCAGGAGGGGCTGTCTGCCACCATTTTCCACCCCTGCCAGGTCCCTTCATCACAAGTCTCGGGCTCAGCAAACGAGAGCCGAATAAACACAGCACGTATTTCCGTCTTTTGGACAGAAACACACACTCTCCACCCGGGCCAAACAACTCCTGTCCTCCCCTGAGATGGGATCCAAGGGCTGTTCTCAGCTCAGGAGCAGAAAACCAAGGTAGACATGTCCCTCTGGAGATGTCCACCGAAGGCGCAGCGATGCCAACCACCAGGCCATCGAACTGAATTAGTCTTCATCACGGTTATGTTCAATGCTCTGACCTAAATCTCCTTTTCTACACAAATCAGCTCTCCCACAGGGTTTCTGACAGGGGCAGCAGGAGCGAGCCCAGCTGCCAAGCATGCAAGATGTCTGCCTCCCAACACCAAACTCCAAAGGTGCCACCGCGGACGCTCTGCAGCGCGCAGTATAAAGTACACTAAAATGGAGCAGGGACCAAGCCACTCCTTGGTCTGCGAACTGCGGCGTTACAAAGCTGCCAAGCCCCGAGAACGGTGACAAGCTATTCACTGGTCCCCTCTGGTATGTGATGAGGGGAACGAGAAGTACAGGGTACCCCAGGATACAATAAAGCGGGTATGAATCGTCACCTCCTGGCTCACGAACGCGCCGCCAGCTCCACGATGCTACGGACACTGCAGCGGGGAGCGTTCCAGCCTGTGAGCAGCAGCAGATGCTCGCCAGCGCCAGCCCAGGCGAGGCATCGCTCCCCACCTCCACTGTGCTGGTCGTGGAGATGAAGGAACAAGGGACAGTAAGTTTAGGAGGCCCAAAGCCCAAATGCGGAAATGATTTTGGGCATCCGACTTCTGTTACAATCTGTGGGAATAGGATGCTCAGCTCGCCTTTTGGATCTACGCCCAATGTTTGCAGGACTCCAGCTAGAAATTCATGAGGTTAGGAGGCAGAAGGACTTGGCGCCAGTCCCGCTTCTCCTCCTCCACAAGAGCTGCCCACCAGTCATGGGAGGTGCTGCCATATGCTCGACCTGCCTCCCCAGATCTGTCATGCCCGAGTGACCAAATGACAGGCTAAAGCCCCTTCCTTGAACCTGCGCACCGCTGAAAAACCACGGGCCAAAGCTGAGCCATTCCCGAGTCGGTTCCTTAGTGACAACAATTCTCCTGCACTGAGATTCGTGTGGTGAAGGGGGACAGTGCTACACCAGGAGACTCGCTGGAGAGGAGCGGGGTGAAACGGCAGCTCCCGTAGGTCTGGGAGGGAGGTTTTGTTCATGAAACCACAGTACCAAGTGCCAGGGCACGGCAAAAGCTCCCTCTGCCACGAGCCAAGCTTTTTTGCTCCAGCAACAGCCTGTGTCTCCTCTCCCCATTAGATCCAGAGCTCCCAGTTTAGCAGCCATGTGTCTGTCTTTGGGAGTGAAGCCCACTCAAGAGCAGAACTGCGGGGTGGTGTGTACAGCACGACCAGCCACAGGCTGTGTTCAAGTCCAGCGGACACAATGGATCCTGTTTTGCCATGTAAATGGCTAATTTCATGCCAAACATTTGTTCAATTGGAGAATCACTAGCTCATCATCTTCCCCATTAGTGAAATTTCTCAACGGGTGTTGCACAAAGAGCTACATTCGTTATGCATACAAACACCCCATAAGAGCTTTAACATGGGACTTAAAACAGCTGCACGCAAAGGAAAAGACGCGGCTGCACGCGACCCAAGACAATTGCACAACCAGGCCTCAGACCATGAACTCCAAGTCCCTCACATCCTCGCTGCCCCACTGTCTGCCTGAGCCTCTGAAGACTCTTCTGTCTCTGGTTCTACTGCCTTCCCAACACTAGCTGCAATTCAGCTTTTTCCTTCGTGAACAGGGGTCCCTAGCTCTGCTCAGCTGCAGGAACCTTTGCCTCGGGTGCACTTTGGGTTCAGAAAAGACCTTCAGTACACAGGATGCTGGGGTGGAGATGAACACTAATGAGACAGACAGCAAGGCTGAGCACAGCCAGCCAAGAACCAAGCCGCAACGCTGAAGGGCGGGAGGATGCTTAGGAACATCAATGCCCTCTGGCAGCCTCTGCCTCCACCAGCTGACTCCATGGCATAATCCTAAAACCATTCCTACCCAACTCACCAAGGACCTCAAGAGTCCACCGTTAACCACCTCCTGGAGCAGAGGCAGTGAGTCCTCATTTGACAGGCAGATGGAGAGTGTCTACTCCCACCGAAAGCAAGGACGTGAGTGAACTTCTTTTTTAAAGCATTTTTTCCCACTGATGATCAGCACAACAGAAGCCAGGAAGAGGTGCACTCNTGTTGGCTTGGATGGCAANTTGGGCAGATGACTCACGCTCACCCCAAAGACGCNGCAGCATTGATCAGCCAGGGAGGAAATCACCTTTCCCTCACGAGCCAAACCAGAACCATCTCCAAGACCCCTTCCACGAGGCCAGAAACCCCCACCACAAGCCCCCACAACAGATTACACTGTAAGACATAAATGAGGGGTTACTTACTATAGGAGTAGCTGCTAACTTCAGATATTGCTGGTGAATGGGAAACCTTGAGCTGATTTTTGACTTTTAACCCCACCTCCATCTTCTTCATTTTGGCAGCCACTTTGTTTTTACCTTCCTTGGTGGTTTTCAGCGACAGGCCCAGGTTCTTGGCCAGGTTCTTCTTCTCGTCCTTGCTCGGCAGAGCCTCGTGGGGTGCGAGGTACCTGCTGCCACCTCCACTAGTTTTTTGCTTTCCCCCCGAGCTGTCGGCAAACTTGAAGGGGGATTTGAGCTTGTCTTGTTTGGTGAGCGACAGGGCCTTGTCAAGCTTGCTGGCCAGCTGCTCCTGATCCGATGGCACCTTCTTCTTCTTGAGCTTTAACTGCTGAGGTGAAAGGAAGAGACACAGGTGAATACAGAGCAGATGCTGTGGCAGACCCGAGGAATTTTACTAGCCCTTGTAACAGTCTCTCATGCAGGCCAGTTAATAAGGCCTCAAAATGACAGTCTTAAGCCCCAGTTGCTGTAACCCACCATGGTACCAGGGAGGAAGAAGAGGAAGATGTCAGCAAACAGGACAGCTTTACCCTTATCAAGCACTAGAAAATCACAAGATTAACTGTGAAAAATTGTGTGTTCTTAAAAAAGAAGTATGTTCATAGAACAACATGTTTTGGGGTTCTTTTTCTCAACACCTCCTGTTTTTTAGGATATGTTTGGGTTGGTTTTACAAGCTCTTCTCTAAATGACGAGGATTAAAAATCTTCTTTACCCAAAACCCCAGCCAAATAAATACGGATTTCCACATAATCAACGAGCTCCAGAGGCTGGGATGTCAAAATCCCAAATACCTCTCAGCAAGAGCATCAGCACCACTGCATTACAGCCAGGGCTGTTCTTCCCTTTTTCAGTATTTTCTTGCTTCTTGGAGAAAGTAAATACACTTTACATGTGCTATAGCTAGATAACAGCAGCTGTAACTCCGTACTTTGCCTGTATGCATTTTGGATTTCATCAGCAGCTTAAAGCTCCAGTAAGTATCTCAATGCCTCAAAAGAAGCAGAAGAAAACCCTGCATTTAAAATAGCAAGGTTGCGCTCCCTTTGCTCCCTCGCTTCGGGAAGTCCGCTCCCCTCCACTATCTCGACAAGCAAAGGGGTAAAACAAGCACTGTTCCGGGCTCGGAGCTAGCATTAACACCGCAGCGCTCTGGCTGGCTTGAAGGCTCTTGACTCTGCTGCCTACCAAAGAGGTCCAACCTCCACAAGCCAATGTTAGCCTCGGCAAGCAAACAGTCCTCCGCTGCACAGACAGTCCTCTCATGAAGAGATTCCAAACCCATATAAACTCAGAGCAGACGTTCTGAGATCAGGAGGAGTTATTCCAGTGCAAGCCTACACTAGTGAAGCAGGAAAGGGATCTGCTTTTGGTCTGTGGCTCCACGTGTTCCCCATGAGGGCACTGACCTCGTTTGAGAAGCTGGGAGCCACATCGTGCTCTTCCCAGCTCTGGTTCCTCCCTTTTATCTTGCCACTGCCACTCTCCACATCTTCGTCCTCTTCTGGGAGGGCTCCTTTGTGCCTCTTCTTCATGCCCTCACCAGTCTCAGAGTCTTCAGAGAGCAGCAAGGACTTGCTCAGTCTGCAAGCCAAGCACAGGATGGGTCAAGGTGGTGGGCTTTCCTCCCTGTGATCCCCACCAAGCTCAAAAGTGAGGTTAAATGCCTCCTAGGACAGCGGGAATCCTCCACGGGAGCCAAGTCTACTGTGAAGCGACAGCAGTTTGGACAAGGTTTTCCACCAAACAGGGGAGTGAAGGAGCCCTTCTTGCACATTCCTGGCCACCAGTACAGATGAGGGTGCCTGAAATCAGAGACCTGCCAGGTGGTCTCTGCAAAGAAGTAAGTGGTGTGTTGAGGAACAGCCACTGAAAAGTGCCTGATTCACTACAGAGCAGCAGAGGGAAGGACGGACAGCTGAGCTGGCCCTGTAGGTCTTTCCCCACCTCTACTTTCATGGACTCTGTAGGTGCAGAGAGAGATTCTCAAGGCCCAGGGAGGTGCCTCACTGCCCAGACCCTTGCTCGGGTTGCCCAGGTATAAGCAAGGAGNTGGNAAGGAACTGCCACGCAGGGTGACACGGAGGGACAAGGGCACTGCAGGATTNGCTCACTCNTAGGACAGGCAACCTGCTTTACAAGTCCGGCCCCTCTGTCACAGGCGTTTGTGATCTGAGTCTTCGGTGTCGCTTTGAGATTTGGGGGGAAAGGAAAGGGCAAATAAATCATAAAAAAAAAACAAAACAAAAAGTAAAGTAGGTGAGACTATAAGCACATCTTTCACTGCTCCCCAGCTGTCTCCAGTAACCACCTGAAGGATGACCAGACAACGCCTGAAGACCTCTACCAAGGCTCCATTAAAAGCTCTCGTATGCCACCTCCTTCACGCTAAGCCTGCTGGCCCAGGCCATACCACCACCACAAAGCCACTGACACGGGGCAGCCTCCTCAGCTTCCAGGCATTTCCCCTCCCCTCCGTCCTCTCTGCTGACCTCGGCAGACAGCTAAACCAACACCTCAGGCCCTGGACGGCAGCCGAGGGTGCATCTCCATCTCCCACGCCACACTGCTCAAGCACTCCTGCGATGCGGGGACATGCACACGCAACACGCTCATGCATGCACACATGCACAACTCCAGCCACCTCTGGATGCCTCCAGCCTGTCCAGCCATCCAAACAAGAGGAGCAAAACACAGAGCCACCAAGAGGACAGATTTTCAGAAGCACATGGTCAGTGGGAGCTGGGAACCTGAATCTAATTTGTAGTCTTGAAAGGACATTTGCAAAAATACACAGCACGCAGAGAGGCAGCTCAGAGGTGCCTTCCCATTGGAGAGACTTGGCCATCCGTGGATGGTTAGATGGCCAACAGTAGTGAGATCCAGGCATCCAAATGAAAGCAGCTGGACTTGCAAAAGAGAAGAAAGCAGAAGACACAATGATCCAGACGCTTGAAAAAGAGAGGTCAGGCGGAACCAACTCCCACTGATTAAGGGAACAGGAGATGAAGACAGCAGAAACACACAAGGTAGGTCCTAGAAAGTAGACAACCTGGAACAGCCCTGTCCTTCCAATTTTTGACTTCAGCATCCCTGCAATGAACTCTACAGCACCTGCTTGCACCATCCACTCTCCTGAAAGCACACAAGGACACGCTCCCTGACACCAAGAGCTCACCTACAGGTCCCTGCCCAGCCGGCTGTTCTGTACCACCTCACCGCCGCTCAACTCAGCCTGTCCTACCTGTACCCAACACCACAGGCATGTGCTCTACCAGCAGGGAGGGAGGAGGCTGGCACCGTATTCCCACCGCAAGGACACACTCACGTTAAGCGCACACGCTTCCGCAACACCACTGCTGCCAGCGACCGGCCTGCCAACACAACGCCACGGCGAGCCCCCGCTGCATCCGAGATGCTCTCCCCAATTAAGACCCTGGTGCAGCGACCCTGCCATTTTCCCGTCTTCCCCAAATTCCAGCCTTACTTTCCACTCTTGCTGTCACTCTTCCCTCTCTCCTTAATGGGTGACAGAGCGCTTGATCCAAGTTTCCTCTTCCTGGGCCTTCCAGGGCCTCTTCTCGCCAAGCTTCTACTTTTCTCGTCATGCTTTTCCCTTTAAAAAAACCACACGCTTCACTGTTAACCAAGGCAACAAAAAAAAAGCAAAGGAAATAAAAAAGCAGCTAAATCAAATTTTGCAACCAAAAAGCAAAACAAACAGGGGGGAAAAAAAGGCAAATAAATCCAAAAAAAGAAGAAAAAGTGAAAAAAATTAAAAGAAAGCAAGCAAGAACAGGAGCCAACCCAGAACCTTCGCCTGTCACCAAACTGCTAAACTGAGCTGCTGAAGCCAAGGTTGTCTCTAACACGGTCTCCCAGCTGCGTTCACCAGTGACCAGGTTGTCGTGTCACATAGCCTAGGAGTGTGCTGTGCAAAGCTCTGGTGGGCCGTACCAGGAGGAGAGGAGAGGAGACAGGGAGGGATGGAGGGCTGTTTTCTCTCCTGGACCGAGAGGCAGTGAAAGTGCCCAGCTGGAAGGAAAAAAAACCACCGAGTGAGCAGCCTGTGACTTACTCGGAGTCCCTGCGGCGCTGCAGCTTCACCAGCTCCCGCTGCTTCTCCTTGTACCGCCGCTGCAGCTCCGCCAGCCTCATCCTGTAGTCCAGCTCCATCGCGTCCATGTTCTCAATGGCTGATTTGATGGAGTACATCTGGGGTGGGGAGGTAAGAGCGGGCAAGAAGGTCAGGACTTGTCCAGGCCCTCACCAAGACTGGGGTATTGCACACTGGGGTGGCCCTTGCAACGGTCAAGATCTGCAGCCTGGCAGGGAAGCCCTCCATGCCTACAGCAGAGCAGAGCACCCTTGCCCACAACAAGCACAGCCCTAGAGTGGTACCCGAGCAAAACCAGCTGAGCGAAGCTGTTCCGCGGTTTACGCACGGGACAGTATCAGCTTTGAAGGAAAGCAACCACGGGAAAGAACCCGTAGGATAAAATACACCCATGGAGTCTCTTTTCCCTTGTTTCCAAAGGCTGATCAAAATATTCCCTGTCTTGGAACATTTACTTGCAGGGTACAAAATAATTTGTCAGTCTCTCCCATGGGGAAGAGTCAGCAAAAAAAAACCCTCCTGCCACTATCTTTATTTATCCCCCCCGCCAAAGCAGTAACACACGAGTTCCTGCTGGCTTTGTATTACAAACACTGCTCCGAGGGCTGCCGAGGGCCCTGCTGAGATCAATGGCGTCGGTTCACGAACAAGGGAGGAAGCTAACTCGCACCACGCGGACTCCTGCGCAGCTACGAACGCCAGGCAAGCGCCGGCCAACGCAGAAGTGCAGCACGAGCCGGGCGGCAAACTGTGGCCGAAGAGCGAGCTGCGCTGAGTGGACGCACCGCGGCTTTTCAGGCTCAGCCACGCTACGAGCTACTTACGGGTTCATCTTTCTTCTGCATCCAGCTGTACTTTTTGTTGGGATTCAGCTCTCGAGGCAGCCGGATGGTTTTCAGACTTTCCATAAACGGGGTGGAGAGTACTTCCATGAGCATGTGGGTGCTGGCAGCCAGCAAACTCTCCAGCGTTGGCCGGACAGGGAAACTCTCTGGACCTGCTGGGGACAAGAAAAAAAGCTATAGAGGTTCACCTTCCAAGACTGCTCCTCCAGCAGGCACAAGGAGAGGCTGATGTCCCTTTCTGGACCATGGCAGCTCAAGGAGCCTCCAGCCACCCTTGGCGCCCACTTGAGATCTCCTGTTGTACCCAGCCATGGTGCAACTGGCACTTCCCATCATGTCTTGCCTCAGGAAGTTACTGGAAGGTGCGATCTTTTCAGGACCTGCCAAGCTCTTGGAAAGCATCATCTGGAGCTACTGGGGCCTCCTGTGCCAAACCCCGACAGACCGTAGACTCAGTGCCTGCCAGAAGGGTGTTACCCTGGCAGCTCTCGGCAAGTGGGGCTCCGTTTCCGCTACACATACCACAAGCTGTCTAGACACTGCGAGGGCCTTTGGAAGGGGAGAGTAGCACAAAAGCCACACGTAGCTCAGCCTACTGCAACAAAACCCCTGCTCCAACCCCATCCAAAGTACCAGCCACTCCTGCAACTCAGGGCAGTGCTCTCCTTGCTGCCTGGCTGAGGTTGCAAGAGGTCCCACCCATGGGTCCCACTCACCTCTCTGCCTGCACAGAGAGCCCAGGGACTGTACGCCGGGAGACCCATCCCGGCCAGACTGTGCGCTCACAACTTACTTTGCATTTCTTGCTTCCTTTTCTCCAGCTCCATCTCCGCGATTTCACTCAGCAAAGTGATCCCTTGCAGGAAGGAGTGCTCCAAGGCCTGGTCAGGTAACACCTCCACCTTCATCTGGGACGGCGCGACGCTGGCGGTAGTCAACAAGGAACAAGCCTGAGGCATTTCTGTGGCAGCCACCAAAGCGTTCATCCCAGCCAGCGGGTCGCCCGGCTTGATGTCCAGAGCTGGGATTTGGCAAGAGATTGCCTCTTCCGCATAGGAAGGGATCTCTGGCCCCTGCTCCCCCTCCTCAGGGGGCAGGCTGGGGAACTCCCTCCCCCGGGGCACATCGGCGCTCTGCAGGTCCATGGCCACAGAGGCTTCCTCCCGCTGGGGCGTCAAGTCCATCTCAGGCGGCTCGTTCTCCGCGTGCACGAGCGAACCGTCGTAGTCCATGTGCACGGAGCAGGTTTCCGCCCCGCTCCCGCTCTCTGCCTGAGCCTCTGCTTCTGCAGGGCAAGCCACAACCTGGTAAGGAGCTGGGCAGCTCTGGAGGTCTTCCTGGTCCTGCTCCATAGCACCCAGGGTTTCACCTTGATGCAACAAGAGATTGCAATTGTCCACGTTCTGCACTGGGACGGCTGCGGAGGTGGTGATGTTCAGAGTCCCCATGTCCTGCTCACAGATGCCTTCTTGGCTTTCCTCCATCTGCACCTCTGATTTCACCCTCTCTTCCAAGGACTCCTCTTCTGCTGCTGCTTGGATGGGCTCCAGCATTTTGGACGGAGACAGGTGGATGGGCTTGACCTCCGGGGAAAGCTCCATGTGCTCAGAGCCTTCAGCAGGCAGCGGGACGTCAGGAGCCAGGCCATCCGCATCAGATGCTGCGGTGGGCTGGAGGAGGTAGGGATAGTGTCTTCCAAAGGAGGGAGGCAGGGACTGGAATGGGTATCCCGGAGGGATCTCTGCAAGATATCAGAAAGGACAGGCTGTGTAATGGCCAGGTCTCCAAAGCACCTTCTCTCTCACTAAGGCATAGAGATGGGCTCCCTTTGCTTCTATCATCTCTCGTCTCTTCCTATTCTCAAGCAGTGGCTGCTTTGGGCACCTCTCTCCTGGCCAAGCTGCCACAGGCCTCAGCACCCCAGAGGTCCCTTCCGCACCTTTCCAGCACTCTTGGGTGACTGCAGAGGGATCTGCCTCCCGCATCCTACTCCCACTGAGACTTCGGCCCTGGAGGAACCAACCCAGGCTTGACCCAAGGGAAGAAGACAGCCCATGGCCCCAGGTGCTCCTATGACCCACACAGTGTTCCAAGTCCATCAAACCACCCTTAGTCCTTGCCTCTCCCCTGCCTTTTAGAGGACCTACACGGTTTTCTCTAGGGGAAGGGATGGAAGCAGGAAAGAGCCGAGGATAAAAAGGGAGGTAGGCACAGACACAACGGGACTCTGCCAAAGCAGGGCTCTCTTACCTGGGAACAAGGCCTGATATGGACCAGCAGCCTCTTTTTCCAGCTCCAGGTCTTTCTTCTCCACGGTCTCAGGTGCCTCTTCCTTTGGAGGGATGGCAGGGGCAGGGGGTGGAGAGGCGGGGGGTGGGCTGGAAGGATGGGAGCTGGGGGTGGCGGGGTAGGAGTAGGCTGGCTGCGAAGGTGGCTCCTCCATCTTTTGGATCACCTCAGCTTTGAGCACAGACACGGGTGAGGCCCTGGGAGAGAGGGGAGGTGGACTCACAGCCTTGCTGTAGGACGTGGAGGCGCTGGGAGACAGCACGGGTGGTTTTCGGTGCACCAGTCCCGGGGCAGAGGAGGAAAGGCCTGATTTGGCACTGTCCAGGTTCCGTTTCGTCACCTTCTCTTCCATATCGGCACGCTGCTCGTTCGCCTTCAACCTCTCCTGTGACAAAGAACAGAGCAAAATTCAGCACACCTCTACCTGCTCCTGGAAAGCGGCACAGCCCTACCACCAAGCAAGACCAAAACACGGTCTCATCAAATACGCACTGGAATAAAACTCACGTTCCCCAGCACAACACCATTTTATGAGCAACCTGATGGAGGGTGACACTGATCTGTGATAGCTTTCTTCACAAATTCCCAGCTCCGGGAGTCATGTGAAGGGTGTCTCAGCTTCCACTTGCAACCCAAGCAAACCATTTTGATTTCTACGTCTCCGGCCTACCAAGCACACATGTAAAATGAAGGCTGAAAATCAGACGATCACTATAAAAATTAAATGGGTGTAAAACACCCAGATGAAAGCTCATCACTTCCAAAATCGTTTGGTGAATGGGAGCTGGGTTCAGGACCCAGTGTGACTGCTGCCAGTATTGCAGCTGCTTCTACGAGCCGCTCAGGAGGTGACCAGGGATGAAACCACTCAATAAACAGAGACATCCCGAGGGACCGAATCAAAGCCCTGCTGCTGCTGGGCAGCTCTCCTGACAGTGCTGTTTAATGGCTCCACACCAAAGCCCTCCAAAACCCAGGCTAACGCTCTCCAAAACCCAGTCTAACTGTGCAGGGTGCACTGAATGCCTCACATCCTGGGGACCAGGGCAGGATCGCTCCAGGCATCCATTCCCTTGAGACACACTTGCAACACTGGCACAGCTGCCCTTCCCCCCCTGACACTCCAACTTCAGGCTTGTTTCACGCCCAAGAAAGCAGCTCTTGAAAACGTACCACGAGCTGGGCACTCCTCTGCAGCTCCATGGCGTGGGCCGCTTGCTGCTGCAGGATGTACAGCTCATGCTGCCGTAGCAGCTGCTGATGGGAGAGGAGCTGGAGCTGGTGAGCGTGCTGGAGGGAGCTCCTGGTTGGGGGGTACATGGCGGGCCATAGTGGGGGTGCCCGGTCCATCAGCTCCGCTGGGGAATGAGCACAGATGCAGTCAGGGAGGCAGGAGGATGGGGATGGCTAGAGGGTTCAGGATTGCTCAGGGCAAGCGTCTCTACCCCAATCCCAGGGCATGGGGGATGACAAACATTTGACTATGCAGAAACGCAGCCAGAAATGCAGAGGGAAAAGGGTGCTGTCTTCCCCTTGGCAGCCCCACTCCCACCACCCCATGGGTCCTGGGACTGTCTGATATGCTTTGCTCTCCAAGGACCCCTTGGTTTGACTGTCCCTGGCTGAGCCCATGAGCAGATTCTCCTAACCAAGGACTCAAACTCTACAGAGTCCTGCAGGGGATGAGGAGCCACTGCTGAAGATCACACATTTCCATCTCCGAAACACAATCTCACAAGAGGCCAGCTCACACCCACCCTAGAGCTGGTGCTCCCCACGGGTACATACGCTCCTATCTAGCCCTCTCCAAAGCCCACAGCTGTCAAAGCACGGTCCTCAGAGACACGCTCACATCCTTACCGAAGTGTGGCAAGTGCTCGCTGGGGATCACAACAAGCTGCCCCGACTGAGGGTCTCTGGCAAACTGGTAGGCAGAGGGGAGAGCTCCCCCCATGGCAGGGGGGAAGCCTGGAGTCATGCCCTGGTGCAGGGAAGGGTGACCGAGTCCTGGAAGAGGAATCACAGAATCACACAGAATCACAGAAGGGTAGGGGTTGGAAGGGACCTCTGTGGGTCACCCAGTCCAATCCCCCTGCCCAAGCAGGGTCACCCAGAGCAGGCTGCACAGGACCTTGTCCAGGTGGGGTTTGAGTATCTCTACAGAAGGAGACTCCACAACCTCCCTGGGCAGCCTGGGCCAGGGCTCCGTCACCCTCAGAGGGAAGAAGTTCTTCCTCATGTTCAGCTGGAGCTTCCTCTGCTTCAGTTTGT
>Ga0065711_1037358_pt1 | contig 19916 bp, 10 predicted proteins | sample Hoacrofraction12_FD_59098 | JGI IMG/M metagenome (GOLD analysis project Ga0065711, IMG submission 59098) | Hoatzin crop microbial communities from Cojedes, Venezuela - Epithelial fraction 12 v2 (version 2) | ecosystem: Host-associated > Birds > Digestive system > Esophagus > Crop | place... | reverse complement strand
GGGGGGGGGGGGGGGGAGCAAGCAGCAGTGTAATGCTTAGCTGCTGGCTGGGGTTAAACCATGACAGCTTCATATGGAAGGAATCCAGAGAACTGAAAACTGCCCCATTTAGTAAACATGAGGAATAGGGCATTTAAAGGCAGTCCGATGTCTCCTATACATCCAAAATGAAAGAGGATTCTTTGGCTTCCCAGAGCCAAAGTGACATTAGCATCAGCTTAAACCCCACCTCACTGATAACAGTAATTCCTGTAGGAACTTTAAAGTAACTGTCTTCTGTCCTAAGAGATGATGAGTTCTGAAGCATTAGGACATGTTTTGTTACTTCAGGTTACCTGACACCTGTCCACTAGTTTGGGAATTGGTGTCTCTGAAATGTTTCATGATGGTTGGTAACAAGCTCGTCTGTATAAGGCATATTTTTACTCTTCTATTTTTTGAGTGGTAGATTTTTGTACCCTAAATCCAAGGGAAATTTATGATCTCTTTTTTGAAAGTTTCCAATCAGACAAATGTCTGATGATCTTATTTAAATTGTTCAATACTTGCTAGTTGTGTCTAAATACTTAAGATCAGTTTAATGTACAATAGTAAAAATGTGTGTTTGTGTAGAAGATTTTCACTGGATTTCAGATAACTCCATTCTAAACAAAGCAGTCGGATGCTATTTATGAGAAGCTTGCAGATCTCATGTCTTATGTTAGTTAGTTAATATGGTTTTCTGAGGGCAGAATGCAAGCGTAATGCTTCATTGGGAACTTCATTTTCTATTGGGAAGGTATAATTTAGCACCGCACTGCTTCTGAAATGATTACCTGTAATCAGTCAGATCTCTTAAATAGAGGTTGACAGATGAATGATCCTAAAAAACTTCAATGCCATTCTGCTATGTGCTGTAAAAAATGCAAAAATGAAGAATAAGGAAAAAAAACCAGTCAGCAAAATTGTGAGTGAGAGATAACTCTGGCAAGGGTTATACCACATGTTATTAAAGAGAGGTATCAGATGACAGAATGTGGCCTGTTCTGCGGGGAAGAGAAAATAGCATCCCTGTCCAGAAATTTTGTCTGCTGCTGGGTTTCTGCAGATGAGCAACCCATCTATTTAAGCGGACTGCTTGAAGCAGTTGTTTCAGCCTTACGTTTCCCACCTCTCTGTCTTCATTGCATGATACTGTCTCCTTCTGTTGCAGGATGCACCCCTACCGAATCATCAGGCTCATTGGTTACTAAGAAAAGAATAGACCCCGTGCAAGGGCATCTAACTGGGTTAGTGAGTAGTGATCAAGGGGTAGATTGTAACAGTCATGCAGATATCCTGCACGAGCTCTCTCTTGAATACTGCTGGTAACGGGAGGGGAACCGCTCTGTTGACTCATATTAGTTATCTTATTCACTGCATTCTAGGGTTTATGGATCGATATCTATCTCACTAGTCTCTAACATCCTGTTGACACTGGAGTCTGATGATCTCCTCCCACCCACTTGCCAAGGAAGAGAAAAGGGAAAGGTAGATAAGATTAAAGACCGTGTAGAACAAAGCAAACTAAACTGTCTCTGCATTTTGTTACAGGCATCAACTCAGGGAAACTGCAAGCCTCTCAAAGAGAACTTCCAAAAAAATTTAATACATTCCAGATCTCTGCTTTCAGTCAGTATGGCTACTTCAGAAGTTGCAGGCCACTTTGCTGCAACTGTGTTACCAGAGTTGATGCTACTGCATAAAAGTGTAAGAGTATCCAGCCAACTTCAACCTAAATGTCTCAAGGACCAGTATCTGATTATGCATGATAACCCAGAGCAGAGGGTAAGCATGGAACAACTATTCACTTCCTTTTCCAGTACACAAACCAAGTGGCATTAGATTAAGCTATCAGGTGACAAGATCAAACCAAACATAAAGGACACAACACCTTAGAAAACAGACAATACAGCTGTGGAAACCCGTGCTGTGGGGTGATGTGCCTGCTAAAACTGCATGTAGGATCAAAATTTGGAAACTCACATTTTGTGGAAGGTACGTCCATTGTGGGGTCTTACACACAAAGATAACTCTGACTCAGCAGGTCTCAAGCTTGCAAATTGATGGTGAATTGGTAAATACTTAGGGCATTACTACATGCCTTACCTGTTTGTTCACTCTTTTCCAGGCACTCACATTTGACCACTCTTGGAATAAGTGGAATAAGGCAATGTGCTGGATGTCAGTTTTGTATAGGTAGGTTGAGCATAAGCTGGAAAAATCTATCTTTTGTGGGAATCATAGGCAAGGAGGCAGAGGTCAGAGGCACTCAAGACACAGTGGGGCAGAAATTGGCATTTATGACAATATCCTGGTGAGTAGAAGTATCTGCTACAGACAAAAGTGTGCGATGAAAAGAGAAGTGGGGGCCGCAGAGCACAGCCGAGGTCTGGCAGTCTGAAAAAAAGCCCTGAACAAGGCCATGAAGCTCAAAGTCTCAAGACAAACAGATGGGAAAATGAAGGCTGTCTGAAATTATACTAGTATTTCACATGAAACTTGAGCTAAATTGCTCAGTCAGGACTTGAAATCTGTCACCTGACTGGTGGGACTATAACTAGTGGAACTGCAGAGGAGGACTGAGAATGATTTCTTGAAAACTACTTTATTTTTAGAAATCCCTGCAGCTGAAGTTACATGAATATTATATACAGTACTACTCTCAAGAATAGACAGCAAGTGGAATGATCAATGGTTACCATGAAAGAGTCTTACTTCACTAATGCACTCAGTCCCTCATGAGGTCCATGCTCCTGCTACTAAGACAGTAATTTTTAAGGCCAGGCTGCTCTGCCGAAAAAGTAGTGTCTGAGGCCAGCACACGTGCTGTATTAGAAAGAGGAAGAGATGCTTGCCCCAAGCACTTCTAAACAAGGATTTGAGTTAGACTTGGGATCTCATGACACCTGGTATATGACTTTTCCTGCTGTTTCATGGCCCCAGGGCACAGTTAGTCCTGAAGGTCCCTGTCTAGCCCCTCTGGAGCTCTTCCTCTCCACATGGCCCATGGCCCAGCACCCCATGCCAACCCACCAGGGCCATCAGCCCCTGCCACAGCAACATTGCAGCAGAGCCGGTCTCCAGCTCCCCACAGCCCTGCCCTGCCCGGCCATGGACCCCACTAAGCCAGGACCATATGTGGGCCCAAGTCACAGCCCAGTGTTGTCCCTTCCCATCCCCAGAATGGTACCAGATGCCCAGGGCTAGGGCTGCCTCGGTGCCACCCAACTGCCCTGTTCCTGGCTGGGGAGATGGGATGAGCCCTGGATGCTGTGTCCTGCTGCGACTGTCTTCTGGGAGCCCACAACACTGCTGGTGCCTCCACTGCTTTCAAATGAGTATAACCATGCACTTGCTCCTGCAGGTAGAGCTTTGGGCATTACAGATCATGAAGATCAAGAGCTGTTACTGAAAGATGGGACCTTTCGTTAAGAGACCCACAAGGTCAGGAGCTCAGGATGCTAGGTGGTTTTAAAAGTATGTACGGTCATTTAATTTATTGCTAACGTTGGCTGTACTTTTATTTGGTTTATTATTTTATCCAGGCAGAAGTGTGCCAGAGTACATACAAACCTCATCATTCATGTACTATCTTAACGTGCAATTAAAGAACAACTGCCACAGCTCTTAGACCCTCAGATGCCTATTACAGTGTAGATGTTGATGAGAGACAGAAACAGAAAATGACAGCGTAACTTTAAGATCTTCTATAACCTCATCATATGTAAATTTGGAGATCCTCCACTTTTGCTTTTGTCGCAGTTCCAAGCAATTTCAATGGATTTGTGCAAATCTGTACCATCTGATGGTATGGCCTGTGGTTTATGAGTTACAATGGTTTCAGAGGATGTGAGTGAATTTTTGACATGTATAATCAGGTCATCTTCTTGTTGAAAAGGCTCCAGAATTTTTAGTGGAATAAGACCTGGAAATGAAGTTGTCTCATGAATGTGAATGTGGTCTTCTCTTCATGAAGAATAAACTTCCTTAAATGTGATCACATCCCTTAGGATTTCAGTCTCTTGTTCTAAAACTAATAAAAAGCTATTCAACTATCTGTGAGGGAGGACTTGAGAAGAAAACATCTTTAAAGAACTTTGGGATCCTCAAAACAAAGTGCATTGAGATTATTATTATTGCAAGAACACACGGCTAATCAGAACATTATGTTTTGCTGTGAGCAATACATTCACTATTGCTACAAAATGATTAACAGTCTCACCGTTTGTTACAGGTGTAATGATAATTGACAGTTTTATGCATATCTAACATTGACATGATCTGTCCTTCCAGTCCTGTGTTTGCCAGTTAATTTTGTTATTTTCTTCAAGCAATAGCAATACATTCAATTTTACTGAAATAATACGTATTTACTGATTAAACTTACTATTTCTTTTCATGTTTTCTTTCTTTAGTTATTACCCCTACCATGACCCTAAAGACTTTAAAATAACTAAAATATGTCACTAAATGGGAACAAATGCACCCATTTTCAAAGCTTTTTTTCTTCAAAAGCAGCATGTCACGTGGGCTGAGACCAAAGGTCTGTTTAGCTTGTTGTCTGCTATTTTGATGGTAGCTCACAGATGGTGCTTAGAGGGAGAACAAGAATCAGGGCAGGCGCAGAACAGTACTCCTTTGAAACCTCCCAGTTTAAGGCATTTAACAGGGCAGACTTTCTGAGCCAGAGGCTGTTACTTGTCCATTGTGTTTAAAAGCTGCCAGTGGACCTGTCTTCTGTGATTTTTATCCAGTCCTTTTTTGAACTCATTCAGACTTTTGGCCTCAACAGCTTAGTGTGTCAGTGAGTTGGACAGTTTATTATGTAATGTAGTTTTAAATTTGGCATCTGGAAATTTCACTCCATGCCCTCCAGTTCCTGGATTGTGAGAAAATATAAACTGAATTCTTTTGCCTTCATTTTCTGTGGCTGCCATCAAAATCACTGGGAAGTAAGGAATACAAAACATTTGCAAAAATCACTGGTCCCAAGAAACCTGGCAAAGGTATTTTCTGTCCTGTGATACAGTTCTACTGTCCGAATAGGGTCAAAACTGTAATCCCTCAGTTGAATGCTGGGCAAAGAATGGTGATGGTGGCTTTAATATATCTCCTAACAAATGCGTGTCTCTTACACATGTCTTATGCAGATAGCCTACTTTAAATGCAGGAAAAGGTAAGAATGAAGGGATATATCAGTCGACAACGAAAGAAATCTGTGGGAAATCAGCTACACTTTCCTTGTGATGCCTCTTGGAAAGAGTCTGAGCTGAAGGGTGTGCCAGTACCAAACTAAGAGCTTGTCTTTCCTATGCTGCTAGTGAGCCCCTCTCCCCTTCTCGCTTTTCTCCTTTCACCTAGACAATGTTTGATCCTGAAACAAAGGGAACAAAAGCCAGAAGGTGTAAACACTTAGGAAGAGAAGCCTGGTAAAAGGACTGGCTGGACTGGGAAGAGAAATCTCTTCCCTTTCTATGACTGCAACAAAGCACAAAGTGTCTGAGACACTTTCTGTCAGGGGCAACATGGGAAGATCCACAAGGGCAGGGAGCCTGCCCAGTACGGCCATTTTCTCCCCAGTGGGGTGCAGTCCCACAATTCTCAAAGAACAGAGCAGATCCAGACATGGTCCAGGTTGATGGGTACATCCAAAGTGATGAGCTTCCAAGGTGGTCAGATTGTGGGTCAGTGTCAGGAGTCCCGCTCAACGGACTACATGGCCAGGCATAGGCATGACTACCACACAGCTGTGACATAGCCCAGCTGGACCACAGTGACAAGAGTCATGGCTCAAAGTAGCTCCCAAGGGAAGGGAGGAGTGCTTGCTGAGGCCTCGCCACAAAGTTCTTTCTTCACAATGGCTCTTGTCAGCAAGCTGGCCTTGAGTAGCCAGCTACACTCCTGGAAGGGGGGGAGTGCACTCAAGGCCCTGACACGCTATCAACAACTAGGTCATTGCTAAAACATGTGTTCGATTTTTCCCTTACAATTAGAACTATAAAGTGGGTCTCAATTCAGAGGTGTTTGCCAGCTCTGGCTGTCTTTTTGATCAAAGACAGAGATTTATGTCATTAAAGATAAAAGTCCCACTGACAATTCAATGTCACTGTGTTGCCACATAATTAAATACAGTTTATGCTTTTAAATTACATGAAACACCACCAGCTTAACTTGAATTTATTCATATGAGCTCACACTGAATCATGTGATACCATACTTTTTTCTGTTAGGCTCTACCTCAGTCAGTGTGCTGTAAGGATGGCTCTGTGAGAGGATAGATGCTGAAAAGTGAAGATGCTTTACCCTTTCACTTTTTGTACACAGCTATGAAACACATAAAGTAAAGGAAGAAGATTTTGATTGGTATTTATAAGTATAATTTACAATTTGTCTTCTTTGTATACAGACTAGGCTTCATTTATTGCTGCAGAAATTCAGTGATGCTTACATTGAAAGTGGAGGACATCCAGAGAATGAAGGAAAGGCTCACAGGAGTAAAAGGGCATTGCTAGATGAAAGCAGTTGGCTTCTGCATAAAAGAATTCTCTCTGTCGTGACAAGTTTAACTTGCTCCTGTTAACTGTAAGGCAGAGTTTTAAAGAAAGTGCTAAACATGCACAGCTGCTACCAAATCCATCGGAAACTGAGACTTGGGCACAGAAATAGCTATAAGAATGAGCAGTACTCTGAAAAAACACGTACTACTCATCTCTGGGCAGCACTCCTGTAAATGTTTTGCTTGCCAATCTCTAAATTGGGTTAAGCCCTGCTGCCTTTCAAACTTCAGCCGTTCTCCCTTTTCCTGGCAGTAGACATGTGAAGACAAATTCCATTTTTCTCAAGTATTCAGATACTGGAGTGAACAACACCATGAAAAAATCCATAATGAAGCTAATAATTTACTATTTAGAGCATGTTCATCTATTTTCTGCACATATTATAACAATGAGGACTGAGTATTCATTTTGTAGCCCCTTGTGTAGCCTGATAATTTGTTGCCAATGGAGATCATACCACAAATCAGCCAAAGAGCCTTCAGGTCTTTGTAAAATCCCTAAAGAGAGCACCTGCTTCTGTCTTCTGACAAAACTAATTAGAACATTTTGTTTTTCTTTAGTGGACATAGCAGCATTAGTCTTTCTCCATTCTCCTAGCCTGATCTTTTGTGTAACGTACTTGCCATTCAGAACATGTTTCTCCGTGCCCCCAGCTAATGAGCTGAAGTGAAGCACCAACTGGAGTCTTCAAAAGAAGGCTTCCAATAAGGTGTACAGCCATTACTGCCTGAATTCACATGAACAGCTTGTATGTGTCTTATGTTTTTAGGATCAATATGCTTTGAACCCAAGCTTTGACAACAGAAGTTTGATTTGGCATGTTCTGACCTTGTCTGTGTTAGGCTGAAATGTCATTGAGAATTCTGTGTTATCAAACCTGTTCAAGCTTCAGCTTCATTTTTAGATTTCATGATGACAAAAAATATTGGGAGGAAATCAAGTCTCTGTTGAGCAGAAAGAATTTAATAGTGTCCTTATCTTCTTTAAGTCTTGCCTGTAGCATGGAAACTGAATTTTCTTCTGTTTGACATTATGTACCACTTCAAAATAGATCTAACATTACTTCCTATATTGCCCCTGAGCTGTGTACAGCAGTATCTGAACACATATGTTGTTCATACAGGATTGTCTTGCTCTACGGAATGGATCCTTTTAGTATGAGTTTGGCCCCTTAAAGTTTTCTGGCTATCATTTATGTTTTTTTAATGTAATTTTTGGTTTAGTAGTTATCCCTTGATTAGATGCTGAGCCGTAACTTGAAAAATATTTCTTTTCTGAGGAGCACAGTTGCTTTTTCTGCTTGTGGGCTGTCTAAAAGCAGGCTTTGGAGGTCAAGTTCATGTTAAAGTGTCAAAGATAGACTGATCGAATAAATCACATCAAGTTGCTTGTCTTTATTTGATGAGATTGCAAGTGTGGTAACTTAGCAGTCAAAATTTAAAACTTAGTCCTCATTCAAAATGTTTTTTATAAAAAACTTTTTAAATATACCAATGAAGTTAGGAAACCTATACAAAACTCCTTTAATGAAACAGCAAGAGATTGTAAAGCAGAGGCTTGCACATTTGTCTGATAGTCATTCATCATTGTTAATGACGTATCAAAAAATCAAGTAACTACAAAATCGTAACCCAAATATATTAATGCCTCTAAAGTAGTATTTCACTCCATACCTGCAGAAATTTTGTTTGTGGCCTCTGAAACTAAGCTTGTTAGTTTTGAGCAACCTATTCTGGACTTTTCTTAATTGATAGGTCACTCTTATCAAGGTTAGACAGCTATTACCTTGATTTCTTTCCGTTCTGGGTGTAACTGACTCTAGTCCTTTATGGACATTACTGAGTGCTGACAGTGTTTGGCTTCATACTAATGCTTGTATGTTAATAAGTTAGAGTTCGACCTCTGCTTTTATGTTTATTTTCCTGTGGCTTGTCCCAGGAGGTCAAATCCCTTCATACATCTTGTTGAGAAACCGAAGTCGTCTGAAGATCACTGTCAAACACACTGAAAAACAGAAGTCTGTAGGTTAAAGTATGCATATGGGCAGAAAAGAAATGGCATTGTGTTATACAAAGGTTATGTAGGCAATGTAGGTGGTGCTTGGGCAGCATTCTAACTTACTGACAATAATCAGATGTTTCACTCTTGACAGAGGTATTTTTCTCATAACTTTGGAGTCTATGCTTTATGAGTGAAAGCAAGCACTGTTAAATACTGACTGTCACTATGCCTTTGGATGTATCATGTGTTCCCCTTCTGAGTCCCAGGTAACATCCTGTTATTTTTGTATGACTTTAAGGACTATTTTAACCTGTTGTCTCATGAGGGTGTGTTGAACGCAGGTTTGCATGGCCTTCTATGCAGTATAGGCCTTAACTTCTGCCCAGACTTTGGCATATTTCTTGACTTGCCTATTTCTTCCTTGATTATTGATCTTTAGGGTCTTGGCTTTCATCTGATGAATTTTTTTAACTGCATATTTAATATTTATGATTCTGATTTTAAATGTGAAAACTTTTATATTTTTCCTGGGTTTGCAAATTAATCATGACCAGGTAACTGAATGATGCCTGTTAGGGACATCAGTGACATGAGTAAGTTGACAATAAACCTGAATGAATACAAAATAAAAATCAAAGCTATTAACTATTTCCCTACCTAGCTTTTTAGAAAAAACAGGCTATTTAACATGCTTGCCCACAATTCCCCCTCTTCTTCTGTGCTACTCAGGTGACACAAGCTCTCAGAATGCAAAAATTCCCAACAAGAATTAGAGTTCTTCATGACAAAATTTTACTACATAATTAAAAGTAAAATAATTTAGTTACATAACTGTGAATTAAGCCCATGTTGAATTCTGAAAATGTGTTTTTCAAAGCTGAGGCCTTTGCTATAATAAGGTAGACACAAAATCCTGGGTCCTACTCCTCTGAATGTTTAAATAACTGTAGCCCAGATTTGGTATCAGGCCTATTGTCCTGGTTTCAGCTGGGGCAGAGTTAGTTTTCCTCTCAGTAGCTGCTGTCTTATGGATTTAGCACAAGAAAAATGTTCATAAAAATGATGTTTTCAGTTGCTGTGAAATCAAGGACTTTTTCAAGTTTCTCGTATTCTGCTAATGAGCAGGTGTGCAGGAGCTGGGGGGAGAGCATAGCCAGACAGATAGCCAAGCTGGCCAATGGAAATAGTCCATACCATAAACTTCATGCTCAGTTTATGAATGGGAGTTGGCCAGGGGGAGAAATCTGTCAGCTTTTTCGTTTCTGTGAGTTTTTTGAATATTCTCTTGGCTGAGAGGTCGAAATTTTTTCAGGCTGTGAATCTCTTGTCAAGTGGTGAGAAAAAAATTGCATTGTATATAGTTTTTTTTTCATATTCTTTATTATAATTATTATCATTATTATTAGTAATAGTATTAGTATTTACTTTGTTGAATTATTAAACTGTCTTTACCTCAACCTACAAGTTTTCTCCTATGTCCGTTTCTCCTTCCAATCCTGCTGGGGGGAAAACGGAAGAGTGAGCAAGTGTCTGTCTAGTGATTAGTTACCGGATGCCAGATTAAGCTACAACACCTATCCATGTGGTCTGGCATTTTTTGTTCTTAAAAATGTATAAAATATATAGAATAGTTACATTTTTCTTTGCCTATCTGTTCTGTTAAGATGTGATCTAGTTGTCCATCACGTGGACAATGAAGGGAAGAATGAGATTTCAGTGCCACTTGAAGGACCTTGAACATACTGCTGAGGTCACTGGGTTGAGTTTGCTCATCTTCTAAATTGGAGCAGCTCATCATCTGGAAAAATACACTGAGCTTCTAAATGAAAAGGAACCATGATCATACATAGTTTTTGTTTATTTGTTTTTTGTTTTGCTTGTTTACTTCCTAGCCCTTTTTTTTTTGGTCACAATTTTCCTCATTCTGTGCTAATTTAGCTCTCTACTGTTTCTTCTCCTCACACCTCCTACATGTTGCATTTCAAAGACTGGGAATCATGAAAATCTCCCAGTCTTGTCCTTACAAGCGAGCTAGCAGAGATAGGAACTTGACAGGAATGCAGACTTAACAGAGCAGAGCAACAAGGGTAATAAGGAAAAGCAACAAGCAGCAAACTACGAAAGAATAGCCCTTGTGGTTTAATGCAGTAATGTGTGCTGGTCCATATTAAGCTTATACTCCCAGGATTGAGCACTATGGTCTGTTATAGAGAAACAGAGTGTTGCTGCATGTAATGGTGCTAGTCATAGTAAGATCAGAGGTATTTACATCCTTTGGTACCATACCTGTGGGGTATCTTGCATGCTTTGCCCTTTTCATAAAACTGCGATCCAGGTTATAAATGTCCACAGTTTTGCATACTGTTTCCTCCTCATGTGGCCTTAAAAGTCCCAGCCACAAATCACCTGAGGACTGATGTTTTGCTAGCGGTAAAGTCTGCACCATACAACTGAAGTAATGAGTAACAGATGTCTTAAGTTCTTACTGCCCATCCAGAGACGGAACAGCTTCGAAATGGCCAATGTGAACACACTCGACTATATCACTGAAGGCCATATGAGCTAATTCCTTTAACTGCTTTTGATCCTATCACTCTAAACTTCCCTGTTACTTTCCTGAATGACGTAAATGTCTCCCTGCCATCTTCAATGTCTTCTAAAGGTGGACCTAGTTAAAATAGTTACTCTTTTACACAGCAGACGATTTCATACTTTCAAACTAGAAAGGAAGAGTAAAACAAAGCTCGATGATTTGCTGGTTTCTAGAGATGCCATTCCTTTTACTTCTGTGTAACTGTATTAATATAGACCTGTGAGGGATGCATAGTTTGACATCAGTGGCAGCAATCATAAGGAATGCTCACTGAAGTGTTAGTGTAGAGAGTAAGTTACTAAAACACATCTTAGGTGAGTAGTCTGGGGCTTTGCAGAACTTAGGTTTTATTCAAAGCTGAATACCAGATCTTTGCCTGAGGGCTTATCTGTAATGATGACTCTGGTCATGATACCAAGCATGAGGAGAACCTCATAGGTGGGAGGAACAATTCTGTAAGATATCACCTCAGGTCCAATTAATTTCCCTGGGTAGATAGTTTTATGTACTGATTTTTAAAAGCGTATGCTCATTAAACTGGAACTGGTGCAGCCTGTGCCAAAGTCTGAATTTAACTGGAATATATCCATTAACTTTAAAAAGTTTCAGAGTAAGTTTGGCAGTAAGTAGATGCTTCTGATTGTTTGGTAGTAATAAAGATCTTTTAGTGTAAGTCAGTTCAAACAAGTGGAGGAAAAGGTGACAATACAATGCTAAGCAAAATAACATCAGTAAGTGACTAGGAAAAGACTAATTTTTCAGATAGCTTTAAAAAGCTGTCTGCAACTATTATTTTGGTTTAAGGTATTTGTAGTTACAGGAAAACTGAAAAAAAGGGGGGCGGGCTTCCTGTTATCCCCTGCAATGGCAGATTGGAAGTATGAAGGGGGGCTTTTTTCAACCCCTGCAGGGTGTAAGCTACGTTATTATTGAGTAGGCGGGGCCATGCCAATGTTCAACAACTGGAAATAGCTAAATGCCTTTTCTGAACTAGACTGTGAACTTTCACCATATGCTAGAAATAAACCCCAGAATGCATTCTGACTCTTCTGACTCTATGTTGTGTTGTTACTTCTTCAGTATTCAAATTTCTAAGCGTATGCCATAAAGAAAACACATTAACACACAGCAAAAAATAATTTTTTCTTTAAGTAATCACTTTACTCTCCTGCAGAGTGTCCCATGGTCACCTCATAATATTGGAAAGTCCACTATATTCTTTGTAATCATATAAATAAAAATGTGAAGGGTGGTGGTGTTGTGAACTTTGTTGTTGCAAAGTTTTGTTTCATAGAATCACAGAATCATAGAGTCATAGAATCATAGAGTCATAGAATCATAGAGTCATAGAATAGTTTGGGTTGGAAGAGAACTTTAAAGGTTGTCGAGTCCAACCCTGCTGCAATGAGCAGGGACATCTCAACTCATGGTGCTCAGAGACTCTTCCAGCTGGACCTTGAATGTTTCCAGGGATGGGACATCTACCACCTCTCTGGGCAACCTGTGCCAGTGTTTCACCACCCTCACTGTAAAAAACAGGGAATATTATTTCATCAGCTGTAAATGGGTTAGACTATCAGGTATGCCATGCTCTTAGGCCTAATGAATTTTTGGATGGAAACTCCAAGAAGCAAAGGTAATAAAAAATCTATGTACTATGTAGATTAATGAAACTGCCAGGATGCCAACTAATAATAGTCTGAATGATGCCCTATAAATTATTAGTCTCAAGGCATTATTTCACTTTATACAACACGTTTTTTCATGGTCATTGTGAGCTGTCTGTGTGAGGATGACTGAATTTTTAAGGGCATTACTATAAAACAAATCAAATCCCAGACAGTAGGAACAGGTTAATATAGTCAAACAATTAAAAGCAAAGTGTTGGCACTTCCCTTGGGGAATTTTGTTTCTATTTACAGTGTATGCACTGACTATAACAGGTATTGTCTCTAAGCAGAAACCAGACTGTACTGTGTAAACAGTGAATTGCGAAATAGTTGATATCCAGGTAACTGGCTGCATCAGACTTGCCTGGCACATTAGTTAGACTGTACCTTTGGAAAGGAATTCCTGATCTAGCACTCTGGAGGTGGCTTGTTTGGATTGAAAAGGTGATTTCACAGCTACACAATGACTTAACTTGTCATTTTAAAGGCATCTGGAAGAGATTTTTGGCTTTTCTACATACTTTTTAATCTGAAATAGTTGGACTAGGGAAACATCAAAACCATTTCACTTGGAAGTGCTATACCAGTCCTGCCTATTCTGAGGTCTTTTCCACAGAAGACAAATATGTTGATAGCCTGAAAGACAGATGTTTGGTGCTGGGGTATGGTAGGAATGCAGCCTTATAGTCTATAGAAAGGAAAGAAATGACCAATTCAGAAACTTCCCCTGTTTTTTATTTTACCTTGAATGAGGCTGGTTTCTTTGGTCCTGGGAGAGGAAACTACAGTGTTAGAATTTGGTAAAGGTGTTTAACAGTTGATTTTCACCATAGTGGAGTTCAGTAGAGTGCAACCAACACAAAGATGAGGTCAACCATTGTGTCCCCTCAAATACCCTAGGACAATGGAAATGTAAAAGGGCCATGCAGATATCCAACAAGGGACTCTGTGGGAAGGAAGGTGACAGTGAGGAGGAATAAAGGATCATTCCTCTACAGTGACTGGGAGAGTCCTCAATGTTCTCTTTGTTGAAGCTTTTCAGAGTATCAAAAAGCAAACAGAAAGCTTCTATTTCAAGTCAGGTTTTGGGTAAATGTTTAAACAGTGATTCTTGTTTTCTTCATAGTAGGTCACAAGTTCATTGTTTAAAGGCCACAGTAACTTTAAATATTCAGTGCAGGAGACAGGACATGGGAGGGAGATAAACACATCTATACGAAGGGCCTGTGGGAAGCAGAGATGAAATTTCAGGATGTTTTAAATAGCCCCATTGTAACACATGTACATGCATAGGATCAAATTTTAGATTATGTACAATTGTCAGAGATCTAATAAAATTATGAAGGTAAGAAATAGGTGTATTACAAAAGATCAGTCTGGAAACAGATCTGAGTCTGTAAGCGAAAATGATAATTAAAGACACCAGAACTTCTTTTCCTATGGCATGATTTCAGATTCAGTATTTTTCGTCTCAAAAAGGTGATACATTTTATAGCTATCTCTGACTGCAATCCATCAATAAAGAAGGTGGTCAAATGGTGAATTTGGCACATGAAATAAGCTGATAAAGTGAATTCGTAGCATCAGGCACATCGCAATCTGGGTATGAAGTAATTTTAATCTTGATTTCCAGTCTTTATAAAGGGTCAACAATTTTGCATAACACAGGTATATTTCATGAAAAATGATGCTTGGTAAAAATGTGCTTTTCTGCAATAGTAATTTCCATTAGTTTTCTTCACCCATTGATTTAACCATCAAATACAGAATAAGGACTTTAACTGAAAATTCAAAATAAACATTTATCAAAGTTTGCATGAAGGTTTTATAAATTATGTGGAATAGGTCAATAGTAGACCCAGCAGAATTTTTATAAAGTGCATTAAAGATTCCTAGAAATACGTGTATAATTTACAACAATGCATTGCTTATAACCAACTATAGCACATAGTATCAATGTCTGTGACATGCTTAGCACTGCTGGTAATAATCTTTTAGCTATTCATAAATTATTTGTGAATGGGATAATAGACAATACATGTCCAAACTTTTTCTTTATTTCCAATGACATCATCTTCATCATGATTAGCCAATTAGTCACTCTTGTTAATGTTGCTCTTTTTGTGTAAATAGATTTTGGAGCCTTCCAGTGCTGCGTAATTTGGTTTTAGATGGAAGGCTGTTTATAAATACATTGCTCATTTTCAACTATAGTCAGATGAAGTGTTTCTGTGAAATCAAATTATGTCATCTCTTCTGCATTGTGGGGTTGTTGTGTAGCCGTACCATTTTAACCACTGTGAGGTGGCTGGTAGAATTATTCCCAACACTGATACAGATGTTGTTGCTCTGTTACTGGATATTTATCGTTATCATTCTCTGAAAATAATGACCTAATATCTTCAGTCTAGACCAGTCAAATCATTTAATGTGGACAATTTATGTCGTTTTTCCTCTTTTGGCTTATTCCTCGCAGCCTTTGTGTAGTAGGGCTTTCTTCCTGACCTTGTCTTTCTTCTCTCTGCTGTCCTTATTACTACAGTCACCACCTCCTTTAAGTTCCCCTGCTGATTTCCTCTTCTTATTCCTGTCCCTGGTTGGTAATTCTAGTCTCCAGAAGCGGAACAAAATAAGCTGTGATCACCCTTGCCCACGGTATCTCCCCCCAAAAAAACCCCAAATCAAAAAATGAACTCATACCAAAACCCAGAAGACCCTGCCTTGAAACAAAGCAATGTTGATATTTCAATGTGATCGTGGGAATGAGGATTCACTTCATAGTGAAGTCCCTGTTGGGCAGCAGAAATGACTTTTCATCCTTGCCATATTGGATTATCTTCCATCTGCTAGTGTATTTGTAAAGGAGTCAACAGATCATTAGGAATATCCCAAGGAAGGTAATTTCTCTGAGGATCAATGTTAAATCCTTGTCCTTTGGGTAGGTAGAGCAAAAGATTATGGAGAAATCATTATTGAATCAATAACCAGTCTGGTCATGCTTATTTAAACTTAGATTTGACTACAGTCTAAATTAAATAAGTTTTCTTCCTAAGTTGAATGTAAAGAATTGAGCCAGCATTATAGAAAAACAGAGGGTTCTGATGTATACCCACAGGTAAAATCAGTGGTGTTCATTTCAGATGTTACTGCTTGGAACCAGAACTCTGTCCCTGTGCTGGGCATTACTGTTCCTAACACAGACTCAGCAGAAAACGATCTGTATTTACACTTTCCATGCTCCAGTTTATAATTGTCATTTTAGAGCAACTTACCTTCACAGCTGTTATAAGCAAAGATCCAGGAGTAACCGAAACATAGACACAATCACTTTCGCTGCTGCTTTTTTTTGCCTTGGACAAAGGCATAGACAGCTGGGAACAGCCATGCTTTAACTGCCACCATTAACTGCATGGCTTGCTCTTGATCCGGTGAACAGCATGCCCTCATGGCTCCAGTTCTGTCTTAGGAGCTCCTCCTTTCTTAGATAAATCAGAGGCCGTACATTCCCCTTCTTAATTCCAACACCTGACCTTCAAAATAAGGGTTGTACAACTGATTTTGAAGAACGGTTAGAAGATAGAGCTCGAGGAGAGTTTTTACCTATTTGAGTAAGGGAAAGGTTCTCAGACTTCAGCATTTGAGAGTGTGAATTTTTGTTATTTCAGTTGAAGGCCTAGATCCCTGCAAAAGGACGTGGTATCCAGCCCAGAAACTCCTGTGTGTGATCAAGGTGACAGGGAGGCCTAGCAGGCTTGTAGACTACAGACTTAGCTTATTTGTAGTTCCCTTTGTTCTTCCCTGAAAAGCCACAAGACAAACTTGTGAATTAGCTGTCACACAGAAGAGCAAATAACGTCTATTACCAGACCTGTGTTTAAAATGGCAGGAGTTACAACCTTCTTTAATTTTCTCCAGAAAATAAGCAAATGCTTGTGACAAAGGGGCTAATACATTAGCTTGTAATGAAGGATCCGGAGGGCAGACATGTTAGCAGCAGTCACAAGAAGTGCTGTTGCCAGGACGCACAATTTCTGGGCTTGGCTTTGAGAGTCTGTTCCCGTGGGTAACCCCTCAAAGTGCACCAGAGGGGGACTGTGTGGCTGTCTTATTTCCTGCAGTACACATTCTTCTGTAGTGCAATTTCATCAAAACACCTGAAAATGTTTACTGTCTCCCTGTCTTCTTTCTTTCCTGCACACGCTCTCTCTCTCCTTTTGCTTTTAAAACTGATGTGAAAACTGTCAGAGCAGGAACTAAAATAACATTTTTATTAACTTTGTGAGAGATAGCTAAGGTGACAGATCCAGTATTCCTGCTTTAGGCATCGTCTGAAATTTGTTTACTCTATACCTCAACCAAACGTGTGTATACGAAATGTGTACCAAGAAATGAGTATAAAACACATGTGTTAAAATGAAAATGTGGCTTTGAATTATTGAAAAAAGCCGCCTTTGGTTGTTGTTTTATCTGTCTGTTTAAAATTCTAATTTCTTGTGGATTATAAACTTGATACAAATCACAGGTGTATAAAAGAAATTTTTTGTTTAAAATGCACTTTCTATCACATTTTATTTAAAAATGTTTGCATTTTTTGTTCCAGATTTATTGCTTTTCCACATTTTCAGCAGCTAATGTGCTGCTTAGATTGCAGGTTTCCTGCTAAATTTAGTGTGAGTTCTGCAACTGACATAATGAACAAGTGTTTGTGAGTTGTATTGTATGAACAAATCTTTGCTAAAAAGGTGAAAATTTATTTTTTTTAGTGAAAAATTGTTCCTAAAAGACTTTTGAAACATAAAATCCACCAGGACTTGACCCTTGACATTCACTGATTCTCTGTAAATTTTTTTTTTCTGTCCATATAAATATGATCATCCTTAGGTTTACAGCTGTACACTGGATATTGTTGTGTAGAGACACAACACTGTGGAAATCACAGGAAAAAAAAAAAAGTCCTGCAAAGAGTAAAGATTGATTTGTTTGGCAATATATTAAACGATAACGTTAGAAGACTTGATACTAGTAGTATGTCCAAATATCTAAAGGCTTGTATTAGTAGTGATGTCAACTGGTATCTTTTACTTAACCTAGTGTTCCTTTTTAGGATAGATAAAGACAATTGAGTTTTGAAACAGTTTGAAGTTTAGTTGCTATCCTTTCTGTCATGATACATTCCTCAGTATCCCAAAGTTCCATCAGCATATCGTTATTAGATATTTATCATTAACAATCTTCACTTGGTTTCAGGAAGATGGCAAAAGAGAGGTAACAGTGGATGCAAATTTTCCTCAATAACGGAGTAATAATTATATTGCAGCAAATTTAAAATAAGATAGTTCACAAATTACAGACGATAATAGATCTAACACTGTTAGACAGCAGCAAATCAGGGACATGAAAAGAATGTCTTCTATTCCCAACAGTTTCCACTTTTATCAGAGAATTAACGTGAAACATTGCTCTCCTGGTTTTCTGTTACAGGCAGGCTCGTGCTGAGCTCATTGTACACCATTTTCTGTTCGTAAGGCACAAAATACCTTACAGTTTCTGACACGTGTCTGGGTGGCTATTGTGATTTCTCTAGTGGAGCTGGTTGATCATCAAAATAAGCCATGAACAATGGACAAATTTAATGATTTTACTGGGGTGGAGGACACACCCTTTTCAATACTTAGTTCAAGATGACAGAATAGAGCAAAAGTAGTCACACTGTGCCTTGCCTGGAGACACAGCTGGCCTGAAGTGTTGCTCAGCCTCTTAGGGGTTTAGCTACCTCCATTAGCTAGCAGATTTGCTTAAAGACCTATTAAACCATTCTGTTGTGCTCTGCTGTATGACTTCAGGATTCATATCTAAAGTGACATTTCTTTGATCTGAAGTCAAATTGTCCATCAGCAGTTCCATCTTTCAGACTTCTGCACAAGGAAAATCTCAAGGCAGTACTGGAGGAAAGCCTGAATTACTCTGTAAACAATCCTGGAGATGGTTAGACTTTTTTGGTGTAAGCCTTACACATTTCTAATTCAGAGAAGTCTAATTAATGACCAGTAAGAACAGAACACAGTTTAACCTTCCTATTGGCTTCAGCTCCAGGAGGTAATTAAACACACTTTTGTGGAGGCAACAAAAATGTAATGCTTTTCACCCTGAAAGCTGACACAGCATTACTTTTACTCCTAGGCTTAGCATGAACATAAGCATTTCTGGTTTACTGACATAAAATAGGTCAAGGATTAAAGCACAATTAATTACATATCTTTTCTATAGTGAATCCCCAAACCCTGTGGCTGAATGAATTCTATTAGATATATATACCTTTTTTTCCAGCTTCTGTCTTATTTTTTACCAACAGACAGTACTCAGAGTTCCTCAGATCTCTGGATTGATTATGCCCATCGACCCTTACCTCTTCCATTTTGTGACCAATGATACCTAATTGGATTTAGCTTTTTATTCCTCAGAATCAAAAACAAGTTTTGTACTACATGTTACTTGGCTTCCCTAGTAGCAGTTCTACCAGTATAACAACACTTTTATTACAACCAAGTGCAGCAGATATGTCATCATTTAAAGGTGTGAGTGTTTCCCCTACGCATTGTCTTAAAAGAGGGAACGGTCGCACAGCAGCATAAATACACTCCCCTGCAGTGTTAGGCATCACAATATTCTGCTTCTCAGTGTGTTCACTGCAATGCCTGAAGACTTCAGTGTGCTGGAGATACCTAAAAAACCCCTGCCTATCGTAAACACCATCAGCAGCCCAGCTATGCTGAACCTGGAGCTCGTGGAGGGCTGAGGGAGGGCTGTGCTCCTGACAGGGCAAGCGGTCAGCTTTCACCTCCTGCAAGAAGCGCAGCCACCTCCCCACACTGTGTGACTGCCACATGGCAGGCAAAAGCAAGCGTCAACTCATCCCTTTACTTGCTTGCTAAACAGTTCCCCTTTTCTTCTGCTGGTGGCTCTGCTCCAGGGCAGTAATCAGGGAGCTGGCTGAGAGCCCTCTTGCTCAGCCTGGTCCCTAGTAAGGAGGGGACAGTGGGAGAAGGAGACTCCCTGTTGTTTCCCCCCCCCCCC
>Ga0065711_1011795_pt1 | contig 19918 bp, 18 predicted proteins | sample Hoacrofraction12_FD_59098 | JGI IMG/M metagenome (GOLD analysis project Ga0065711, IMG submission 59098) | Hoatzin crop microbial communities from Cojedes, Venezuela - Epithelial fraction 12 v2 (version 2) | ecosystem: Host-associated > Birds > Digestive system > Esophagus > Crop | place... | reverse complement strand
GGATGGGATGGGATGGGATGGGATGGGATGGGATGGGATAGGAGGGGAACAAAGCTGTCAGATCAGGTGAAGTGATAGATCTAAGCTCCCAAACACCTGGAAAATTTGGAAGAACTCCATGGAGGGCAAATTCTTAGCCAACGTGCTGGGCAACTCTGGACCTCAGAGCAGACAATACATAAAAAGCAACCAGGAATTAGTAAAACAGCAGAAGGAGAAGGCTGAAGTGCAGTCAAAATACTGGCTGGTCAGCTGGGCCAGGCAGAAAGGAACTATGTCAGGAGAAGGTGATGTGCTGTTGCAGAGGTAAGCAGATGGTGGGACCACCAGTATCAGCTAGGCCAGTTACCTGTTGAGGCTACGTGTACAGCCACTGCGGCAGGATTGTGCAGATGCTGTACACTGCATCTAGTGGCCCCAGAGTCTTTTATTCACACAGCACCTATATCTTCCATGCCTTTTTATCTCCACCCACAGAGTGACCTCTCTTACCATCCCCTTTCTAGGCCAAGAAATGCTTTATTTTCCAGGGCTATTTGATGCATCTATCCACATAAATTCAGCTTCTCTTTATTCTCTTGAACTTCTCCAGATTCCCATTAGCACAGGTTTGAAGCAGAACATCAGCTCTTATAGCTCTTTACCACGTTGTTTACTGCAGCATCTCTCTGAAGTTAGAAAAACTGCAGCCCTGATGTCAAATTTCGTTCTAACTACACTATCAGTTATCAGCCCATTACCATAATATGGAGATTAAAAGCGCTGAGAAATGCACAGTTTACTCATGGTTGGGGACTTTGCTGCTGTATTCCCGAGTCGTGCCGGTTCCACTTTGCTCTGTCTGCCACTTTCCGCCAGGATCCCTGGGGAGGGAGGCAGCGGGTGGAGGCGATGGGCACCACCAGGTACCAGCGGAGGCTGGGGCAGGTGATTCCTCACACCCAGGGCCCCTCAGAGGAATTAAATCAGGCCAGGTCACCTTCCTTGGGCCCTTGAGTATCTCCTTTCTTCTTTGAGGGTGTAACTTGAAACAGTTCTCCACTGGCAAGGTTAGGTTTAGAGGTCTGTTCCTCCTGCACTCATTCTTCTGCCTATCATTCTTCTGGGACAAGCCCGGGAATAATTTCAACCATCCAGAGCAATCCTAGCTGGATCCAACCCCACTTCTGCCTCACATCTGCAGAGGGCAGAAGATAGGGTTTCAACAGCGTACAGTAATTCCCATGTATTTCGATTTCAGAGAGGCTCAAGGGATATTTCCAAAGTAACAGATGTGCTCCAGCACATCAGGGGGAAGGCAGGCAGGGACCATTTCTCAGGAGTCTACAAGTCAGACTTGCCTCCAGACTGCAGCAGCTGAGTGCAAGCGCAGACCAGAGCATCAGTTGCAGTTATGAGTCACCTGCCACCAAAAGCAAATGTCTCGCCAAGAGGAAAGCAGTACCTGCACAGACTCCGAATTTATTCATGTGGCATCACCAGGAAACCTTCAACAACTACATTGAAATCCAAGCATTTTACAAAAGCAATTATCTAACTATCAGGTTGCTGCTATTTTATGTAAGATTAGTAAAAGTTGGATTTATTTTCTCTCCCCAGACTCTCTGATTTTATCTCCTGATCAGCTATTGTCTTTCATTCCCACTTCCCAGACCTATTGCCAATGACTTCAGCTTCTCGCTACGCAAAGCAGGGAGCCAGGGAGCCCTCGCTTCAGGGCTGGGTGGCTGCATCAGGGCAGGAAGGATGGACAGTTCTCCCTGTTTGAGCATTAGTAAAGTTGCTCAGCTCCCTGTCTAGGTCATTGACACAAGCAAGCCAGGTGAGTAGGCATAAAGGCTCTGTGAGCCTCTGCCCCTTGGGTGTCCGAGCTTGAGAACAGATGCTAGGTAGGGCAGGGTTAGGGGAGGAGAGGGCCTTTACCAAGCAAACACCCACATGGCTGTAACTACAGCAATGGGAACAGCACTGGGAGCACAGAAGGACATAGCCTCTCAATATTTGAGTGTTTTATTTTCTGTGCCCTGCAGACCCAGAATACATTTGTTGCTGCTGTGTGAGAAAGGACAACATCATCTCAGGATCCAGATCCAGAACCAGGGTGGGAAACTCACATTAAATTGCATGGACAAAAGAAAGCATTTTATACAGTTTTTTTCACTAGAAGTCTTGTAACACTGCTATACTGCAGAGGAGGCCCAAAACTCCAGCTGTAGGTGATGATTAAGTACCTCTCCCCAGTTTTACAGTGCTTTGCTTCGCTCCCTGCCCTAGCACCTCCTGTCCTTCCCACCAGCTGCTGTGCTCCAAGCTAGCATCAGCTGCATTTCATGAGGTAGAATAGCAATCCACAAAAACACACACGCAAACACACACACACGGTCACCTGTGCTGACCCAGAAACTTCTAGCTTTACTTAGCAGAGTTGGAACCTGTAAGCACTAGTCCTACAATGCATTTCTATCACCCTCAGAGGTAATGGTAGTAAGAGGCTCTTACACTTAGCATAAGGATTAGTCCAGGAACTAGATACAACCCAGGAGGGGTTTCACTGGAAAGCAAAGGTGCGTTCAGCAAGGCAGTCAAGATGGAAGCAGCTTCCAGTGTCGCCCTGAGCAAGGGGCTTCACCAGCCTGGACTACATTTTCCTTACACACACTCACGCACAGGTCAAGTCTTGACCCTAAACTTTCCCCAGCAATGCCTGTCTTTCACTATCGGTCTCAATGCAGGGTTTTTTGCCCCAGATGTCCTGTGATAGTTTGGGGCTTGAAGCATGCCTGTGAGACTGCAAACACCATTCAAAGGTAATGTGACAGAGTACCACCCTAGGGAGAAGTGTCGCTGGGCAAAAGACGCTTGCAAGAACAAGCACCCGCTCTGCTGGAGCTGTTTATGGCTGTGCACATAATTGAGACAAGACAGCAACAAGTCAGAGGGAGGGGAAAAGCTTTCCAGGGTCCCTGAAGAACATGGCATCTGCTGCATGTTGCCTTCCATCTGCATTAACCGCTGCCTGGTCCCAGCAAAGGCTCAGAGCTGGAGTAGGGTGCGGGGCGGGGCGGGGGGGAATGTTAGTATTCCCCAGGGACATTTGCCTGCTGCACCTCTCTAGTTAAGATATCAGAAGTGAGATTTGTCACTTAACCATCTGGAATAGGCGATCACAGGAGGCTGCTGCTCCTCAGTCTGTCACACTCTTAAACTGTGCTAATGTCATTCAGATGTTTCACAAACCAGCCCTGACAAGCAGGCATGAAATTAAGACGTTTGTGGAGCCGGCCAAGTGGGAAATGACAACAGGGGAGCAGGGGATGGCAGGGGAGGGGGACACATTCAGAGGCAGGAGGCTGCGCTGGGGACTGTTTGCTTCATCTCTCTCCCATGGATGTGCTACAGCTTGGACCAGCTCAGACAGGAGGGCTGATGCAGGGGCATCTCCACGCCAGGGGAAGGCAGAGAGCATCTCACCTGCTTGCCCCTTGCTGCTCTCACGTTGTCCAGCCTCAAGACTGGACCCACGACAACCCTCATGTCCTCACAGAACTGGGATTTCTATCTAGGGGATTTCATTCCTGGGGAAGCACACACACATCCCATGGACAGTCCAGTTTGGAAACGGGCTGAGGGAAGGTGGGTGGCCGGGAGCAGAGGGCACCCTTAAACCCCATAGCTCTGCAGCCCCTGTGGGGTTTCTCTGCAGGCAGAGGACTGAGCATCCTGCTCTCCTACCTCAGTCCGAGCAGTGCTGCAAGGTGCTGAGGCCGCTGGTTCTCATTTTATGCTGCAAGGTGGTTTTATCAGCAGGGAGTTGACACGGGGCTTTAAAACACTTTCTAATTAAGGAGCCAGGCAGCCTGGAGAGCAATTAGGTTTGATGCATCCCGTGTTTGAGAAAGTCTGTGTTGCAAGCTCTGGAAAACATCCTGAGCTCCAGCAATTAAATCTTCTCCTTCACATTCCTCCTTGGGCTCCTCATTTGCAGAAATGTCCTTGGTGCACAGCTCTCACCCAGTGTGCCCACTGCCCTAAGCGCAAGGGCGCAGCCCTCGCTGGGCTGTAACACATCTGGAGTGGGTGAGGTGCAAATATACTGTGTCTGGCAGGGAAAAAACAGTGTGCAATTTAGACTGGAAGGAGATAATTGTCTGTAGAGCAACTAGCCACGGCTGCCAAGGATAATCCAGCCCCTCTCCCATTTCCCCACCCCAAGCAAGAATTTTGTTCCCCTCTGCCCCCTGGGCCAGCCCTTTGCAGGGCTGGTGAGCTGCTAAGATGGGACTCGTGGCCAGCAGTGCAGACATTCAGGTACGGCACTGCCTGCAGCCAGGATCGATGTCTCGCTCTCCCGCAGGCTCACAGCTTGCCTTTGAGCCAGCCCGTGAAACTGTCTGTGCCTCAGCTTCCCCTGGTGCAAGATAGCACTGAAACAGCTATAGTGAGGATATTTCCCTGTTCAGAATGTCAGGAGAATTCATCAACACTGTCTTTTATTATTATTATTTTTGCTCTGCAATCACAACAAAAAAACCCACGTTCTACAAAATTATCCATGAAAATATTTCACTTTTTCAGACATGTCATTTGGTTGAGTTTTCTCTCTTTTTCCCTATGTGGAAAAAGGGGAAGCAACAAGAGTGCATATTTGTTATATGTATTTGTTACTTTTTTCTGTCTACAAAACATAATGTTTGACAGAAACAACAATCTGCTACACAAAAAAGTATGTAGAAAAGGGTAATTTTTTTTAAACCAGAAAATATTTCTAGAGAAAACAAGCCAACCATTTCCAATTAGAGGTTTCTGAGAGTAGAGCCTGTGATTCCAAGCTCCCCCCGCTGCTGGTCGGCTCCTTCCCCTGCTCTGCGAGGGGCTGCCTGCTTCCCTCCAGTTGGGAGAGGGCAGCAGGAGATGGGCTCAGGAGTCCAAAAGCAGGGAGAGACAGAGAGAGAGAGAAGGAAAGGAGGCAAAAAAGAAGAAAGGAATGAAAAGAAAGAAAAGGGAAAGAAAAAGGAAGGAAAATTTTAAAAAGGAAAAGGAAAACCAAAGGAAAATAAAGAAAAAGTGCTGTTTTCACTGCTTTCAGAAATTAAAATAAAAGGCATAGAAATCTCTGGGATTAAAAATCTCCCTGATGCTGCTCAAGCCAGAGGAGGGAGATGGCTGCAGAGGGGGGAACTGGGGGGAGAAGAAAGACTGGGGAGGTGGCACGAAGAGCAGGTGAAAGGGAGGGAAGAGGGGTGGAAGAAGCGGGTGGCTACAGGGCCCCAGCACAGCATCCCCCAGGGAAGGGGCTTGCAGTGCTCCTGCTCCTTGCTTTTGGTAAGCACTGGGTCTTTTCTGTCATGCTCTGACAGGGAGGCATCCTTCCTCCATCACACTCCCTTTATCCCTCACCCATGCTCCCTTCTCTTTCCTCTCTTTCCTCTCCCTTTCTCTTTTTCTTCCTTCCAGATGCTTTCACTGTATTTCCATCCAGTTTCACCCACACCTTCTTTCACCCACTCCTTGTCTCTGCTCCCCTTCTCTCCTGCTGCCTCACCCTCCCTCTCACCCTCCATCCCTCTCACTGTGTCTCCCCACAAGCTCCCTGAGGAGCTCTCTAATGACTTAAATGAAACACCAGCCTTCTTTATCTTCAATAGCCCTCCTTGCTGGATCCCCAGGAGGATCCATCCACGCACAGCAATTAGGAAACCAGTGCCTGGGGCTGCTGCATTTGCAATGTCAGCATGGAGATCCTCTCTGCCCTCTCCAAGAAGAGGAGGAGGTCTCCGTAAAGTTGCGAGCACCACCAGCATAGGGACAGAGGCTACTGCAGAGTCTCAGAAAGGCGTTTCTAAGCCAGCCAGGTTCCTTCCCCTCTCTTCCTGCCCTCCACCCTCTTTCTGGTTGCCAACACACCTCAGCCCACCAGCATCATCATGCTTTTCATGTTCCTCATGGCACCTACAGCTCTTCAGAACCCAGCCTCAGAGACAACCCCAGAGCTGGAAACATGCAACAGCCCCAGTGTGCCCCAGATAGGGCAGGGTCTGGCTGGGGAACCATCACCAAACATGGTTTCACACTTCATACAAAATGAGACTCAGCACTGGCAGGCAATGAGGAAGGCCACAGCCCCTACTGCGGCATATCTTCTCAAAGCCCCTCCTCATCTACAGACACAGAAAACTCATCACAGCCTCCCTCTTCCCAGCTCCCACTGAGCTGCCCTCCCAGTGTGCCTGTCACCGCACCCAAGGCACACGACTGGCAAGTGACCAACACTAGGGTCTGCGGTCTCCGGTCCCACGCAGGGTGGAAGGGGTGGGTAAGACAAAGCTTTTCTTCTGCCCTTAGAGACAGCAGGATGGCTTGTATAGATCTGTTCTTTCCAGACATGCACAAGGTTACTCCCCAAAGCCCCTGGTTCTTTCATGCCTCACCCTCCCAGCCAAGCTGTCAGAACCAGCACCATGCCAATGAAGCTGAGATTGCCTCAGCATCACTTCTGCATCTCCAGGGAACTCAGCTCCAGNGTGACCCTATCAGCTGCTGCTTTCTCCAAAACCTTGGCTCTTCGTGCCCTCATTCCTCTTGCTAAAGCATCCCAGACAAAGCCAGACAAAGCCAATGCCTCTCTTGTGTGCTGATGAAAAGCCTCTTTTGAAAAGCCTCTTGGGAAATGCTTCCCGTTATAGTTAATTCTGTTGTTCCTTAATACTCACTGCCCCTCTCTGCTTTGTCTTGGTCAGCCTCTATTTGTGGGAAAACAAGATCTCAGAACGGGATTCATTTCACTGTTGGTTTTTTTATCTGAGCAAGTCACCCTGGGGTCTCTGCTTAATCACTGAAGAAAACAGACTTCCATGATGTAATATGTCTCATGCTAAAGTTGATGTCTAAAATAAGCCAGATGAATCAGGTCCTAAAAGCACCTTGTCCTCTCTCCTAGAGAGAGGGGTGCAAGGGGCTCATTCGGGCAGAGACAGGCAAGCTGGAGATGTCTGAGGCAGTGACTCCTCACTAGGTTTCCTGAGAACTTGCCCCAAGGACTGTCCTCCACCCGCCCTGCCCCTGGGAGCCCGTGGATGCTTCCTGGGGGAAAGGATCTGCAAGGAAGGGGCCAGGGAGAGACAGGGCTGAACGTGAGCAGGACCAGCAGGGATCACAAGGCAGTAGTCCAAAATCTCAGGAGGAGAAAATGAGCCACTTATGCCCCCAAACCTCCAGCTCTCAGCAGCCAGCAGCCCTTCTCCTTGGTCTCAGAGCCTCCACAGGGCTGGGGAAGGCAGCCTTGGTTTTGCTCTAGCAACAAAAGGAGAAATGTTTTCACAAGGTGCCATCTGGTTCTTTTTCTTTTTTCCTGCTGCTGATGGGGCACTTCTGATGGATTTAAGACTTCTAAGCCCTCTTTAAAACTGGTTTTTATTTCACAAACGCCCTCGTGCGCAGAGGCAGCAGGCTCACTTCATGCCGGCACTCCCTGAGCAGCCCGGGCATGAGCAATTAAGCAGCCGCACGCCAGATCGGGATTAACCGCTCTCCAGTTTGTTTTAAGACCTTTCTAATTGCTTCTCCTCCCTTCACCTCCCTCCTGCATCCCCCTTATCCCAGTGCTCCCATCCCCTCACTCTTCTTGCCCCAGCCAAGCTCCCAGGAGCCCGGACGAGGAGCCGAGGAGCACAGGTGAAACCCCAACGCCTTGCTTCCAAAAACCGCCCTGCACGCCAAGGGTGCCTCTGCTGACAGGTGTCACTCACAGATCCCCAGCTCAGCAAAGCGAGGGATTTCAAGGCTGGCTCTGGCACGTAGGCACTCAGGTATTCACCAGGAGAAAGGCAAAATAAAAGTGGAGAGGAGGAAAACCAGCTTCGGCTGGAGGAGGGTAGAAAGGGGGGGAATGAAATCCTAATTTCAGAAGCTCATTGTAGGGTAATTATCAAACAGCAACAGTAGGCTGGGATGCTTGCTAATTAGGCCACATTCTTTATGACTAGTTATTCTAAGATGTCATTTGACAGACTTAGGGGGGGAGGGATGTGCACATAAAGTTGTTTTTAATTACATTTGGTATGCTAATTTCTGATATAAAATAAATATTTACCAGAAGCAATATTTCTTCATTTCACGCTGGCTGCACCGTGGCATTTATCGAGGGTTACAAACAGGCTGCTATCACCCGGCCCTCCCCGCCAGCACATCTTCCCCTCTCTCCTCCCCTCAGCCTGAGAGGGAGCGGGATGGATCCAGCTGTGACGCGGGAGGGAAAAGCAGCAGCGAAGGAAGCAGCAGCATCTTTCCCTTTGCTCAGTGGCAACGCGTCCTTTTCCTGCCAAACAGCCCTTTGGAAAGGGGGGGCCCAGGAGAAGCCCTTGGCCAGCAGCTGGCTGCTGCTGCAGGGCTGGGAGCCTGCCCCAGTGCTCCTCCAAGGAGATGGGAGATATCGCTCTCCTGCCAGACAGCCCTGCTCTTGTCTGCCTCTCCAACAGCTGCAAGGCTACAGACCTTTATCTGTACAGCCTCTTCAACCTTTAGAGCTTTCACGGCTTCCCCCCACCCCCCCATCTTCTTCTACCTGTGAATTAACTAACATTTCAGGAATGGAAACCTGCTGCAAACTGAAAGCTCCAAATATTTCATCATGTTTTTGACAATCTGGGAACTTTTCTTTGCCTACAAATGTATATTCTTGTGCATATATCTTTTTCCCCATTCACTGAAGTCAGCTCTCATTGCTACACACTCTAGGTTTCAATAAATTGAAGCTTTGCAGTGGAAAACCCCATTGCTGTGGCACTTTCTTGATCAAATTTTAGCTCAAGCTGCTCAGGTTATCGCAAAGCATACTTCTCTCTCAAGCAGGTAACTTCTGATCTGGCACAAAGTAGTAGCTCACTGCTTGACCTGACTTAGGCTGTCCACCAAGAGCTAACACAGTCGCAGATCCATGTCCTGATATTTGTGGCAATATGTCATGGAAGAAATCGGAGTCACTTGGGTTCAGACACTTGGATCACCCTGAGCTTGTGCATTACCTCCATCCAAACTTCCAGACAGATTATTCCCATCACTTTGATCTCTTTGATAAGTAATGGACTTCTGTAGCATAGAGGGAGCTCACATTACCCCTGTGCCATACAAAGAGGTATGTCAGATGCTTTGAATTGCCCAGCAGCTGGAGACCTATCGCATTGTAATCAAACCACCCTGCTCTTTTTTTGCATGTGAGCCACCTCTCAGTGAACTCCTATCCTTTTGCAGTGTCAATATTTTAAATTAGAATCTAGTTTGGATCAGAAAGGACTTTTAAAGGCCAGCTAACCCAACCCCCTTGCAATGAGCAGGGACATCTTCAACTAGATCAGGTTGCTCAGAGCTCCGTCCAGCCTGGCCTTGCATGTCTCCAGTGATGGGGCATATACCACTTCTCAGGGCAACCTGGTCCAGTGTTTCATCATCCTCATTGTAAAAAATTTCTGCCTCATATCCAGTCTAAATCTACCCTCTTTTAGTTTAAAACTGTTACCCCTTGTCCTATCGCAACAGGGCCTGGTAAAAAGCCTGTCCCCACCTTTCTTATAAGCTCCCTTTAAGCACTGAAAGGCTGCAACAAGGTCTCCCTGGAGCCTTCTCTTCTCCAGGCTGAACAACCCCAACTGTCTCTGTTAAACCCTGCAGTAACTTACTATCTCAAGGCACTAAGGGAAAGGACAGTGCTGGGGGGTTGAGAAAGCTGTCTAGGGGGGGATCAGAAACAGAGGTAGGGAGCCCATCTGAGGAGCAGAGCTCTGGGGATGATTTTGCCTCCCACTGTGTGCACAAGCGTGTAATCTGCTCTGTTGATATAAACAGCGGTTTGGCAGATAATCCATGGACTAGAAGTTCAGTAACTTTTTACACCCAAGCTGAAATTTCTCAAAAGCAGACAGCTCTCAGTCTGATGCCTGGGTGTGGGGTGGACAAGGAGCAGGAGTGATGGAGGCCAGCAGTGTGCCAATGGGCAAATTAGCAGACATTGTGCTGCATTGCACATTGGCACAGAGAGAAGAGCCAGAGCTCGGTGGAGTTCCTTTTTTTAACACTGCATTCCCTCCAGGAGGGCCATTTGTCTCTTCATCCCCGTGATCCTTTCTAGGAGGGAATTACAGGACAGAATGCTGTGATGGAGATGGCCTATTTAGCCCCACCAGGTCTATTCCTGGGTACCAGAGCAAGGCTGTTCCTCAGCGTCCTCCCAGTCCCATCACCAAGCACTCCAAGATTAATAACCTCATGCTTTCTCTCCTCAGACAGACCAGGGAGAAGGTCTCCAGACTGAGGGACCACAATGACAGGTAGTCTTTTCCCTCTGCTCAAGTTTACACCTATTGTTCCAGCATCCTTAGTTTTGCCTCAGCCTCTCTGTCTCTGGCTCATCAACAGCCTTCAGCAAGGGACAAAGCCGTTCCTCAAAGCCTTTTCTAAGCTCTGCTCATAATAGCATTTGAATGCCACAGGTATTAGTGAATTGTTCATCAGCAGTTTCCCTGTTGAGCCAGGTGGTTTAATTATCTTCATACCTGATGAACTGAGGGACAGAAACAAAGTCAAATTCATTTAAAATTATCATTAATTTGAGACGCTAGATTTGCAAAGATCTTGCAGGGTTTACATGGGATTTTATTTGTCCAAAGCATGGTTATAATGGACGGCATCAATCAGGCTCATTACTGAGAAAAGAAGGAACGCGTTGGTCCCAATGAACATCTCACCTTATCCAACCCCTTCCCTGACAGCAAGGAGATCAGTGACAGAGGAAGAAAGCAAGCCGGTCCCTTGGGAGGGCAGCATGAGATCATCCTTCTGCTTCTGGCATTCCTCTGATTTACTCCTTCCCCACATCCACCATGTGCAGCAGCCTGGGCAGCTCTCGGAGAGGGAGCTGCCTCCTGCCTTACCTCATCCACCCGCACTCCCAGGGGAGACTTCCCCCGAGCACAGTGAGTTGGAGAGAGATCTTTCAGTCATAAGATATTCTGTGGACTGAAAACTTCACTACGATGCAACAGAGTAACAGCTGCACCAAAAAAATCACCCCGTAGATGCTGGAAGTGCTGTCAAACTGGGCTGCAGGAGCAAGGGGAAGGCAGAGCAAGCTCAGCGTACACAGGTGCTTCAGAGGACAGAGCAGTCCAGCCACAACCGGTCTCTACAGAAAATAGATGGGCCAGGGAGTTTTCAAAGATGCATGGTTTTTCACTGGGGCAGCTCTAGTTAGGCTGAGTGGTATTTTACAAACATTGATTCCCGTCTCCAACATATAAGCTTGCACTTTCCAACCACCCATCTGTCAGAATTTTGTTCAGTGTGGTCAAAGCAGCGGTGTTTGTTTTTTCCCTAATCTTCTCCTCAGAAATGAATGACCCACTTTAGATGAAACATTAAAACAGCCCGAGGCATATTCCAGCTTTGAAAACCCTAGCTTGCACAGTTAACATACGGATCAGCTTTGGAGCAGGCACAGAGGAATCGAGGTTTTGAATCTAGTTGCTCTAGTGTAGCAGTGAGGCTGGGTTTAAGGAAAGCATGGCAAAGTCAGGCTAGTGGTCAAGCTATAGGATTTCTAGCTTCTCTTTTTGTTTTGAATACCATAGATGTGCCTTTGTGCTGCTGCTGGAAAGCCTAGAGATGACGCAAGACCTGTACTGCACCAGAGCATGGAGATCCCCAAACACCATTCCCTTACTCCCTCCCTTTCTCAAGGTCAAAGCAGGCTTCAGCTGTCTTGAGCTTCAGTTACAGACTAAATTTTATTTCTCACCTCGGAAGAAGACTTCAACATGTAGGAGAGACCTTTATCATACAGATTCCCATGCTCAACCCTATCTTCAAGTTTCATCCACTTACTCCCTGTAGTAAACCTTTAATCTGACTCAGGAAATAAGCCTTTGTCAGAAAGCATCTGCTTTCTCTTTCACCAGGCTCCCCAGCAGAACTACCAGGCACCAGAAAACCTCTTAACACATGTGCCCTGACTCTACCAGTCTCAACAGACTGAGCACTGACCTACTGATTTCTGGACACCCAACAGCCCTGTCTCCCAGTCAGAGAAACCTCTGGGACAGAAGTCCCTGTCTCGTACCTGCTGCTGATGCTGTCCCCTCAGCAGATAGCTCGTCCTTCGTCCCTTGCTGTCCTCATGTGAGGGGAGCACAGCCCTGGGTCAGCAGTAGGAGACTGGGATGCAAGGTGGACTGTCCATCTTTCTGGGCTTACCAGGATGAAGTAGCAGCAAGAAGGACACAGGCAAGGTGAGGTATCAGCTCAACAGGGTGAAGGTCTTGCCTCTTGAATTGATAGATTCAGACTCCTTGGTTTTATAAATTCCTCTACAAAACTGTATGTGCTGGGCAGGGAGGGTCTTTTCCGTTTTCTAATTTCCTTCTCCATGCTGAAATCACTGGTGATGCTGGACACAGACAGGAGATAATTGGAACTAGGCAGAGAAGAAGAGAAATCACAGAGACAGCCCTAGAAAAGAGAAGGATAGATGTTATAAGGGGTAGTAGCGTTTGTTTCCACCTCCCATAGGAAACAAATAAGCAGGAGTCTTGCCAGTAGAGTGGGATGGATGTGAGTGGGAACCCTTTGGCTGCAGAGATGGTGTAGGCCCAAAGGGACATTCATTTGGGACCACACCAGAGCCAAATCACCTTGTCACCCCAAGAGTCCACACCAAGCTGTGGTTGGTGGGTAGTGAGTGTGCACTGGGACCAACCAGATCAAGCCAGGCCAATGACTCTGTGCTAAACTGGCCGACTGTGTGCCAGCTTAAAGGAGGGAAATCTGAGTCTTGCCACCTGCTTCCTGGGTTGGGAGGAGGAAAGAGACCTAGTCCTGCAGACAGCTATGTTCATGCTCCAGGAATTATTTCCCTTGGTTTGGAGGTTCTCCATCCCCCACCTTCTTCTTCCACTTCAGTCTCTGCCAAGTCTCACTCTATTGGAATTAATTTTAAAGGCAGTCTTTAAAGCCTCTCACAAAGGGTTTCATAATGCTTTCCAACAGGAGCCATTGAAAAAAAAAATCCCCTCCTTTATTATCCCAGCTGGAGAATGCTCTGTTTCAGTGCTCTATAAAACAGTTGTGTATCATGCCCAGAGGGTCTTTGCTGCACATTAAAGCCCAGGGTGGGTGAAATGTCAGCTACAGTTCAGCCAAGATGGGATCCCTTAGGCTTTGAAATGCAGTCTGTGGCTCCCTTAATGTCACCCTGTTCTCCTAATGGGTATAAAAAGTACACAGGGGGCATCAAATGATGAGAAATTAACATCAGAGGCTGGGTTCATCCTTCCTTAGTCTGGAATGTCATTGCTCCTAAAACATTACAAACTGGCAGACAAGTCAGATAGAGGGGCCAGCTCTGTTAGTAAAACCCTGGAAAGCACATGGAGAGGACACGTATCATTGCCCTGTGTCTGTTAGAGGCTCATTTCTTAGGAAATCTCATAGAAATTTACAGGGACCAGCTGGTTAAACCAAAAGGTTGATGACTGTGATCAACTCCCCTTGCAACTCAGCCACTCTTCCTCCCAAGCAGGATTGCTCCTGAAACACCCCATGGAGAACACGGAGCACATTGAAGGGAGGCAACTTCTCTGTACAGCCAAGCGGCAAGGAAGAAAAGCCAGGACTGATGAGAGCTGAGCTCCTGTCCTCAGCACTAGACTGTGGCCAAGTGAGAGCCCAGGAGCTCAGTCCCCTGAGTCTGGCTGTGACATTGTCCTGTCTGAAGCCTTGCCCGGTGCATTGCATTAGACGTGTGCCTGGCTAATGGACGGGACCCACTGTCCTCTGATGAAAAGACACAGACATGAGGAATGAACCTCACATGGCTAATCCTCTACTTTTCAAGTGAACAAAAAGCTCTGTCAACAGCCCTCAAACAAAAGGAAAAAATAAAAGGATGGTTTATATTTAGCTGATGCTGTGGAACCTGCAGGCTGCATGCTAATTAGCTGGGAAAAGTAACGAGCTCAACTTGAAGCATGGGGAAGAAGAGAGGGTCTAAAACCAAAGATTTTATCCTAACTGTTGAGACTGCAGAAAATTATTTCTGACAGGTTGTTTGTTTGTTTCCTTGTTTTTATGGGGAAAANCATNATATANNNATAATGACAGTCTGGTAAATACCTGGTCTCCAAAGAGCTGTTCCATTTAACACTTGCTGTTCCTGTTCGGCATTACCATTTAATGCCTTGTTGTGTGGAGAGCAGCAACGCCATGAATCAGTGCTTCTAACTGTGATCATATGGCACAGGCACATAGCTTCCCAACCCCTTCATTTAGATCAGGGCTGTGTGTCACTTCTAGGTAGGAGGAAATCAAGGTTAGAATCTGGCATCAACCATAGCAGAAAAGTCACAGTCAGTGCTGTGATGCCCATGGGTACCTTTTCCCACGTTGTCTCCAGAGATTCCTAAGGCAGTAAATAATGAGTAAGGCTGAGTCTCTGTTTTCATTTGGCTTTTGCTACAGAATAAAAGTGGTCCCCCCTGAAATGCTGTGGCATTGTGGCAACCTCTCCAAGCAGCTATCTCATCTTAGAGAGGTCTGCTCCTGAGCAGAAGGCCCACTTCCCAGGCAAAGCAGAGCAGGGCTCCTCCTGGAATCCATGGAAGCAGGAAAGAAAATGCCCTTCTGTTCCCCTGCCCAAAGGCCTTTCTATTCCCCTTAATTCAAATATTAATTCAAACATATCTGGTCTGGTCTGCTCAAGTCAAGATAGGTCTCCAGTTTGGTCTGGCTGAGGCTGGTCTGATGAGGTCTGTTTGAATCTGGTCTGGTTGAGCCCTAGCTTAGCTTTTTCTGATTTTATGGAATTTGGTTTAGTTTGATTTGCTTCAGCATCCCTCAGGAACTCATGACCAAAGGCTTTTTGTCAGGTTGGACAGTTCCTCACCAGGCTGGCCGGTTCCTCCATGTGAAACTCCAAAGAACACAAAATGATAAAGAGGTCATTTTCTGAGCAGGCTCAAAACTGTAAGAAAAAAAAACAAAAACCAAAAACCCTTAGGATAAGTTCAGATCATTGCAACCAGCCAAGCTAACAATGGGCTCAGCAGCAGCCTTGGAAAACTCAGTGTGGGATATGTTAGGAATGACAATAAGATCAGCTGCTGCTTTAATCAACGGATTGAACACAGCAGGGGGGCTCTTCCAATTTGCTTTAGGCTGACAGCTTTCAGACCATTTTCTCCAGGGCACAGTGAAACCTAACTCCACTGTTTCCTGCCTGGAGGAGGAAGATGGACATCCCCTGAGGGTGCCAGCCTGGGACTGTCCACAGCTCAGGGGGAGAATCACCTGCTCCCAAGGGCTGGTGTGAGATGATGGAGAACCACAAAGTTGTGAAAAAAAACGGTCTGGGTTGGCCATATACTAGACTACATCAGAGCGTAGCAGGGAAGAAGACCAGCATGTATCTGTGATCCACCACACACTCAAGTCAAGAAGAAATTTTTTACAGTAAGGGTGGTGAAGCACTGGAACAGGTTGCCCAGAGAGGTATTGGAGGCCCCATCCCTGGGAACATTCCAGGTCAGGTTAGATGGGGCTCTGAGCAACCTGATCTAGTTGAAGACATCCCTGCTCACTGCAAGGTAGATGCATCTACCTCTTTAGAGGTAGATGACCTCTAAAGGTCCTTTCCAAAGCATTCTATGATTCTATGATTCCAAGTCTCACATCTCCCAACCGCACTTCGCAGTTTCCTGCCTTATCTCAGCTCTCCACTACCTGGTGCTTTCCTCTGCTCCCTTCTCTCACCTGCTGCAGAGGCAGGAAGGACTCTCTCCTCTGAATATCACTGAAGAAATAAATGATACAATAATAATGATAATGAAAATAAACCCTTCTTCCTTTTCCATCTGCCAAAGAAATGATGCAGTGTGTCGGTGCTTGAATACACCAGCTTAAGGACTCAGATAGCTCTAAAGTTTGCAGAGCTACCTTTTGCACTGTGTGAATATGGGCTACCTCATACACAGGCTTAGGACTTCCGTGGATTGCAATGACCTTGCTGTCTGTGAGACAGGAGTCCCAGCTCAATTTGAGATGTTCTGGCACTTTGTACACCAGACCAAGACAAAGGGAATTGCAGTCCAATGAGGTGCTGGTCCCAACTGGGATGCTGCTCAAGGAGGGAGCAGGCAAAGGAGGATCTGACAGTAAAAGGCAGAGAAATGAACAGGAAGAAAAGCACAGCAAAGTGACAGAGGCCTGTTGCCTCCCCAGACAACAAGGGGGCAAGGAATGGAAATGAGGAACGGAAGGCACGGGGATAACGCAATGAAAGTTAATGTAGATGGGATGCTGCCTTGAACAGATAGCACAGTTAAAACCAGGTGAGCAGCTGGTGGGCCTTAGAAATCTCCATGACTGCTGAAACAAGAGAAACCGTGGTACGGGAGAGGCTGCTGGGAACCCTGGGTCATGGGCTGGAAAACAAGAGCCTCTGCGGGTGGGAAACTGCAGCCCTGCCGCTGAGCACGCAGTTTATCTGGGTTACACTCCTGTTGGGGCTGATCGTTTGCCCAGGAACACATGCTCTGCCACATGCTCTGCCACAGCTCAGGGGATCTCCACAGCAGACAGTGGCGGGTAAAGGGGCCAGAGGAGAGGGGCCAGCGAATCCACCGTGCAAGTGCACTGAATGCAGAGGCATCCTGCAAGCCTCCTGCAGCAGAGCAGGGGCTGGGAGCCGGGGAATTGCTCAGGAGGAGCTGGGGTGTCAGGACAGAGTGGGACTGGTGCAGAAATCACGCCATCTGCACAAAGAACAGAGATTTGCCCAGACACATGTGAGTGAGGCAAGGGGAAAACACGATTGGGATGAGGGTTGCACTCGCTGAGCACAGGAACCACTCCCTGCTTCCAGCTCTGGCTCTCACACTCCCAAAGTCTCCTGCCTCTGGGACCCTGGGCCGTCAGGGTCCAGAGTGGCATTTTACACAGCAGACCTTGTCTGCAACAGTGACTGACCTTGGGAAACCGCTTCAGGCCATGACTCTCCCCTCAACCTTTCTGCTTCCCTCAACACCATCCCCTCCAGTCTGCACTTGCTGCCTGGCTCCTTTCCTGCACAAATCATTTTCTTGAGCAAACACAATTTACAGGGATGGCAAGAGGGGGCTGCGGAAGGGAAGGCTATTACTGTTCTCCCTGGGTAAAGTGGGCCTCATTACGAGCTCTCTCCATGGCTGGTCAATACTGCTTCCCCGGAGGCTGAGGGACATTTCATTATTCTTCACATTACCTTGTTCATCTCCTCCACGTTTCAGGGGGTATTTATTGAACGCTTTGCATAAGCAGCTTTGGAACAGAACAGCACACAGAAATCATGGACAGAAAATACTCTTGACTAACATGGAGTAAGCAAGCAGGGTCTCCCAGCATCGTCCCCCCGGCCAGCAGCTGCCACTGCCTGCTGTGGGTGGTGCCACCATCCTTCTTCCACGCTGCTGGAGAAACCAGGTTCCTCCTCCCGCTCTGCCCCTGCACAGCAAGTGGAGACAGAAGTGGCAATGAGGATGAGGGAGAGAGGATGGCAGAGTCTGTTTCTGGCTTCAGTCCCAAGCCACAGAAAAAGTCTTTTGTCTACACTATACTCAACACGCCACAAGCCCTGAGATGGGGCTGAACACAAAGTCTTAAAGCAACTTCTGTTCAAATTGCAATAAAATGTGTTAAACTGCTGCTCACCATGATTATTTTCCAATTACGCTTCAGTTTAGCTCAATTACTTTCCCATTGCTGCTCAGTGAATCTTCTCCGTTTTTTCCTTTAAATGGCTTCTCCGTGTTTTTCCTGTCCTGAGGCCAGCTCTGCCTTCTGACCTTCTGACGGGACAGCAGAGGCCAGGTCCTGAGCAGCACTTGGGTCTTCAGCTAGCCCAGAGGGGCTGGAGTACCCTAGAGCTTCCTTTATTCACCCTTACTTAGGCCCCAGGATCTTCCCCCTTTCCCCATTCCCAATCCCAAGTCCCTTCTTTCCCTGGCACTGGGTCCAAGGCCCTGGGTGCAGCACTGCTTCTCGTCCGGGAGCCTCCAGAGCTCGGGGGGCTCAGAGTAGTCCTTCCGCTTGCAAGGCAAAAACAGAGCTCATTGGACATTAATCCCTCTTTCCTTTTGTTTAATAACCCTCATCTCTCTGTCTCCCTGCCTTTGCACAGGCCTGGGAGACATAGGGATCTCTCTTTGTTTTGGATGCATACCTATTTAGGAGGTTAATTATGAAAACTGTAATTCTATGGCCCTCCTAATGTTAAATGGAACAAAGGTTAATTGATGTGATTATGGCTCATGAGCTGAATTGCAGTCCTTAGTGGGATGGATGATTTCAGGCATATGGGCTGCAATTATTTCTCCCTTTTGGCTCATCCAGGTTTTGCTGAACCCTTAGTAGGGACCTAATGATACTTAATGGCATGAACATAAAGCGGTTAGTAGTTATGTAACTCTCTAAAGTTTAGTGTTCCTAAAGCCGAGCTGACTGCCATCAGGTATTTTTTGAGCGATGGACATGCAAGTGCAATAACGGTCATATCAGGTAGGATCAGAGACCCGTCTCACTCAACAGCCTGTTTCCAACCAGCAGCAGATAAGGGCAGGGCAAGCATGCTGCAGGATTGCCCCCGATTACTCACCCACCCACCTTTGGCTTCGAGCCATCCTGGGTCACACGTGGCATTCCTATGTTTAACACTTCATGATGGATTTTTCCTTCACAGAGTTGTCCAGTGATATTTGGGATGCTCCAGATGCCCGCTACCTGGGCACTTCACAGCTCAGCAATGCCCCCACCGGGGACCCACCTCCTCTGGTCTCTTCTGAAACTGCTGCCTGTCAGTTGCCTCTGACCCCACCAGTCCTGACGCTCCAGCAGAACAATTCTTCCTTGTTCTCTTTCCCCACAGTACTCACGGACTGAGAGCTCCTCATCAAGCAAGGGGGTCCTAGCCCAGTTAATCATTTTTCACACTCAGGCCATTCCCCACCTTTGGTCAACCTTGCTGCTGCCCTGCTCTGAGCTACTATATAAAATACATTTGAGCTGGAAAAGCCAGAGCTGTCTGCCCTACTCAGCACGTGGCCAATGGCATAATGATGTTCTCTGCTTTGCTTTATTTTCCCTCCTATGGCAGGGCCAGCAGGAGCTTCCCCCACCTCTGAACCATCTCATTGAACCGCCACGCAACTGGCTCAAAAGGATCGCATCAGGTTTGCAGCAGATATACGACCCACTGTGGTGTAAGACATGGATGAAGAGCTTCAAGAAACATAACAGACCCTCCCAGCACTCAGATATAAAAAGGAACTCCTGCACTCAGGACTTCCAAATCAATTAATAGTGTCCTCACAAACAGCTCATTCACTGCTGTCAGTTCCTCATAAGAGAGAACTCCAAGAGCTATAAACCAGCTTGAATTAGAGCAAAATATGCCTGACTGGTGCTGAGTTATGCCCAGATATAATTCTTACAATCCACATAAAGCACAGTTACAGAAAAACCTATAGATTTTCCTTGGCCCTTTCCTTTTTACTTTAAAATCCTCTCTGGGCAGAGAATAAGTACAGGGACTTTAAGTCTCAAAGGAATCCATATGCGAGAAGTAAGAAAAACTAAGAAACTGTACTTTCTCTCACAGTGGGCACATTTCAGCATTACAATTGCAGTCACTGATCCTTCTATTATAAGAACACAAGTAGTCATTCTGGATATACAAATATCAAAATTCCACACAGCATTTCCATAGGATGGCAGAAAGGCTGAGGGAGCTGGGCTTGTTCAGCCTGAAGAAGAGAAGGCTGCGAGGGGACCTAATAAATGCTTATAAATATCTCAAGGGTGGGTGTCAGGAGGATGGGGCCAAGCTCTTTTCAGTGGTGCCCAG
>Ga0065711_1037357_pt1 | contig 19920 bp, 8 predicted proteins | sample Hoacrofraction12_FD_59098 | JGI IMG/M metagenome (GOLD analysis project Ga0065711, IMG submission 59098) | Hoatzin crop microbial communities from Cojedes, Venezuela - Epithelial fraction 12 v2 (version 2) | ecosystem: Host-associated > Birds > Digestive system > Esophagus > Crop | place... | reverse complement strand
GGTGCCCAGTGACAGGACAAGGGGTAATGGGCACAAACTGAAGCACAGGAAGTTCCGTCTGAACATGAGGAAGAACTTCTTCCCTCTGAGGGTGACAGAGCACTGGAACAGGCTGCCCAAAGGGGTTGTTGTTTCTCCTTCTCTGGAGATATTCAACACCCTCCTGGACAAGGTCCTGTGCAGCCTGCTGTAGGTGACCCTGCTTCAGCAGAGGGGTTGGACTAGATGACCCACAAAGGTCCCTCCCAAACCCTAATATTCTGTGATTCTGTGAATAAATGATGGATTATTTGCAATAACTTTTCCTCTATACAAGCAATCAGAGGATGTTACTCCCTCTTGAATGTATAGACCAAATGTATTGTGTTGTGTGCTATAAAAGGCTTTCATTTCCAATGGACTTTGTGTGTGATATTATTGCTCATTCTTAGTCAGCTGTAGTGAGTTGGTTTCTACATGTCCTGTGCACACAAAGGTCAGGAGTAACTTCAAGTAATAGCCTTTAAATGCCGGGGGGAGGAGAATGTTCTCAAAGTTTAAGATGCAGTTGTTCTGGTATTGCGATTTTACTAAGTACTGCTCAGTCACAAAATGGAGTGCCTCGGATTTAATCTTAATACTTTTTCTTAATATTAACAATCTTTTCATGCTCCACAGGACAGCTGACATACCTTTTTAGTTCCTTGCTTTCAGAAATGAGTATACATGACGGACAAAATACCTGAAACAAAATTGCTAAAATTGCCATGGAAGTATTGGAAAACATGTCAAAGATCAGGGAATGTGAATTGCTATAATCTTCACACAGCTGCAATGAAACTTGGAAAAGGCCATATCCACAAAAATGTCAAACACAAATAATGTTTTTCACGTTACTGCTGATTACATAAGTGCTGAAACCTATTTCATTCATTCAAGGAAATTCTCTAGACTTAGTCAAATTCTGTCAGCTACTTAGTTTAATGCACATCTAAACTGGGATTATGGGCAATGTTAAGTGTGTATATTAACTAATGTATTACTTAATTTGTGTAGAGAGAGTAAGGATACTGCTAAAATGCAAAACAACATACTCCAGTGACTTGTTTTCCTCATGAGCACAAAAATGTTACTTTTTCTTTGCTGGGACGTGAGATTTGAATTTCACTTTCTTCCCAGCAATGAGACTCCTTGGATCACAGAGGGCAGGAGAAATAAGGTGTGAATGGCTGGGGTTTCCACTTTTTTCTTCAGCTGTGGAAGGAATATAGTGGGACTCATGAGGAGAGAATGAGACAAGAATTGAGAAAGGGAGAAAGCAACGAAATGTCGGAGCTGGTCGATGGTGTAAAATTATTCAGTCTACTTTTATAACTGACTGTGAAACTATAAGAGAAGTGGTGACGTTGTGATAACCTGGGTTGCTAAAACAGTCAAATTATTATGATTTTACCAAAAGACTTGGAAAAAACCATTTCAGACCTGGCAAAGTATTTAAGATCCATGCAGAATAACGCATAGGAGGTAGGACAAATAAATCTAAGTGTAACCATGGTCGCTAAATTAGCTATTGCCACTCTAGGAAAGAGGTCTTGGAGTAATTGTAGATAGTCTCCAAAAGAACGAGCTCTCAGAGAGCAGTGAGAGATGGCTTCTCTCTGTGAGAAGGCTGGGGGAAGACCCAGGTGGGGCTGAAATGCGGTCCTGGGCTGTTATCAGCATGGAGGGAGCCTCAAAGGGGGATGGGCAGCGACAGTCAGAGCTGGTGGTGCCCTCAGGACACAGACATCTGGTCAATGATCAAAAGACAGATCAGATTTTGGGACTTGTTTGAAATAATAGCAAAAGAGAAAAGTATTGTTATTATGTTATACACTACCTGCATGGTGCTCCCACATCCTGAATGGCATGCGTGCAGTTCTGCTTCACTGCTGGCAAGTGCCCTGGCGTATGCACAACAGGCATGATCAGAGGAATGAGGCAGCTTCCATTACGAGCACAAACTAAGCAAGATCAGCTCTGTAGCTTGGAAAAGAGATGGCTAGGAGTGAAATCTACAGTGACAGAGACCCATAAAATGAGAAATTTGGAGAATACATAAAACAAGAACCAGTGGAGAGCTTATGACTCACTAGGCAGCAAGGTTACAAAAAATAGTTGTGTTTTCGTAGTGTGTAAAGAGAAATCTGTGGAAATCATTGCCATAAGATATTTGAGAGACCAATAAAGTGAATTAGTTTTAAAAGGGATTAATCAAATTCAGAATGGATAGGGTCACCAAGGCACTGCTGAACATAAGGTACAGTCTTTGTCCCAAGTCCCGAAACTATCACTCACTGGAAGGCTTGTGCCTGTTGTTTCCAACGTACCATATGCCAGTGGACATCTTCAGGGAAAAGGCAAAGGTTAATTTGGTTAAACCTGATAGCTTTCATTTTCTAACACCTATTTAGTGAATAGAGATTCAGAACCTCCTCTTTGATATTGTTTTTCATCAGTGGCTTAACTGCTCAGTACTCAGACAAGTGGGAGCTGAAGACAAGCCATGTCCTGTGAGGGACTGTCTAGAGAAGAAATATCAGGCAGTAACTGTGTATATAAGAAAGGTCTGGAACAGAACAAACTTTAGCAAAATCAAGGTTAAAAAGCAGCTCCAGAGTCTGTATAAGGAGTTGGTGTTCTAACCTCTTTTCTTATAGCATTATTCAGAGAGATACATAGTTATGGGTAAGTGCGTGTGTAGTCACAGGTAATAAATCACAGGCACATGGAATACCGAGTCCCCTGTGCTTTTTTCTAGTTAATCCATCTGCAAAGAGTACTGTATCCAGCTGTGGAGCCCTGAGCATAGGAAAGACATGGACCTCTTTGAGTGGGTCCAGAGGAGGCTACAAAAATCATCAGAGGAATAGGGCACCTCTCCTGTGAGGAAAGGCTGAGAGAATAGGGGTTGTTCAGCCTGGAGAAGAGGAGGCTCCGGGGAGACCTTACAGCAGCCTTCCAGTGCCTGAGGGGGCCTACAAGAAAGCTGGAGAGGGACTTTTTACAAGGGTATGTAGTGACAGAACAAGCAGTAGTGGCTTTAAACTGAAAGAGAGTAGCTTTACATCAGATATAAGAAAGAAATTCTTTGCTATGAGGGTGGTGAGGCACTGTAGTAGGTTGCCTGGAGAAGCTGTGGATGCCCACTCCCTGGAAGTGTTCAGGGCCAGGTTGGATGGGGCTCTGAGCAACCTGGGCTAGTGCAAGGTGTCCTTGCCCATGGCAGGGGAGTTGGAAGTAGGTGATCTTTAAGGTCCCTTCCAATCCAAACCATTCTATGATTTTATGATTCTATGATTCTATGAAATTTCCTAGAAAGTTAAACCAGTTCCAGCAAACAAGCCCGTTTCAGCCAAGTGGCAATACTTGCATTCTGAGTATCTGACTGAATTCATGCTGTCATACATCTGTTATGAAGAGCATTGCTCTCAAGCCAAAGTAACATGCAGACGTGTTAATTATTTGTCTTGTTCATCCTTCCCTCAAGCAATGTTTTAATGCAAGCCCCAGGCAAACCCTGACTTTCTGAATACCTCACTGAGTACTGTATTTTTCTAATGTTCAAAAATGAGGGACAAAAACTGATTTTCTTTTGTCTTTGCCCCCAGTCATCTTATTTTGTCAGAATCAGGGTACACAAAATTCCTTTCCAAGTCTTTCCCTATTTTCAAGATTTTGTACTGTGAGTGCTGAGAAAAGGTGGAGGAAGAGCAGCAATATGCAAACTTCTATTTGTGGCTTCAGCAGGGCTTTTCTCCTTTCCCTGCAAGGATGTTTGGCTATTCTGGCCACATTTACATGCAGCCATCCCTCCTTCAAGCAGGAACGGACTGTGGTGCCCTGCAAAAAAAGCAGTGCAGTGGAAGCACAGACACTCTGCGTCCTGTAAGAAGCCCTGAACCACACAACCACATTGGTCCCGTAGCCCTGCCTAGAGAAGAGTATCTCAATGCAACAGGATTTTCCCCCTTCTTTACTTGCTCCTCTCCACTCAGGGTAGTATGATCTGAGCCTCTTTTCCAGACAGTCAACATGCCTGTACTTTATGGGCTCAAATCCAAAGAAGTGGGCAACACTGGAAAATCCCGTTTTCCTCCGTTGCCTCAGTTTCTTTCCCCATGAAATGGCAGAGAGTGAAATTTACGTGTTTGCAAAAAGAGAGGAAAAATTTTAGGTTCAGAAATAAAGTGTGATATATTTGAGCTGTCAGGTATTTAAGTAGCAATAGCCATGAGAAATGCTGTTTGGTTTGCTGCTGTCATTCCTGCTTTTATCTTCCTCAGAGACATTTATGTCTTTTTTTCCCTCTATTTTTTTTTTCTTTTAATACATTATTACCTTTTGTAATTCTTTTTCCCTTTAAGTTGGTTTACTTATGCAAGAAAATCTGGAGTATAAGGTGCTGTACATAAAACTTGGGAATTACTCATTCCATCTCATTTTGCCTTTATTTTCAGCAGGGCTCCAATCATCATTACTGTTCTCTTTTGCAAGTAATTTAATGGTTCAGTTCCTTTTCATAAGGGTCTTCATTGTTGAGTAAGTTCTTCAATTAATTCCCTGTTGCCCTACCAGTTCAGTTATATTTGCAATGTAAACAGATAGGTTTATTTGCACCATTTAATGGTGGGACATGTGTATAGAGCATGTGTGTGGAGTGTCATTTTACTTTTTTAAGCAGCTTTGTTCTTCAGGTACAAAGAGAAGAGAATTGTGTGTCAGGCACTGCTCTGGACCCTGTGTGGGAGGAGAGCAATTTCCAGCCCTATCCTTCAGTTCTGAATTTAGTGGAGAGGAATTTAAGCACATAATACAAGGCAACTGCCTTAAATGTAATGTCATTTGCTGCACGGAGAATTGGTTCAAAATTTAAGTCCACAGTGCATCAGACTGGCAAGTGCAGAGGAACAGCTTCATGATCCCTTAGCTGGAGGAAAAGTTAATTATCTTTTAAAGTCAACTGCTCCTTCCAGAGCTGCCCCACTGAAGATACTGCTCCTCCGGCTTGCACCTGTCCCTGTTGTCTCTGGTGGGTGGCTCTGGAGCTATCAGAGTCATTGCTCAAAAATATCTCTTTCCAGTTTGTTTGTTGGGCCCCTGCTGCCACCTATTATCCCCCTGCCTTGCATACTGGTGAGAAACAAGTCATATAGACTTTGTCCCACAGTATGTGAGAAGTTCACAGTCTTCTCCTTGGAGTTTCCAAATGCTCTCCCTGCGCATTCACCCTGCTACAAATCTGCTCTCCTTGTCATGGCTCTATGTCAGGATTTTGCGCAAAGCTTTCAGCACTGAGGGACAGTGCTCCTCCATGGGACTAGGAAAAGTAACTCTGGTTGGTGCCAGTGGTGAAAACAGACTGTCCTTTCTGTGATATACTTGTTACAGTGAAATGAAGTATAACCTTTAGACACATCATGGTTGCTGTATAAAGCATGCATAGAGAAATGAGCTTTGTTCATATTGCTTAAGCAATCTTACTTCAGAAACTATAGTCTCTTTAAGAATATGTACACATACACTAGAACAACATTTTCTAAATGTCAGGGCAGTGCTGCTTCTTTTGAAAGATGATATATGTATCTCATTCTGTAAATGAAAGACTGGGGAGGAAACTGACAACTCATCACTCTTGAACAATAAAAAAAGAATCATAGAATCATGGAATTACAGAATCATAGAAAGGTTTGGGTTGGAAGGGACCTTAAAGATCACCTACTTCCAACCCCCCTGCCATGGGCAGGGACACCTTGCACTAGACCAGGTTGCTCAGAGCCCCATCCAACTTGGCCCTGAGCACTTTCAGGGAAGGGGCAGCCACAGCTTCTCCGGGCAACCTACTACAGTGTCTCGCCACCCTCATAATAAAGAACTTCTTTCTTATACCTACTTTAAACCTACCCTCTTTTTATTTAAAGCCATTATCCTTCATCCTACGAATTAGCCCTTTTCCAAACAAGAACCCTACATTACTTGAGTATGCGAAGTATTTTTAAAATAAAATAGTTCACATTCTATGGCATCACCCTCAAGTCAAAGCGAAGAGAGACAAGATTCCTAAACTTGACTGAAAAGTAAAATCCTGTGATGTTCTCACAAGAAGCTTCTCAGCACCTTCACAAAAGTAAAATCCTGTGATGTTCTCACAAGAAGCTTCTCAGCACCTTCACAGGCTATTGGTATCCCAAGTTTGGAAAGGGCTGGACCAGGGAAGATTGGCGAGCATTAACTCAGGTTTAGACCTGACCATTGTGTGGATTCCTTTCGGAGGAAGTGATTGTAAAGTCATCTTTGACATATTCCCCATATTTTGTACCCTAAACCCATAATTGGATGTTCATTCCGTGAAATACCAGGCAAGGCAGCAGCACTGGCTCGCTTGGCTTGACTTTCCCACATCAAAATAAGGTCCACAAACAGCTCCATTTTTGCACAAACAAATGAGGTTCACTGGCCTTACATGAAATGGAAACAGACTGCATCTCATAAGCAAGTGAAACACATTGTTGAACCCAGGAGAAGGAGATGGCCGCAGTCATTTTGTTTATTGTCTCTTCTTGTTGGCCAGTTCTGAAGCAGAGCAATTTGTGAGCATGCATTCAGTTCAGCAGTGTGGCAAAAACAACTATGGTACAATGTCTATGAAATAAGCCAACAGTCTTTTTTCCAAGCAAACTGTAGGGTGAAATGGTGAAATGCTGCTTTTTTTCCACCCATAAGACCCTTGCGGTAAAGGGTAAATTGTATTCCACATAATGAAAATCTCTGAAGTTGCTATGAGTGAGAGTGATTTTATGCTGTGCTCTGATACTGCATTTTCACTGCTGATTACAAGTTACTTCCCAGGGATAATTTTCATGGAGCACTAATGTTTGAATGGATTTTTAAATTATTTTGCTGACCCTACTGATGCAGGACACCTTCCATGTCTTGCACATTGCACTGAAGAGCATTCCATCATAAAAGACGTAAAAGTTTAAATAAAATCTCTGAGACAAAGTATTTTGACAGATATCCCGTGACCCTTTCCTAAACCTCTAAGTGTACTTGTTCAAGAACGGAATTAGAAAAACATGTTTTTCCTAGACAGCTGCTCAGCAAAGCCCCCATGAAGTTAAGAGAGCTTTTCAAACTAATTGCAGCTGACATATGAGGTCCCATACCATTAACAGAGACAGAGAATCATTTCATTTGAATTTCCTTTCCAAATGGCCTGAAGTGCTCCCCTTAGGTAACTAGAAAACTTAAATTGTTCTTAGTCTCTGGCTTTGAGATTTCTTTTTTTATGTACATGCAACCCCACACCCCACTGTTAAAAAAATCTGGAGTATTGAACTGAATTGTTCTGTAAGAACTCCACCCACCTGTTGTGATAACCTCTGTCATGCACAGCTGTTTAGGCTAGGACTTTCTCCATTTGAGTCGCTGTCTTTTGAGGAGACTGACACTTTTTTTTTCCCCAGCCTCTGTTTTATTCTTAGACCAGATGCATCTCTGTGGTATTTGATTGCCTAAATATTATTTCTCCACCGCTGGACGGCAGCCACATTGCCATTCCCCTCTGAGTAAATAACTTCAGATTTAATGAAAAATCCACATTACAACAGGAGCCAATCCAACAAAATTCTGCCAAACATATAACAGAAAATCCTTTCTATTCAAACAGAAACCCACATAGGAAGTAGCCACTTCCATTCTGAATCTTTAGACTCTCAAAAAAAAAAACAAACAAACAAAAAAAAGCTCAAAATTCTCTTTGGTTTTATGTCTTGGGATCATTTGTGGAACTAAAAAGAAAAGAGGACATTCTAAGCTAAAAGTCCATGAGGTTAAATTTTAATGATACATATTGCAAGTGAGATCACAAAGGGCAAAATGCCATAATTCTATTCCTTAGTGTTTCTACAAGAAAGAACAAAGAGTATATATTTACCTGGGTGCCTTATTGTCTGTGTGCTTTGATATCTTCATTCTGTTTTGACTGCTTTTGAAAAATCTTGGGTTTTCCATTTGGGGACTGTTTGTATCACACTAAAGCTCAAGTAATGCTACACCTTTGTAATATTTTTACTGCTAGAGTGCAAGTAGTTACTGTCACGTGTTTCAACATGAGATCTCCCTCCATTATTTTTCAATGGTCTTGGGAGTCTGGAGAGGTCCCAGTCAACTGGAAGCTGGCAAACGTTGTCTCAATTTTGAAGCAGGGTAAGAAGGAATACCCTGGTAATTGCAGGCCTGTCAGTCTCACTTCAGTGCCTAGCAAAATTATAAAGAAGGTTATTATAGGAGATTTTGAAAAACACCTGAGAGACAATGCATACATTCGTCATAGCCAGCACAGGTTCACAATGGAAAAGTCCTGCTTAACCAATGTAATTTCCTTTTATCACAAGGTCACCCATCTAGTTGACCATGAGAAGCCAGTAGACTTGGTGCGTTTGGATTTTAGCAAAGCTTTTGATACTGTCTCTCACAGTATCCTTCTGGATAAAACATCCAGCAATACAGCTAGACAAGTTGATAATACATGGGGTGAGCAACAGGGTTGAGCTCAAAGGGTTATAGTAAATGCAGTTACTTCAGGCTGGTGGCCAGTCACCAGTGGAGTTCTCCAGGGCTCAGTTTTAGAGCCAGTTCTCTTCAATGCTTTTATAAATGATCTGGACACAGAAATTGAATATACATTAAGTAAGTTCGCTGGCAATACTAAACTAGGTGGAGCTGTGGGCTCCCTTGAGGGAAGAGAGGCCTTACAGAGACATCTGGATAGACTAGAGAGCTGGAAAATCACCAACCATATGAAATTTAACAAGAGCAAGTGCCGGATTTTCCACATGGGATGGGGCAATCCTGGCTATACATACAAATTGGGGGACAAGAGGATGGAGAGCAACCCCACAAAAAGAGATCGGGGGGGGGCGGGGGGGATGGGTTGGTGGCAAGTTAAATATGACTCAACAATGTGCCCTGGCAGCCAGAAGGGCTAACCATGTCCTGGGGTGCACCAAGCACAGCATAACTAGGCAGTCAAGGGAGGTGACCGTTCCACTCTACACTGCACTGGTGCAGCCTCACCTCAAGTACTGTGTCCAGTTTTGGAGCCTCCACATAAGAAGGACACCAAACTATTAGTGTGTCCAGAGGAGGACAACCAAGCTGGCGAAAAGTCTGGAGGGCAAGACTTATAAGGAGTGGCTGAGGTCACTTGTTTTGTGCAGCTTGGAGAAGAGAAGGCTGAGGGGTGACCTCATCGCAGTCTGCAGCTTCCTCAAGGGTGGCAGCAGTGGGGGAGGTGCTGATCTCCTCTCTCTGGTGACCAGCAATAAGACACGAGGAAATGAACTGAAGATGCATCAGGGGAAGTTCAGCTTGGACATTAGCAAAAGATTCTTCACTCAGAGGGTTGTCGACCACTGGAACAGGCTCCCCATGGAAGTGGTCACAGCACCAACCCTGTCAGAGTTCAAGGATCATTTGGATGACGCTTTTAGCTATATGGTATAGTTTTAACTAGTCCTGCAATGAGCAGGGATTTACATTTGATGATCCATATGAGTCCTTTCCAACTTGAGTTATTCTATGATTCTATGATTTACCTTTATTTCTAAATAAGAACAGTCTGTCAATCCATTTTATGGTGGTTTTGCAGTTTTGTTTTCAGAATACAACCTGTGTTTGCACCTTTAGCAGCACACAGATAGTTGTCCTGCTTTTTAAGCAACCTATCTTTAGTTGAGGATGAATTATAATATGGTTCCCTCCAGTCAACCTGTAATTTGGATGGGGTCAACTATCAACTCCTTTATCACAGGCCACAGAGGGGAGAGGTGGTAGACATCATTTTCAGTAATTTTTTTTTTTATAAGCTGGCTGATGCTGGATTTTACTACAACACATTTTACAACTGGCTGATAGATCTGGTTTTAATAAGGTTATTTCTTCTGGCAAAATGTTTTCTGTTAGCTGCTTATAGGACATAGGCATGTGGTTAAGTAACCGCAGCATAACACTGGTACCATTAAAGAGCATGCTATCTGCCATACTACTGATGTGTCAAAGTTGCCTTGAGTTTAGCTACATCAGCAAGTAGAGGACACCAAGAGGCAAGATTTGCAGAGCAAAGCAGTCGCTGCCAAGGACATACCATCCATACTGGAGGCATATCAGGAGACATTATTTCACATTTTCTTTCATTTTGACCCATGGACTGAACCCCTTCTGGTCTCTGGAGCTTGTTAGGTATGCTATTGCGGTGCATCTTACCATCCAAACTCATCTGAAAGGACTCAGAGACCACTCCACAATGTGAACTGAAGCATGGTCAGTGGAAACAACCAGAAGATTTGCTTTCAAAGAGCCCATCCAATCTGACCAAAAACACTAATAAAGATGGACCCATGGGAGGGCAGGATCTCTTAAAGCAATGTTTCCTGTGGTGTTCTCATACTCTCATTCTACGTGGTATAAGACTTTAACAACTCAAAACCGTGTGATACATGTACGACTCAAAATTGTGATACGTGTACTTGTAAGACACGTATCAAACATTGAATATTGAGGCTGGCTGGCAGTGGTATTTGCTTTGCTGATTTTTGCTTTGTCCTGTGAATAACACTGAAGGATAAATAATGGTGAATATGTACAACATGGTCCGTCATCCCTTTTATTTTCTAATTTTGCATTGGAACTTTTCTGTTGACTCTAACTTTGGTGCTTGGTTCTTTGTTTTCTTTTAATTCCCCTAGCAACCATAGTGTTGTCCTGGTTACAGTGATACACACGCTTAATACTATATCGCAGGAATTTTCAAGCCTGAGCAGCTATCACGTTGCTGCAGTGGGATGGTGGAACAAAGACGTAGCAGTAGATAGTTCAGCAGCTGCCTTCTGCTCGTGAGCTGGTTACATCTGGAGATAAAGCAAGATTTCATGTAATAACTTCAGATTCACTACCATGTGTTTTTGTGATACTGTTTTCAGGTGTGACAGCTTTTAAATGTAATATTTCAGTTGCTAGGGGAAACTTTTCATGCTGCTTTTTTCCTTTTAACATATTATAAGCCCATCTCAGGTCTTGTATTGGTTAAAGCGGTGAGATAGTGCAGGACAAGGCAGAAAAACAAAGCTGTTATTTTTAAGCTCTCAGCTCAGAGCAAGTTGCCTCCTTGAACAAGATTATCCTCTCCTGTGATCTTTACAAAATATATTTACAGTGAAATGCCTACATTTTGCATTTTAAGTAACTTCATCACTTTTCTATATCTTCCAATCCTCTAGAAGATATTTATTTTGCATCAGTTGCTGAGATTTCCCACTGTCTTCAATATCTAGAGAGCACAGAGCGATAGATTGCAGTTTATATTTTTAAAGCCATGGGTTATAGTGCTAGATTTCCTAAATAGTCAGCCTTGGTATCAGCACATCAGCTTCTAGAAAGTCATTATTGTTACAAACTGCTTCTGCAAAATAACTTCTAACTCCTTGCTTTCCCTCTCCTGACCACCTGCAGTATGGAAAAATCCCTTTGCTTACTGTGCCTTTAAGCAATGCATTTCCCTCAGATGAATAAAATAGTGTATTCCCATATGGAAACCTATCTTTGTGTCTCATGAGATAGTGTCTATCACGATGGCATGTCTGCAGGGTAATTAAGTCACATGGCAGACCACAAATTTTGTGGATTTGGTGTGTTTAATTCTGTTTCCACTAGTGAATATTGATTTGTAGGAACATAAATAGATTAATTTTATCACTTCTTGTCATGTGATGAGAAAAAAGCTGTATGTACCCCAGGAAGGAAGTGGAACATACCAGTCATCTGTTAATACTGTGTCTGTTCTTAAACATTGCAGGGAAGTCTCCTTGGGAAAATGTCTTGATATAAAATACACAATGTCTTCTTTCAATTTCCCATTTGAAAGTGACATTTTTCTTTTGAAAGTGCCTATTTTAAGATAAATTAAAATTATTTTCAGTTAAATACCTATTTTATGTTAAATAAAGAAAAGAGAGGGTTCTAACTAAAAGAGAGGGTTCTAACTTGATAAGAGCTTTTTAAAACTTTTCTCTCATCAAAACTTCATCTTTTTTATGAAATTGCGTTTTGCATCTCCTCCCCACCAATTTTCTGCTTAGTTACACAAGTAAATAAACTACAAAATAGTCTTTACCAATTTATATTCCTGATAACATGTGAAATCTTATCATATGAAAATGGTAAATCGCATTCTGCAAAACCTTAGGGTTTTCACCTGTTTTAAGAGCAGTCTTTTCTAGACTGTATTTCTAAAAGTATAGTCACTGCCAGCCATACTTGTTTTTATCTCTCTGTTATATCTCAGCATCAGTAACACATCTAACCCAGAGGTGTTGTCTAGATTTGCAGGTGAATGGGAATGCAGTAGGGTTGCATCTTTGCTCACAATTCCTAGCTTCTACAAGAAATAACAACACTGTAGTCCTGCTTCAGCACCAGCTTTCCTCACTGTGTAGATCAAATCAGAGAGCCACTGTGAAGTTAGCAGAGAACAAATACAAATTTCAAACATTGAAAAAAAACATAGGAAATACCATGTTTGTCTAAGAATGAGAAGCATTCTATCCTATCCACGTTCTGCCATGGCCTGTATTATATGCCCTGGGACTGTCCAACACATGATGGTGCAAACAAGGGCACACTCGGACACACATTACTTCAGAAACTAACGAAGTTGTTAATGCAGTCCGTGAGCAATGAATTACTTTATGGTTCTCTGCTCACTGATTTACGCCTTGCAGCATATTTGTTTACTCGTACCTTGACAATGTGGCACTAGAGTTGATCATGGAGATATCCAGCTGTTTAAGAAAAGCATGCCTGGATTTTTTTTTCCTTCTGATCTTCTGCAGCAGCAATTTCTATATACTGGCAGCCACTGTAAAGGTAAGTCTCTGGCAAGTCAAGTTTGTTTGAATATTGGCTCACTGTGAATGACAAGGTAATAAAACCCACTGTTGTTGTTGTATTAGTCATGTTCTTGAAAATCAGCTGATGGTTTATATTAATGGCTTAGCTACAAAGTAAATCTTTTGCATTATTAAAACCATGGTACATATATTTATAGATTACTATAACAGTCAGTAAAGTAACAGATTATAAGAAACAAAGAAGAAAATGACAAGGCTGTACCATGAGGTTTTATTTATGTATTGTCGATGACCCAAAAACTAATATGTCTTGTGGGACTTCAACATTAGTCAGAAGAAAATCATATAAGCTGGCTTTAAACACAAGATAAATAGAACTATGAAGTACCTAAAATGGCGTACATGAAGTACAGTGACTTTTCTTTACTTTTTTTTTCTCTCTACTCAGAATATTACCAAAAGGACAAAATTGCATTTTCTCCCATATAAATGCATCTGTGATTCTGTTTGCATCAATAGCTAATGAATGGACTTAGGTGTAGATAGAGGGAATTGCTCTTTGGCTTTCTATAATTTTTTCAATAAATCGCTGCTTAAAAGGAAATAAAAAAAATCAAATTACCAAACCAAAAAAAAAAAAACAACCCACCACAAAAGACATAATTAAGATCTGGATCTGATCTTTTTCCATTGCAGCATTTACATTCAGGTAGTTTTGACCAAAGTGTCCTCCTCAGAGGTTTTAAAGAGAACCCAGTTTGAGTGTCCATGGTTATTTGATGTCCTCATACTTAATATGAAGAATGAAGCCATCTTAGGAACAAACTCTCATATTGGTATTAAATAGTGCCTTGCTCCATGGAAAGACTTACTGGCTACACTTGCAAATGGATGGTGGGTGTGAATTTTCTGTGTTGCAAGTCCTACTTTCTCTTCAAGAAAATAAAAATTTGTTTAGGTTTCTGAGCTGTTTCACTTTTATAAATTTCAGAGACATATAAGAAGGGAGTAGAAATAACAGTGTGGCCCATCACAGGGGACATCTTGAACAATGGCAGAAAAATAATGTAATTTACTGTTACAACCAATGAATCTATTGTTTTAGTGAAGGAGAACAGATCACATTGGACTTTCTGCATCATTTTAAAGGATGAAAAGCACATCATTATGACCGATATCCTCATTTCAGTTCCACTGTTCCTATATGGTTAATACAAAAGGTTGTTAACAAAAAGTTTGTGTCAGATACTCTAGCTGCATGAAGACGGAACAAAAAGGTGGTTTGCTGAACTTGCATCAGAAAAATGTTCCGCCCTGTTATCAACTTGTTTGCAGTTTCTAAGACTTAACATGTGAAGTGACAATGACTAAATTTTGTAGACTCCTGAGCTGTTGTGTATTCAGCTTTAAAAATCGAGTTCACATTTAATCTTCTCCAGATGTTAAGAGAACCCTGTTCTAAGTAAATTATTTCTTCAGTCGATATCAAGCTTTGATTTTTATCTTCTAATGAAATTTGAAATAACCTTGTCAGATTGGCATGAAACTCATTCAGGAGAATCAACATACTGACTTCTCGTAATTTGGGTCCAACCAGATGAAACACGACAATAATATATTTATTTGCATGACGGAAAGATGCTCCCATTTTTTCTTTAAGCTTCCTTTGGGATGATGCTGGAAGGAAGAAGAATGTCTTGGGCACAAGCGAAATGTAGCAACAGATACTAGCACAATAGACTGGTTGGCTGTAGCAGCTGATTATACTGCTTGTCATCCGTTGTTGAAGCTGTCCCGTATGAAAAGATGCATTCTGCTATTGGTGCTCCTTGAATGCTTAAAAACAGGTGCAACACCTCAGCAACCTCTACAAGGTTTTATTTTGCAGAAATGCAGGAGGAATATTTTGGGAAGACAGAGGGAACCGAGCATAGACAATTTGTAAACTATTATAGTTTTCTGAGAAGAACAGAAATGTGTGGGTGGAGGGGAGAGAATTTTACTTACTTTTATCCTTTATTTATAAGTACCTAAAGTTTTTCTTTAACAATAGATGTAAAAAGATACAATCCAGATTGCACAGTTTATGTAAGAGATCTTATGTAAATGTTTTTCTAATCATAGTTGCTCAGAACAGTTATGGTCCATATATCAGCATGTTGATTTAAAGAAATTATTCACAGCTGTAGTCTGGACTGTAGTTTGGCAAATATGTTACATGTGCTATATCTCATACAAGCAGTTTTCATATAAGGATTAAGTGCTTTAATTAAACCTGTTGCTCTCATTTCCTACCATGAACAAGGTTCGTAAAATTATCAAAGCTACATTTCTCTTAGATCAAAAGAAAGTGACTTACCACCTCTTGTCGATATTTTTAAATTAAGTGTACTAATTCCTGACCTCTGACTAGAAACTTTAAAAATAGTTGCACCTGGCATGAGAAGTTTACACGTAGCAGCACATATCTAAATGAATGCTCAGCTTCTTGAGCATTCTTCTCACTTCTGTCAAGTGTCTGCAGTGTAGATCGATCACCTACTCCAGAAAGCACAAAAGTAGCAAAGACAAAAGTGTTCTGCTGATTTGGGTGAATCATATGCTCAATGTCCTTGCATCCTGTTGCATCTTCTTCAGTGCTGACAGTTCTAATATGCAGGGCAAACGTCTTTTCCACAGGATTTTTATTTTCCAGAAAAAATATTTTCCCATTCAATCTCTATTCTCTTTGCTGCCTGGTATCCAAAAATATAAGTATTTGCAAAGGGTCCTAACGAATACTTAAGGCATAGATATAAGCAGAAGCTTTAAAGGTTTCTACTGGTCTGAGAGGTCTGATTACTCTTCATTCCTCCATTTTATGAATGATCTCTGATCCACCTAAAAACTTTCAAGCCAGGGAAAGTCACCATACATACAATCAAATACTAATTACGAATATTCATGCGAGTCGTGGGAAGAGTGGATGGGAGAAAGAAAATAAACAGAATTTTCTCTGAAAAATACATGGAAAATATCACAACACCACAGATTGTAAAAGAATGCAAGGGGAGAAGAAGACATGACTTGCAAAGAATGATGCATAAATTGCCGATTAATCTACAAGTTTTATATCACGAAGTAGTCCATCCTAGGAATTAGTCATCTTGGGGCTCTTTGTGGTCAATTCTTGTAGTTACCTGAAGGCAAAATGAATGATTAATATAAGGAAACGCAATGAGCTAGAGAGATTAGAAAAATAGACGGAAAGGAGTTAGAACTTTAAAAAGGACAAGGGAAGGTATAGAAGTCCAGAAGCAGGGGGAAAAAAATGATACATGAGATTTGTGGATTTTGTTAAAATATCCCACAGATAAAAATATTATCCAGCTTACTATATTCTGAGAAGAAAGCCTTGCCGTAAGTCAGGGTCTATTTTCTTAAAAGAGAGGATAATATTCTGTATCTGTTGAAGTTAGTATCATTAACTCCAAATGGACTACGCTCTGAGGTAGGTCTGCTTTCATTGGTTTACAAATTATTTTGAATGCGATCATCATTATTCTAGTTCAAATATTTATGAAATGAATCTATATCTAGTGGATGCAATTTAGCTGATGAGGTGATGCTGGAGTTCAGAATTTAGCTGAGGATGTATTTAGCATTTTAGCCTGAAAGAAATCCTCTTTTGTGACATGACCAGTGTATTTTAGAGCATATTTCTTGCTGTCTAGAGCTTTGCACTATCTGTCAAATTACTAATTTTCTGAGTAGACTCTTACTGGATTCACACTTGTCTGCTAATATTTACATTAGATTTGGTTTACCCAAATTAATTTCTAGAATTGTCATCCTGGTTGGTTTATACCTCATATAACTATTAAAAAATTCTCTTCTGTGGAGAAAAACAACACCACATAATAATATGTTTCATGATTGTTTCTCTCTCTGCAATTTCATATATGAAAATCTGTGCATACAACTTTGTTGCAATGTCCTGAAAAATCAGCCATCTGAAAATCAAGTTAGATGATTTCCTTCTTCATCCTACCTCTAACTCACAATCATGTTTGCTCTACCAGCTTTTCTTCGTAAAGCCTTTCAGGTCTAGGGCCAATCAAGGCACCTGCAGGAAATAGTTTTGTTTGGTGCATAAGAAGTAGAGCCTGACTTGTTCTTGCAAAGCTGCTCTAGGGTGAATAGCCTTAAATATCACAAAACTTCTTTTTAAGCATGATGTTCTAATTTATCTGAAAAATGAGTACAAAAATTACATACACTTGGCTAAAATTTCTGAGTCATACCTGCTGAAATAAGCTTCCACTGTTATCTACCACTGTTAGCTCTCACTCTTGAGTTTTTCCCATCTTTCTCTGTGTAGGAGCAGATTGTTCTACCAGTATTTACTAAATGGGGTGGAAAGCTGGCAGCCTATTTAAGCTAGCAAAGTAAATATCTCCTAGTGGTATCTCTGTTGATTGCCCTGTATGCTTTTTCACCTGTGTGAAGTTAGTATAGAATAAGAAATGCTAAGAAAGTGCAGATGAAAGGAAAAAGAGTTTCTCCCATTTGACAGGCAACCCAAGAGGTCAATAATTACTCTGCAAAACATCTATGAGTTTTATCTACCCTCTAATGGAGGAAACTACATCAATAAGGTCACTTATTATGATATTTTATGTTTGCATGAAATTACAAAAGAAAAAATGAAGGATAAAAATATCATCAGATTTGAATAGCTGAATTTTCTGCCTGGTTCATTATGATAGTTTTTTCAAATGCTAAATTTTATTATTTCACTGATTTAAAAAAAGAAACCTGAAAAGAATTAAAAAGATTTACTTGAATTTAAAATATGACTAGCAGGTACACTTCATGAGTTGTTTAAACACTCTCAGTGTGTGTTAAACATAAATGTGTTGCTTTGTACTCCCAGAGAATCAGCTGCATTTGACATTTTATAAAGGCTTTGTTAAAATCCAATCAGGCAATTTAGCATTCAAAATAAATTATAGCTAATGGAAGATTATATGAACTTTCCAGAGATCCTTTTCCCCTAACAAAGTTCACAACATTTATGTGCTTCTCAAGTTCAGGTTTTTGTTTACCATCCCAGTACTAAGATGACATAAGGACACTCTTTCTCATTGCTGCCTTTGCTTCTTTGTGTGTGTATTGTAATTTCCACTTCTATGTATATTCTACGGTAATATACAAAAGGAAAAGATCACTTATGCAGCACAACCCTCATCATATGCATCACACGCAGAATTTACAAGCAGTGGCATCATAATAAGTATTTATCAACAGGAGCTTGTGTTGGATGTTACAACTGAAAAAATAGCGAAATGAGTACATCTTCTCTATTTTATATTGCATATTTCTCAAGCATGCATTGTATAGATTCTATAGATTTTTAAAGTCCATATCATTTCCCTCACTTTTACCCAGTCTGCTTTCAACAAAATTCATACCAGTTGACACTGGTACTACTACTGAATTGCTGTGCCAGGTCATGCTATCCACTGTTCAGAAAAGATGCTAAAACATTGAAGGGAGTTTACAGATGACAAACAATTGGGAAACACACCTTAGAGAAAAAACACATTATTTCATCATTTTAAAGAGAAGATTAAGGGGTGACAGCATTCCCTACTCTGGGAATATTAATTTGTTCACCTGTTTTATTTTTAACAGGGATAGCAAAAGTGATTTCCCAGTTTTTTGAAAACTGCCGCAGTAGTATTTCTTATCTCTGGACTGGATTTTTAACTAACTTTGCAGTTTGAATATTCATTAATTTGAAATCCATCATCTGTGTTATATACTGAGTGATTCCAGTGGTAACATTTACAATCCTTGTTCACCAGTAATTTCTCTAAACTGTAGCCTATTGGAGGTCCGGATAAGTATTATTTGGTTTATGAAGTGAAAATTTATCCCTTGAGATATTCACGCAATCGTTAAAATACCTGAGAAAGCCCTTCCACAATGGGCTATCACTTTCCTCCCACCACTTCCTCGGGATGCTGTGTATCAAAGCTGATGGGATGACGAAAGCATTTACTTATGGGCTTCATATGCTTCAGGCACACTGAGGCTGACTGGCACTGTTAGAATTTCTACATGTGTTTGTGAAGGCTACACTAATCTAGAATGCCTACCTACAGTGCTGTGCATGTACACACATATACACAGCCAGCTGCAAGTGAGAATCACTTGAATTCTTAGTAAGTACAAAACTGCTCCTTATTGCACTAAGATGTTCCTTCATCATATACAAATAATCCATACAAACTGTGCTCTGAACTCAATCCTTCTTCTCCAACTCCTGTCTTTGCTTTAATTCTGTGAACTGCAGAGAATTTAACAGAAGCTTCTCCTAATCACCAGAGTAATTTAATCATGCAATAAAGAAAAGCTGTGGTGAAAGGCTGTTCCCACTTTCTTTGGTAAGCAGAACATATTCTTCCGAGCTAAACAATTGATTAAATGCCCATCACTGTTTATGGTGCTTCTTTCGATGGACTTGCAATCAATACAGCAACGTCCCTTTCACCTGTAGTGTCGCAAAAAACATGACATCTGCTTCTAAATTTAACCCTGAACAATGAACTGACTGAGCAAGGGAAACAGAAAGGCTTCTGTAAGGGTAATTTGCGATTGAAACCTTATAAAGAAAGGGAATAGCACACACAGGCTTTAGGCAGACTACAGTTCATGCCTACTCTAGTGTCATCTACATTTGCTTTGACAGAATTGCCAGTCAACTACCAAACAGTGAAGATGGTAATGCAGGGGAACATATTCTGTGAAGCAGCTTTCATTGGTACCACCTCAACTCATTTTCCTCCTACAAGAGAGAAGACTTGGACCAGGCCTGGTGTGGAATGGTTCCTTCCATGTGATGTTCTGTGGAAATATAGCGCTCATCTGACTTGTATTGAGCCTCTCTGAGACAGAGCTTAACTGCTGTCTGTCATTTAGGATGATTTTCTAAGGCTACTAAACACAT
>Ga0065711_1037356_pt1 | contig 19921 bp, 6 predicted proteins | sample Hoacrofraction12_FD_59098 | JGI IMG/M metagenome (GOLD analysis project Ga0065711, IMG submission 59098) | Hoatzin crop microbial communities from Cojedes, Venezuela - Epithelial fraction 12 v2 (version 2) | ecosystem: Host-associated > Birds > Digestive system > Esophagus > Crop | place... | reverse complement strand
TCCTTCTCTGGAGATATTCAAGACCCGCCTGCACAAGATCCTGTGCAGCCTGCTGTAGGTGACCCTGCTTTGGCAGGGGGTTGGACTAGAAGACCCACAGAGGTCCCTTCCAACCCTGACCATGCTGTGATTCTGTACGCCCGGACAGCATCTTCAGGTGATGATACACAAGCTTTTGTATAGGCCATGGGGCTCTGACCTATTGGGTCTGCTACTTCTTGGTGATTCCCGTAATATGTGCTGTGGCAGAAGACACAAAGCTGTGCTCTCCAGGCAGTTGCACTGGCTAGGTATGCTGCCATGCACGCTCTCGACCTATGTGCATCACCTCCTTGAGGACATAACCGCTCCCCTTCCACCAGCCAAGGGGAGCCTGCGGCTAGGAAGGGTGCTGCATGGACACAGAAGTTATTTCTGATCTTTGCTGTGACTAAATGCATAAATCCCTTGATGGATTTAGTGGAGTTTATGGCAGTTACCTAACACTATAGACAGTAATTGCTGTGGGTGGCAATGGTAAAATTTACTGAATGCGCAGGTTTATGAAGTGTAGCACTAAAACAGCTTAAGGCTTCATCAGTTCTAGTTCTGCCATTAAGCATTGCCACAATCTGCAAAATGAATATGGATGACATCTGAGAAGGTTATGCTAATTAGTTGAGTTGAAGTCATTCCATGGCTCAGATTGCATAAATTAATATTTTTAACTCTAATGGGGGGAACAATTGAAAGCAACTCTGAAATCAGAGCATCATAAAAAGGTATTGCTAGCCTGTAAATGTGGCTCTGTATGATGTTGATGATAATAAACAGTGTATGACATGTTATTCTAAATATCTCTATTGAAAGATATGCAAAGTCTAATACATAACTTTCAGGCTTTAGTTTCTCATGCCTACATGTATTTGCTGTACTACTGCACAAGTAAAAGGTAGTAATTCATAAATATAGTACAATAATTTAAATGTTATGAATTTAGGATTCTTAGAAATTAAATTTTGTCTTTTAACTTTGAAATTAAGTCTTTTAGAATGATAGATGCAGAACCAATTAATTATTTAATCGGTTTGTTTTTTCGTTTCATTGTAGGTGATCTGCACATTTGAGCTAGTCTGCCTGCATGATTAAAAGTACCATGCATATCTTTGCTTTTGAGATATTTATATACTCTGCTTTTTCTGCAGTGTCGTTCGGAAGCCCCAGGTTAACTTTTTTTTCTCCACAGAGAAGCTGTTCTTTTGTTTAATGCTATGCTCGTGTATATTTGTTAGATGTGTTTTTGGACTTCCCAGTTATCTCTTATGCAGTTTCTGGGGAAAACCAACCAAAACTTACACCCCCTGCCTCCCCACCCCAGAAGCCCATTAGTCACTGAATTGCTAAGAATGGTGTTAAAGAAAAGAAAATATGGTTCTAGGTATATCTTAAAATTCTGGAGCCACATGAAACATCTATAGATTATGAAATTACAGTAAGAAGTTATGATGCTGGAAAGAATTTAAAAGTAGGAATGGAACAAACAGAATTAGGTTAAATTGAGAGTTCTAGTTATTTTGTTTTATGCCCCATGATTTCACTCATCGTAACACCAAGGAACCAAAACATGCATCAAGAGCCTGTTGTTACAAAGAATCTCAGACAGCAGGTGTGCCAGGATATATTTGAATATCACTGAAGATGTGATTGTAGCATATCTAGACATACCTCCGCATTATTTATGAGCAATAGCAGTAATGACGGAACAACTGAGATTTCATGTAAGATTGTGGAAAAACACTGTGAGACTTGGGGTGAATTAGTTGGCCAGTTTGTGCTACATCATCACTGCGTTGCTGCCTAAAGGAGTTCTGTTACAGCTGGTTCAAGTATGTCAGCCTTGACACACGTGCCCTTGTAGATTCGATGAGAGAAAAGATTTGAAGTGGAATCTGAAACCTTGTTCAGACAAAATTTCATTCATATATGAGATTATCCAAAGGTAACCATAGGAGTGATTGAGGATGCAACCCTGAGGAGCTGCATAGAGAAGCCTCTGAAGAGCCGCTGAAGGAGGGATCGGACTGGCAGGAGGACAACCATGGTAGAACAGATTAAAAGAAGCAAACGACTTTGAGAATTCATTATTACGTTTTAAAAGTTTATTGTTGCTTAATCACTCTAGCAGCTACTGTAAAAACACATAGGTAAACCGTAACACTACTGACTGGGGGTTTAGCAAGTAAGTCTGTGTAATCCTCTGAGGACTTCTGCACTACATTGCCGCTTGCTGAGCCACTTACGCTTTCATACATGTTTTGTAGGTAAAGATACGTAAGAACTGGTGAGTTCAGAGACAACTTTTAAATACAACCTGTCTCACCCAGGGCTGTACTGTAGCTTCAAACCTTTAATACTTGGCATGACTTATTTTGTAGACATATTTTAAAGAATTTATTGGAATGAACCTTTCAGAAGCAGCCTAATGCAAGAAGGCTTTAGCCAGCTGAAACAACGTGATAGCCCCACATGAACTTTGATTTTATTTTTCTAATCTTGAGTCTTTGACATGTTTAGCTGTGACTTAAACCATTGTTTTAAGGACAGTGACTGTCAGTATATGTCATTTCTGTGCTAATGTTTGTGAGGATGAATGTCTGTTAGGTTAGTAGACATAACTTGGTAAAAGGCAACTCGGTAGGATATTTTTTTGTCACAAATGAAGAAATTTGTCTATTTTTCTTTTTGATTTGATAAATGGCTTGCTTGGATTGAGTTTCTAATTAAGCTTATTTTTATATTGGGATCTTTATTTCGCAGGGAGATTATTTCCAATAATGTATGTCAGATAAACAGGCGACAGCAAACTGCAGACAAATCAGTCACAAATTCTGGCATTATCATTCACTTTTTAAGCTAATGCACAAAATCTCCAAAGACAAACATTTAAATCTGTTCAATGTGTTACTGTATGTCAACTGTTGATAGAGAGGTTTTTTAATGATTTTGGATGTGTCATGCTCCACTTAGAATGCTCTAGTGTTTCCATTGATAAATACTGAGGCATAACTGTCATTTGCATGAATGGAAGCTGTAATTATAAATGTACTTACGGTCCGTGTTGAAGTCAGGAATGTAAAGAGGGATGTTTACTAATGTAGAAATATAAATAACAGTTAAATGTTCACTCTTTAGCATGGAAATTATGTTTCAGACCATTTTGGATGCATCTTGTTTTTTAAATAATAGTATTAGGAGGCTGAATTTTTGATGTTTACTATGTTGCAACTGTTGATCATATGAATAAGTTTGTCAAGAGTGGTATATCCATTTATCAAACATGAGAAATAAGTGTGACAATTGGCTTGGCAAATTTAAGATTTAAAAAGTAATGAAGACCAGCACCGTTGGAGAGGAACCTGTACTTCCTTAGGGCTGTATCCTCAATCACATTTTTTATTATGATCTTTGGATAAGCTCATGTAGTTTAGGAAATATACTGTTGTCCTCAAAATATAAAGCAACTTCTGAGCTAACCAAAAATTGCAGTTTGCTTTCCACTCGAACTTAAAAAAAGATCTCAAAAAAAAATTTCTACACCTAATTTAGATAACTTTGAAACTATATTGACCCTAAAAGCCAGCGACCATTGCTTTGTGATCTTCGTAGTACTTGGGTCCCCTACCTATGAGACTGGGCACAGTGAAAGCCACGGTCGAGGTAGAAATCCTCTTGTGGGGGGTGAGCAGTTAGCTGAAAGGCTCTCAGCTTTCGTTTTCTTTGGTGAGGTGTCTCTGAGGCCTTCACACGTGGCCTTCAGACATGGAACGTGAGTCCTAATGTAAATTAGGATATGTTCCAGATAGAGGTGATGTGAGTAGAAAAATATACTAATGTGCAATAATAAGAGCATCAAGTAAAATCTTCAGCTGGCAAGAAGACACTCAATTTCCATTCAGTTTTTATGTTCATTTGTATAGGAAATACTTAAATCTTTATCAGCCACCAAAATACATAGGCAGTTGGATGACTGTAGGAGACGGTGAGATGCTCTGATATGTCTTCATTTGCAACGTGCCTGAATGAACAGCTGTAGCATGATGCTTTCTCAAATGAAGGTCTGGAGATGTATCAGCCACTTGTTTTGCTGGCATTGTTCGAGGGATTTACTAGACTGGAGTAACCCTTCAGCTAGCCCAGAGGCTTCTGAAATAGCCTGAGGCCATATAGATTTGATAAGTGCATCTCCTTCTTAGCTACTGAGGAAGTAGGGGGGCCAGCGTTCTGGTCATGATCCAGAAGATACTGTGAGTAAAGATATTTCCCCCAAATTTTTACAATCAAAGTAATATGTCTTTCCTCTCAAACACCTCATTAATGTCCTTCTACTGAAGAACACAGGGATCATTCTATATAATTTCTCATTAATACTATCAAGATGAGGCAATTGTCCAATGAAAAATACATTTCTTGCATTAAATTTGATGAAATTAACAAGTTAGTGACACTATTTGAATATTCATTTTTGTTTTTAGTATTGATTCATATTATCCTGGTTTATATCAACAGTGCTTTGCTCGTACTATGAGTTTGTCTTCTGTGCGGTCACAATAGATGCATTTAGCATTTTAAAATGCACCTATTTTGATTTCTGTGATGTTCATGCTGTGTATTAACTATAATGAAATTGGTTAAGTGAGTAACATGTAGGATGTATTTTATAGCCAGATGGTGTACTTTGTATTCGGTATACTAAACCTGGCACTGCGGTTAAGTTATTGTAGTAAAAGCCAATAACTAAAAAAGCCTCTTTTTTTGCCTCAACTAAGTACTGTAATGTATTATTACATTATTGCATTATTTAACTATGCTTCATATTGTCAGCATTGGGATTAATAATCTTCAGTTTGTAAAATGTTGGCAAAACGTACTTTAAGAGAAATTATGTATAGGCTTTCTTTAAAGTAAGTTAAAAAGAAACAGTCCGTTTACTGTCCTGTGACAGCTAGAACTTAGTTTCCACTCCAGTGATCAATACAGACTTTCCCATTTTGTTTTTAATGACAGTCAATGTGGTTTAAAATTGCTTCAGATAGAGAGTGCAGAATTTGTTCTTGTTTTTTTCCGGGACTGTCTTACATAACTAAAATTACAGTAGTAATTTAGCATGTGTTTATTAACTATTAATTTATTTTTGGTACCTGGACTCTATGGATTAAATATGTTGTTCATAAACAAAAGAGATGCAGGGTCATTTTAATTAGGGGCAAGGAACTGAATCAGTGAACTGCAAAGTACTGCCTGAATCCTATTTGCAGTTCCTTGCTAACTTCTCCCCAGAAGTAGTTGCTAAGAAACACCATCAAGTGTGTAGCTGCTCCAGAGCAGCTTCTCCTTTACCCTTTCTGACATGTTCAAACATAAAAAAAAATACTGGTTTTTACCAATATTTTTAATAGGTATCTGTGTGCTTACAGTATTTTAAAGGATGGACAGAGGAATACTGCATGTTGCACAGATGAATAAATTACAACCCCTTGGAAACACAGGGGTTGCATTGTCACTTATGTTTAAAAAGCAGGCTTTGTGACTCAGATTATTGGAACAATTCCTCAGAACTAAAAAATTACATTTCCAGTTTCCCAAATCCATTCTAATTGGTTTGATGCATGCGCTGGCAGAATAATTGATTGACACTAAGATCGCTAAGCAAAGAGTGAGCTAACAAAATCAGATTAATGAAAACATATGGTAATTACAACTGTGAAAAAACAACTTAGAATTTATAATGTTACCTTGGGGGAAATAATAAGACGTGTTATCAATGAACAATTAGAGTTGATAAAAGTTGTCTTGTATGTATAGGATTACCATGCATCGTGACAGAAGTGTTTTAAATGAGAGATTTATTGGAATTTTCCTGCCTAAAATAGGCGTGACATGTAAACACGTTGTTTATGATAACAAACAAAATCAAATCAGTTCCTGCAGAATTCTTCATGGCAGAAGATCAAAGTTTATGTATGCTTTTCATTTATAGTCTATAAAAGATTAATTTCATGCCCTTTATTGCATTATATTAATTGGTTTCCCTAATATTTGGGTTATTAATGAATATTCCTATGAAGGCTGTCAAAAAGCTGGTATATTAATAATGGAAATAATTTTTTAACTTTATGGCTATGAAAACCTCTGCATTTTGCAAGAGCAGAAAAATGTCATGTGAAAAAATAGGAGGAGGAAATACCTTCCACATTAAATTTAAAAATCATTTCCTGAGGGCACATATTTCTGAAGAGCCAATGTCTTGGGAGCTGTGTATCTTTCTCTCTCCAATATCCCCATTCCTCCAGCATAGAGTAGATGTCCAAAACCTGTTCAGAAGTATATTGGAAGACATACAGAAGTACATCTCAGCCAGCTTTGGCGTGGGACAGTAATAGAGAAAATGTAGGGAGAACGGAGGAAATAAAGATGACTACATGGTTGCCATATAAATAACAGAAAATTTGCTGTTAGTTATTCTCCAAGTTTATATAGAAAAACTGTAGTTTATTTATTTTCTTTTGAAGTTTCTGTGATTGCAAACCAAAATTAAAGAACTCTTTTTATTTTGTGTATCCTTGTGGAAATATATAGTATTGTGTGTTTGTGCAAGGGTTACCCATAAGAAGTTGTAGGATTGGAATCTTGTTTATGTTTAGCAATAATTTGCACATATATATGGGCTCAAATGTTGAGCAAGATACTGTAACTTCACCTCATGTGAAAAATCGTCTCTGACTGAAGTGAATAATAAAGGCTTTAGTGTTATTACCGTAATGCGACTGGGACTGGACTCTTGATGCTTTCAGAAAGAGACGCGAATTATCTTTACCTTACCTTCAGCATCATTTAGATGCTCATAGTCTTAAGGAATATGATTCTTTAACTTCCAAATCTAGCTTAGCTTTTAATTATATGCAAAATTATGTGAATATTTGATCTAGCATTCACTTCAGCAAGACTGCATGTCTCAGTTGCTTGTAATTTCTTCTCCTTGAATGTTAGACTTTTTACCAGCACCATGTGCAAAAGCATGAATCTTCTGCAACAGGATCTGGATATACTCTGGCCTTACAATGTGGTAGTCACTGTCTCATCACAGGAACTGTCTTGTAGCATTTAGTGAGGTTTTATTTGTCCTGGAATGATCAGGATGCAAGAGATACAAAATTCAGGGATCCCTGAACAGGATCACTGATGCACATACGGTTCCTGTATGAAATCTTAATATTCAAATGCAAGTAGGCAGTCAAGGAAAAAACAGGGAAGAGAAGAGGAAGCTTGAAGACAATTTAAAAGTCTTGTGAAACTTGTGCTCTGCTTGTAACTCATCACAGGCACAGTTTTGTTTTCCTGTAAGTGTATGCACAAATTCTGGTAGTGAATCTCCTCATTTAGAAGAGGAAGTCATGTTCTACTACAGGGATCAACAAAATGAAAATAATAATAGATTTTGCATGACAACTGTGCAGTTTAGAGCTGGACATTGCCTTGCACAAAATGTATAGTTTCTTTTGTTTTGAAGTGAAAGATCTCAGTAACGTGGAAAAACCCAAGTTCTTAATTTTTCATGCTTCCATCTTATCTTCCTGCTGTAAATCTCATTTTTCTGTTTTCAGAGCTTGCATTGAAATGTGTCTGGGAAAAGTATTCCTTGAGACATTTGACAACCCTTTTTTGTTTCCACCTGTTGTACTTTTCCACAAAATTTAAGCAAAAAAATCTGCTTCTATAGAAATTTAAGTTGAATTTTTGTGGCTTTCAAAGTCCTGTGATACCAGTGGTGATTAATCCTCACTTATAGTCATAGTTACAGCAATAGTGACCTCCTCAAAATAATGTCATTATGATTTAAACCAGGAATTAGTAAACAACTCACAGCTGTTGTGCAAAATGTTTGTATAGTAATGCATATTCATGAATATTTCATACAGTAACACTTATTAATTTGTTTTTTTTCACAGAAACAACTAAATGATACTTTATAAATTGGTGTTTGGCAAATAATGCAGTTTGTTTTTCATGGCTGGTGTCAGTGATGTATGAATCTCCCTGCATGTACTTTCTCACTAAACATTGCAGAAAGCTGCTTTGCAGAATCTTTAAATATAATTGAGGCAAATGTTTTTTCATGTATGTGCCAGCTATGAAGGGGCTAAAGAATCAAGGTCACAAACTGTAGAACAGGACCTCAAGGGTTTCATTCCTTTTCCCAAACATAGAAAAAATTCTCAGACTCTTCCCATGCAATATGTTCTTGGTTTCAATTAGTGGAGATACCAATAGTTGGAAGCAGTCTATTTCTATAGCTACATTTTCTTTCCTAATATATAACTTTAAAGGTACAACCTGAAGTCAGCTCTGTTTTGAGGAAGTTGGAGTGGTGGATTGCCAGGAGAACATATAAATCTAAATCACCTGACGATTCCACGATTTTGTATACCAAAATTGCTACCTCTGCAATTTAAGCACACTGTTATTTGCCTCATGCGCGTATGAGATATGGGGAATATTTTACTCCCTTCATCTTTACAGTCACCTCTTACATATTTAAATTTCACTGCTCTGAGTCTGCTTGATTGGAAACTATTTTAATGATAAATAGCTGCTGGAGTCTGTTGATTTATATGGCGTTTTCCAGACTTGTGGTTCAAGTAACCTGCACCTTTCATGGAGTACTCGAAGCTGGGTTGCGTAAGTTGTATTGCAGGCCTTACCACTAAATAACAGGATGGAAAGCTTAGCTTGTTTTCCATACAAAATATTATGAATATAATCCATTATGATATCTGTCTTGTCTGAAACAGTGAGAGATGGTCAACTTATGATCCATTGTATTTGAGATTGGGGGATTTTTTTGAAAGAATGGATGCGCAACCAGCTGTTCAGTGTCTTGCATTTGTGCGAGTGGTTATTCTTGCTGAAAGAGTAAAAATGTATGACTTGTCCTAGAATTATGTTCTGTTGCTTCCTTCTCTGAGGCCTATACTGTATTTCTTTGTCTTGATTATGAAAATGAGAAATGTGATTGTGTGAAAAGCATTTCACAAGTCAAAATATGAAATTACTACTTCTCACCTACAAGATATGATTGACTTATGAATTGAAGTAACTTTGATCCATGTCATCTTTCAAGTGCTCATAGGTAGCCTTAAAATTCTGATCGCTTGAAAATCAGTAAAGTCAAGCAGTCTAAAGTTCAATGATTCTTCTGTTCTCCCCTTTCTTGAAAAAGAACATGGATTAGGTTTACCAAACACTTAGTGTTTAGAAACTTTACCTGTCTTCCACAAGTTCTCAGAAGATGTGGATACAGTGAGGTGCTACACACTGTCTTTTCTCTCAAGTGGCAGCTGAACAAAGTTTACAACCCTTGCTGTAAAAGAATTGTTGATCTGGCATAAAATTATACAGTTGAGATAGCGTGGTTTATTTTGTTTTTCCAAGCAACCTTGACGTGAACACCAGAACCTGTAAGATTTCTTCAGTGCTGTATCAGCCTTCAAGGGGAACATGACCGTTATACTAGTGAATTTAATTCCGGTATAACTAGATTTTTGTGGGGTGGTCAATAAGCAGAAGCTGTTACTCAGATCAGCGAGGGCTTCTTCGGTCTTAATTTTGGTACTAATTTTATGTAGTGTTACTCCAATGAACTTTTAAAAGGAAGAAAGCTGTTCCTTCAGCTTTTTCTGCTTGATGCTCACTTAACTAATGGAACTGTGAACCCTGTTCTGTAAGAAATCAGACTGGATTTTTTTCTTCATGATAATTTGATAGAAAATTCTACTTTTCTGCTGAGGCTAGGCTTCACTGATGTCCTGTAAAGCTTTTCAATGGACTCAGTAGAAAAAGAACTGTAGCTAGCATAGTTAGGCTACCTGAGAGCCCCTAAAGAAGGGAGCAAGGGGAAAGGGGAGTAATACGCCTGGATGCTGGAGCATCATTTTAGCTTTTTTGGAAGTTTTTGGGCACCATGAGCTCTTAAGTAAGGTAACCATATTGACTGTATATTCTACACCTGTGAACAACGTAAGGCAAATCCCTACCAAACTCCCTATGCTTATTGATTTGGTTTTGCAGGCTAATACAAATTCGTCTCTGAATCAGAAAGTTCTGTCCTGACTTTCTTTGTGCTTAACAGCTCCTGATGGCACTTTGTGAGAATATTTGTGGTTACTTTTCTAATGTGATAGTTTTGCAATCCAGAGCAGCCTGTCTGTAAGTTCCCCAATTTGTTTATGCATTATTTGCCTTAGGTGTTGGTCCTGTCACTTGTTCCCACTGTAAAGACCAGGATATTATCCATACCCTGCAGAGAGGAAAAATGCATTTGGTGATAGCTGTCCAGTTCTTGGCAGTGTTGCTGTGTCATGGAATCAATTAGTTGTTCTCATTTAACTATTAACCAAAGCATTTAAGCATTAGCTGCTGATTTTTGTTGATACATAATGTGTTTTGCTTTGCCTCGTTAACCATTTCTGAGGTGCTGTGTGCAGCCACATGCAGAAGGATTTCAATCAACTCTAGAAAGGGTACGTGCCCTTGTCAAGTGCTTAAAAAGCTTTTCCTTTTCACTTTACTGAGTGATGTGTTATGAATTTGGGATTGGATCAGAAAGTTACAAGTCAAGATCCTTCATGCTACTTTTTTCAGTAATATATGCTATTACTCTCCTCTTCTGCCTTCATTTTCCTATTGAAAACATTGAAAACACTGAATAGAATTGTTAAGCAGATTTTTTTCTCTGAACTTTTAATTAAAATACATAACAAATCTAGAGTCATAACATTCCACTTGCATTACTGCAAGGTAGTGTTTTAAAATAGAAAAGTACACTTAATTATGGTATTTTGATAATCTTTCTGGAAAGTCATCAGCAAGACACAGATTTTAAAGGGCCTGGGATTGCTTACAAATGAAAAATGTAAAGTGTTATAGTTAAACTTTTTTCTGCTTTGCTTCAACCCATTAATGCTAGCAAAATCCTCTTGCAATGCACTCATGTTTACATCCTTGAACTATTTCTGTGCAGTAATCATGAGTCCATTTAATAATTATTTAGCCAAGCTATGCATGTTTTTTCTTATACTCTTTCGTCATAAGTTATTCTTTCCATCTTCGTAATTACTACTTTTGCGGTTCTCTTTTTGCCTTACAAATTGCTAGTCTCTTCCTTGTATACACATAGCTGGAAATAAGTGCATTCTTTGTTGCAATTATGCTGGTGTTCTATAAATACGGAATAGTACCTTTTTAATTCATCATGTGCTACTGCATCTTTTCAGCAGTCATTTGGAAAGGAAAAATATTCGTATATAGTTACAGCATATTGTTATAGACAGCTTAGGCTTGTAGTATTTTTCTTAGTTCCTAGTGAGAAAAGTGTCTTGACTTATTTTTCCACATTTGTTTAAAAAAAGCAAGGCAATTACAATGAGTAATTATAAAGTTTAATAGAACAAGAGGATCTCCAGACCCCATGCATAAATAGTCCTTTTCTTTTTTCCTTGGTTCTTGTTAAAATATGTGAATAACTAGGGGACATCCTTTTGATGGCTTTTAGTGTCACCAAGAAAATCTCATCATTGTTATAATGTATGACCTATATACAGTGGAAAGGTGACATTTCATCCATTCTGTCTGGAAAGCTTGAGTTGTGTGACAGCTATACCTTAAAGATCCAGTGAATAATCCCAGAAAAAAAGGTTTTACTGGCAGTTAGCCATTGTGAAATTCAGTCATATATTTAAAAAAACCTAAACAAACACTATCTTTATTCCTACATATAACTTAAAGTAATTATGCCCTACCTACATGTACTGTCTATAGTATCACTGCAGTGAAGTCCAAAATATTAAGGTCATTAGCACTGTGGCTTAGAGAAGCCACTCTGTCATGCATACGTGTATTTTGCTTTAAATATGTTCTTTGAGTTGTGCAGTATTTTTCTGAGATCTGTTGTAGTATCGTTTGGTCAGTAGATGGTGCAGCAGGTTACAAACTTGTTGGTTTTACCATGTGACATAGTTTGACCATTACTTGAGTCAATAATGTAAGATTTTAATTTAGACATGTTTATTTTATATTAGTAAATTCGAATCAGATCCATTAGGTCATGACTAGTTATTTTTAGATTTCATCTATAAGGCATGAGTGCCACTGGACATAAATTAACAAATACACAGTATCATAAGAAAGCTTGGATAAAGTGAATGCGAATGTTTAATTGATTAAAGTGGATAGATATTACTTTACTGAAATACAGACAAGGGATTTGTTGAGGTTTTCTGGAGAGTCATTCATCTAAAAGTAATTCAGATTAGAAACCATATCTGCTGGCATGAATTGTATCAAATTCTGCATGGAGTTATACCAAAATAGATTCAGTTTATTTCCTTCTGTATGCATAGAGCTGTTAGTCATGTATACTTGTAAGACTCTGAAGAAAAAGAAGTGACCTAACATGTTGAAGAACACTGTTGTAAGATGTTGCTGCTTGATTGAATCTTAAATTACATGAAAAGGCCCTTATAATATACTCAAAAACTAGCAAGTTTGGTACTTAGGAAGCAAACACATCATTTAGGATCTACTGAAGTTCAGTTTCCCTGCCTTGCTGATTAATACTTTGCCCACCATCAGCCACATCTATATTGAGTTGGCTTTTTTCCACCTTGAGTGGAAAGAGAGCAATACTACTTGTAAGATGCGTGATATATTCAGTGGAGTTGGAATTTTCTTTGAGCTATCAAAGGCTGAGATGTGACACTACAGCAGCTCTTGGCAGTACAGGCTATTTAGGCTACTGGAGGATGTGGGAGCATTTGGTTTCTTTCTACGTGGATGTAGATAGGAGATGGAACAGGACTTGGCAGGGGGCTTTGTTTTTTGTAATAGTCTTGGCTCAGAGGAAGCTTTTTTGTTAGACAGATTTGCATGATAGTCCTTTTGGCCAACGAAACTAATGGTTTCTGTGTAACATCTGAAATACCGGTTGACACAATCAAACCAAGGATTTATTGCGCTACGTGGTGCATATGCCACTATAGTCAATATAAAGCACAAAACTTTGAAAATCGCCTGGAAGTATGATGTGCTCAGGACTTGCCTTCTTTTGAAATACTGTAGGAATAAGGTGTGTCAGTAAACCTGCCTATTGTATGCTATGCGTGTTCTTCTTAACTGATATTTTTCCTGTTACATAATATAGTTACAAATTCTACTCTGACAGATTTCTGAATTGCTTATTAGTTAAATGGCTTATGGTTGGTGAAACACACAATTAAAAAATTGAATCTGTGTGAGCTATGGCTTTGCTTCATCAATTTTTCTTGTTTTCTGAATGAAAAATTATTAATTTATTGATGATTTATTGTCTCCTGTCTTCAGAAAATTCATTTTGCACCAAAAGACCATTGCAAAAATCTCCAGATCCAGTATTTATTGAAACAAACCACCATTTTCTGTTTGATTCTTGTTGGAATGGTATTGGTTCTAAACTATTAAAATGCAAGATCTATTACTGCCTCCTACCTTTTAAGAAAAAAAAAATTACAGAGGACTTTACCTCTCTTTTTTGGGACGTGGTGGGATAATCAAAATTTAAAGCTTCAAGGTCAAATAGTGTCCTGAGTGACTCAATTACTTCTCAGTTTGATGGCAGTAGAGAAACAAGGATGCCTGAGCTTTAAGACTGCTGGGTTTTCATAACGTAACTAGAGTATATTAACAGGAAGCCATTAAATACAGTTTATGTGTGAATAGCCCAACTGGTAGGCACATTGGCTCCATTGTGTGAGGGATTAAATAAATGTAATACTTTCTCATTATAGTTCAGTGATTAGATTTTTTTTATTATTATTATTAAGTTTTGATTAAAATGTGCATAGTTATATTGTCAAAGTGACATGTCTGTTTCCTTAACAGCAAAGTCTATACTGAAAAAAATTGTGCTGTAAAATTTATAGTTCAATTTTAATCATTTATTTTTTTACTTTTGCACCATACTTTTTATATTTGCATTCTGCTGAGCAGTTTGCATGTTTGTGATTTTGGTCTTGTAAACTGTGTGGCTTTTGAGGCATACAATTCTTTGGTAAGTACTTTCATAAATCTTTAAAACTTCACTTAGAAATCATGCAAATAGGTCATTTTCCAACTAGAGAGATACATAAATAAAAATTCCAGTACCAATTCAAAATTTTTCAATACCATGCCAGACGGTCATCACTGGACTTACATTCCATGTCACAGCCATTTTCGGAAACTAAGGTTCTAAATTACTTTTTTTCAGCTTATGCCAATTTACTCTGCCTTTCTCCTATTTACTGGTCTATAATTTACACCTCTATTTGTCATCTCTGTTTCTGGCCCAGGATCTTTGCTAAATATACTTACACAGAACAAATGAAGCCGTCTCTGAATTGTGCTTCTTTCTTCAATGTGTTGGCAGAAGCACTCTTTGTAGCATTAGCTGGATGACTTTCTCTGGCAACTCGTTTGCACCAGTTATTAATCTTATTTTGTTGTCTTTGTCATTTGAGAATCCTGACGTGAATTTTAATTTCATTGGAGAAAAGCACAGAAATATATTGTAATGAATGCAATTTTAAATGGTCTTGTTAACATAAAAATACGGTCAACTTTCTAGTAGAAGATTAGCCTAATCAGACAAAATATAAGTTATAAAAAGCAGTTATTAAGGCAATGCTATGTTCTGGACACTGTAACTGTACCGTATGTAAGACTTTCCATTAACTAGTGGAGGCATAGAGAACAGGTACAGGTCAACACCATACAATGTCGCTCAAACCTTGCCCAGGATCATCCGATTACTGCACATACTTCTCATTCTGATTTTGCTGATGGCGTGCTCGGAAGTTTCAGGCAGAAACCACTCCTCCTGGGCTTTCCTGAATTGCTGTTCCTGGCTTTACACCAGATTCTGATGCAGGTCCAGATCTAGCAGTCCTGAAGGCTGTTACCATCCTTCTGCCTGGCAGATGTATCCCCCTACTTGACATCCAATAACAATTCCTCATTAGCATTTTAGTGGAGCTGAAGCTGTAAACGTGAAATAGGATTCTCACAGCGAGCAGTACTGAAGAAAATACTGTGTTCCTTCAGCTCTGGAAATAAGAGTGTAGACTCATAAACCAACGTTGCTTAAAATAAGTGTAAAAATCTCGAGAAGCTTTATATTTATAATCAGATTTGCAGGCTGTTTCTTCATAATTACCTGACATTTTATTAGTTTCTAATGCTGTATATGCCACATCTGAATATATATGTTCTTGAGCCGTGTTGCATAGGTAATAGAATTTGATATGAATAGATTTCCTTTTTACTTTTACAGTCTTATTAGAAAATAGCCGATACACCTATTACTTTACATTTTAAACAATAATTTCAATAAATAAGCCCTTTTAAAGGATCAGAAAAATGGCATACATGTTTTTCCTCACATTGTATTTCATTTCAGAGCATGGAAGGAATAGAACTAGGGAAACAGAAAGATCATCCCCGAAGAGAAAAATTAAATAACCTGAAGAACAGACACTCACTATCTTCAATCTATAATTTTCAGTATTTCATATCCTCTATCATAAAATACCCGACAGGTTGACTTAAAGCCATGTTTGTGTTCATTTGATTAGCGGTCACTTGAGAGCATTTGTGAAGGTAAAAGTATTATGAGGTTTCTTGCTGCATGAGGGCCATAATGTCTTTGACAAAAGATTTACTGTTTGTGGCACTTTTAGTTTGCTTGTGGGTTGTTTTTTTTTTTTTTTGTGAGGTATTGTCAAAGTTTTTGGCTTCAGCAAATGAGGAAAGGGAGATTGTATAGGTATGTGTTGCTCTTTAAGGGTCTCCATGAAGAGGCAGGAATAAAATTTTGGAAAGTGGGCTGTCATTGCTATCTATCAGTTGGTACCAAGCAAAGAGACATTCCTTTTGCAGTCTGCAAAGCCAGCAATCTTAACTCACGTTGGTCTTCCCTTGTCACTTACAAGCACAGGGACAATTCCAAATAGAGGGGAAAAAAAAGAGCATTAAGCAGATATTCCACTAACTCTAACATTTGATAGATCTTCTAGATATAATATTTGGCATTATTTTGTCTGATGGATGCCAAAGCATTTTGGTGCCTTCATAGTTGTTGCTAATAAAACCAACAGAAGTTCAGTCAACTATTCTTCTCATTCTATTATTGGGCAAAGAAATAAAATCCTGATGGCTTTGATTGCTTCCACGTTCTTTTTGTTGCTGTTGGTTTTGTTGGACTGTGATTAGTAAGAAAAGTGCTGACGTGGAATGGATACCTTCTGAACATCAGTCAGGGACATAACCCAAAATATTTTGATCTTCCAATAAGTCTTAAACTAAAGCCAAGATTCAAGTGAGTAAATTCTCATCACCTTCAAATTAGTACATGCATTCTGCAGGTTTCCTTCAAAGTGCTTTCTGCAGCATTCTTCTGGCACAGAGTTACTGAAGTTATTCCTGGTACAATCTACACTTGGAATCAAGTAAAGGTTTTAAGGTAGTCTCTTTCACCAATCATTTATCCAAATTACAAAGCCAGTGTGTATAATTTGAGACAATTAGCAATTTTATAGTTCACAATTTTCTTTACTGTTTATTCCCTCTGTAACAAATCTTGAATGGAGCAAAATTTGTACATATATATGAAAATTTAAATATTTTAGTGGTGAGACTACAAAAATACTTGGTTCAACTTTGTTGAAAGTACTTCTAGTATCTGCTGAATAAAGTAGTGCAAACTTTTTTTTCTTTTAAAGATGATAAATTTTACAATTGTATGAATTCCTTTTTACCCTTACAGACTGCTTATAAAACAGCCCCTCCCCCCAAATCCCCAATCTGCCTGATGAAATAGTTAGTGCTGTAATTCTGATTAATTGTTTCAATGTAGATATCTATTTCATGCAATATTCTTCTTTGCAAAGTTGCAATTAGATTTGCTTTAAAAGGGAAATCTATTACAGTATCTATTTGAGCAAATCCATATAAACTAGTAAAGGTTTCATTTTACATTAGCAACTGTGCCATATTCTAATATAAGTGCTAATTTGAATGCTTCAGCTGATTTTAAGTGACTGTGAATGTGCTACAGTACAATGACTTTCACCTTAATCTTTAGTGGTCAAATTAAATTCATTGCTATTTAAACACTATTCTCCTCTCAGATCACTCCTTGAACCTGGAATATATAAGGCAGAAAAAAACAGTTGCAGAAGTCTGGTTAAGAAAATGCACTTATATGTGGTGCTTTGGAAGCAATGTCTAAGTTTGTGCAGGGATTTGAAGTTCCACTGAAATGATAAAATGATTGAGAATTTATGCAATAGCTTTAATTATTGAAACGCTAGGGCCAGATTCACTGTTGCCTAAGCATGTAACTGTGCAGCAGTTTGGATTTTCATAAGGCACCTAACCAAGTTATGGACCTAACTAATTATAAAATCAATGTCTGTAACCTGTTTAGCTGCTTTTTAAGTATCTGAATACCTTCCAGTTTACCTTTGAAACCATGCTGCTTGGGTCTAAATCCTATAACCCAGTTAATGAAACCGAGGTAGGTATCTGTTCCTGGTGGTAAAGGATGCAACGCAGATTGTTTTTTCCATACCGGCTGCACAAAGGCTCCCTTACACCGAAGCAAACAGATCAGTCACAGTTTTCTTCTTTTTTGTATGCTACACAAAAAATGGTGTGCACTTCATGCTGCAAAGGAGCCCAGTTCAATAAAAATTGTGTTAGTTTAATCAATAGTAATGTTTTGTCTGACTGAAAAATACTCATAAGTGTTGTTTTGAAAGAACAGGCTTTATGAAAGTCTCTGCCTTTTAAGAGTCAGGGCTCTCTGGCCTCATGTATACTGAAGTACCTATTGCCTCTTTTGCCTGCCTCTATCAACATACCATGTATTGTTCCTGGAAATATGACTACAGAAGGATGCTGTTTCTGGGAACAGTGTTACAGAGCTGGTAATGTTGATTGGTGACTAATTAGTGTCATTCCCAGAAGTATTATCTCTGGAAGAATTTCCGAGAAGAGACTGACAATGTGGTGCGTTGGTATATGCCCAAGCCATGCTGGTGTTCTTCTACCCCTCCCGTAACTCAAAGTTAAGGCTGTGACAAATGGCAGTTACGAATTTGTATTTTTTTTCCTGACCATAATTAGCTAAAGCATAGTTCTGTTCCCTTCATTTCAGCCCTTTATCATATTTTGTGCTTTTGTTACAGGAAAAACACCAAAAAGCAGAATGTAATACTACTGGCTTCAGTTGGCTGTCTGCGTGCATTACTTCTGTGCATGCAGAATTCTCAACTATGAAATAGGCCATGTACATTTGCGTGTCTAATTGGAAAAAAAAATCTACTCTTATGTGGGAGAACTGCTCTTGTGACACATGTCTAAATGAGTCCAATGGATTAAAATATCTTAAGATAATTAGTGGAAGAATTTAAGCACATAAAATTTAAAGAATTAACAGAAAAAAATCAGGCAAGCAAAACAAGCACAGCTAAGTAAAGTAACAGTAACAAATTATCATTCAAAATTTAGTGTAATTTTTAGTTGGTTGGAAATGAAAATCCAGAAGATAGTCTGGATTTTGTCAGAAAGCTTTAATGTTCTTCAGTTTAAAAGTTTCAGGAACAGAGCTGCCGGTGGCAAAATGAGAAGTGTTTATTCATGTCTGGTGAGGAATAAGCTGTATCCAAGGAAGTGCACAAACACTGAGGAAGTGCCATATCACGTAAAAAACATTGTTGGATGTAGCTCCGTTGCATTGTAAGTGCTAAAAGAAACCTTACAGCTAGGAAATCAACACCAAGTTTGCCCATTCTGTTTGAGGTCCAGAGAAATTTATTTTAGGAGCGTCTTCAGCATTTGCTATTACACACTGGTTGGAACTGGCTGCAGCAGCACATCTACCCTTGCAGCACTGGTTTTGGTAGTGATGGTGGGACTCGATCGGTGGATATCTGGGTAAACTGCCTTAGATAAGGTTGGGTGATATTTAAATCCATTTTTGCTTCATTCAAAAAGCTTTTTTTATAGGATAGTATATAATTTAAGCCCATAGTCTTCATTTGAAAGTTCTGTTGCTACATCAATGCTAACATAGTTTTATCTGCAAAACATCTGTTGTTCTTCTGCTCTTCCCTAAGGACTTTTGATGATGTGGCCATTTGGATCAGCTGTGGATATGATTTATTTCTCTGTTTGCTTATTGGCAAGATTTTAGAATCAGCAAATCTAGATAGGTTGGATACAATTTACCCAGCCCAGAGCCGCTCCACCCCCTCTCCCTCCTGCCAACCCTCCCCCCCCCGCCCCCGAAGTAATTGTTCTAGGATACCTTAACAGGTTTAGATGGCTAGAATAAAACAGAATATCAAATGTGTTTTGCAGGTACCTTGGTATGTAAATTCACACTCTTGTTGGTATTTATATGTCAAAGAAAAATACCAGGGCCCATTATTATTCTGCTGGCAAAGGTTTTGAGGGCATGGCATAATGATTCAGGGTTGCAGGGTATTAAATCTGGTTTTGCCATTAGTTCACTTAATGGTTTTTGGTTGAATAACTCATAATTTAATTTTGCCTCAGTATGCCTGAGAAAGTAAACACTGGAAGGTTCATTGTATGCAAAGCTATATAGGTCCTTGGCATTTTTGTTTATGCGTTCCTAACCTAGGGTCCGTTTTACCGACAGCAACTTTGACAGAGCTTGTCATGACCATAGAAATTTTTTTTTTTCTTTCATGCAAGGACACAACTTCAGTAATGTTTCAGCTTAGTGAAATTTTTGGGCAGGCAGCAAGGGTATTGATACTTTTTTTTTTTTTTTTTTTTTTTTTTT